>ENA-UPTB01002611-UPTB01002611.1-human-gut-metagenome-genome-assembly--contig:-NODE-2611-length-12210-cov-10.718701_pt1 | contig 12210 bp, 9 predicted proteins | sample MGYA00250046_ERZ773369 | MGnify/ENA primary metagenome ERZ773369 (study PRJEB29103, sample SAMN06111938) | human gut metagenome | biome: human gut; feature: ankylosing spondylitis patient; material...
GATTTGACCTGCGCTGCCCCCAGCGCATTGACGCCGTTTTCGACGCCCAGGGATAGTTTGTAGGATGTTGCTGTTTTGGTTGTTGTTGGCATAATAATCGCTCCTCTTTTTATTGGTTATTAGCTTTGTAATTGCGGCACTCCTGCCGTCAGTTAAGGCGGTTGTAATACCACAAGGCTTTGCCCCGCAGTACCAGTCCGCCGTAGCGCAGCACTCCGTCGCCGGGTGAATCGCGCATATACCACAGGTCCCAGCGTGTTTCGACGTCGCCGCTGTAGGGGCCGTAGCCATCCAGCAGCGCTGCTTCGCAGTGGGTCATTACATTTGAAGGCTGCAGGCTCAGTTCCAGCCCTTTGGCAAGAACGGCAACTACCTGTGCCAGTTTGTCTGTCTGTGCTGCTGTTGGGGCAAACTGCCCCAGGTCGGCATCATAGCCATGGTTGGCCTGCGCCCCCAACCCGCAGCACAAGGCGATCCCAATACTGCCGCTGTTGCGGCGCCAGGTGTGGCTTTTGTACTGCGACAGGCTGCTGCAAGTGCAGTAAATGGTGCCGTCGGCGTCGATATTAAGATGGTAATCGTCATAGACCTGCCCATAGCGGCCTGCCGTCCAGTGCAGATAGATCTGCGCGATACGGTATTTAGCTTCCTGCGCCATAACAGCGACTTGTGTCAGTGATAGCTGTTGCGGTGATGATACGAGCATATAGTGTTCCTCCCTTTGTGTTTTGAGCGGCTGTTTAAATTCGCTTCATTGCCCCTCACTATATATAGGGCAGGCAGACACCCGAAAAACATACAAAGCAAATCAATTTTTCATTTATTTTTTTATAAAATATTCGTAAAATGTGTCATTGCTGGCCCTGGCAGAGTTTTTTGTGGCTGAGACTTTTTTTAATATTTTTTTGGGAGTTGTATGTTTTTTGCCCTTTTCGCTGCCCTATATATAGTGAGAGGCTCTACCTTTTCTTTTATTAAATTTTCTTTTGGCGCTTACGTTAGCGTTCTAACACAGGTTAAACGTTTGGGTTTAGCAATTATCTCTTACGTAATCCTGAATAAAACCAGTAAGAATTGTTAAGTTAGTTTTATAGTACTGCTAACAAGGATCTGCAAAACGCAAATATGATCTCCCTGATTTTGAAGCTTTATTAAAAGACGCCAAGAATGGCAGTGAGCCGGCGCTGCTAAAATTTTTACAGTGCTTTGAAGGTCTGGCTGTAAAGCTGTCCCGTCAAAGTGTCTGTACAGACAGACTGGGCGAAGATGCCCTGCAAATAGCTAATCTGGGGATTTTAAAAGCTGTACGTGATTGGCAGGAAGGCGACGATATTTACCGGGTCGCGGCTTTTGTCACTAATAAAATACGTACGGAGCTGCATACAGCGATCAGACGGCAGCAGTCGGTAGAAGCAATGGAAAGCGGCAGCAACCAGGATGCCTCTGTGAAGCTTGATGCCCAGAGCTATCGTGCTTTCCAGTTATCGCAGCAAAACAGGCTACGTTTATGGCTGGTACGGGAATGCCTGCCGCTGCTGTCACACCAGCAGACTAAAGTCATTAAGGGTTTACTGGAAGGAAAAACAGTGCTGCTGATCGGCCGCGAGCTGCATCTGGATACGCGTACAATAAGTTTGCATCGCAGCAGAGCAATCAAAAAATTACGCCTGCTTTTGGGAGTAACAGCGTGACAGAACTTACAGGCTATCGGCATATTACTGAGGCTATCGAACGCTGGCGGGCCTCCGGATTATATGTTCCCTGCGATTCGGCAGAAAGCCGTAGACGGCTGCAGCAGGTGTGGCTGGAACGCTATAAAAAAACTGATGCCGATTCGTTTATGGAATGTGTAAAAGTTTTGTCGGCCGGTACTCATTTCCCCCGCCTGTACGATATGGATCTGGCGCTGGCAGAGGTGCGGGCGCAGCAGAAGCGACAGGCCAAGATCACTGCCGCACAGTCAGTTACTTTGGCAGGCAGGTCCGAATACGATAAGGAAAACAGCAAACGGCGGCTAAACGAAATCATCAGGCATTTGGAAAACAGATATGCAATAACAGAAACTAAAACGGACTCATAATTATAAAAAACACCGGATAGACTATCTATCCGGTGTTTTTTATAATTTAATTGATTCGCTTTATTGCAATTTTGCTTTTAATGTTTCGATTTCACGGCTTTGCGCTTCTAATTTCATCAATAACAGCTGGATTTTTTCTTCCTGAGCTTTTAAGGAAGTATCGACTTCACGGCGTGTGTAAATAATATCACGTTTTGGTACTTCGCCTTTTTTAGTGCGGTCTAAAGCAAAGTTTACACCAATATTACCCATTTTTTTACCGCCCTGGGTTATACCCATCCCCAGCGAAAACATTACTTCCTGATTTGGTGCATAAAATCCGCCGACGGCCAAAGCGTTTTTGCCATCATATGACCCCATTGCCATCGCCAGTTCACCTTTGTTACCATCCTGGAAGCGTGGGTGCAGACCTGCCATTGCCGCTGATAATGCGCCAACGCTGTCTATTTCTTCTCCAAAACGGCTGATATCGTTACTGAGTCCCTGGATATCCTGTTTTACCTGATATAACTGGCTGCCGTTTACAGCGTCTGTTGAGGTCGCATCGACACGTCCGGGAGCAACATTACTGATCGTTTTGTTATTGGCATTGATACCGTTGCTGTCGATGTAGGTTTCGTTGCCGACCTTATATTCTTTGGCTTCGATGCTGTTTAAGCTTATATCATCTTTTAAAGATACTTTATAATCGTTGTTGCCCAGTTTATCTATCTGGATATTTTCACCGGCGCTTAAATCTACACTGCCAACAGTTCCAAGAGTATCCATGACTGATTTTAACTGTTCTTCAGTTGCAGCACGACCAGTTGTTGCAAAATCAGCGCTGTTCAAAGTCGTATTGGTAAGACCTGTTATTTCACCGATTTTATTGCCGTTATCAGTGCTCCCTTTTATAGTGACATTACCAACTTGTACTTTGTCTTCTAAACTTACTTTGTATTTTACAGGATCACCGTCCTGAGCAACATTTTCTACCTTCACACCGCTGTTGCTGTCGCCTTCAACAGTAACTTTATTGGCTGCGATCTGGTCATTGATATCACCAAATTTGACCTCCAGATTATCAACCCTGTTATTCAGGTTAGTGATAGAGGTATTATTACTGATGTCAAGAGTTTCTCCAAGCTTAGCGTTAGGCGCAATAGTTATTTTAGCTCCTTCTGCAGTAGTTTCAACGCTGACATCGATTTTATCTTTGGCTCCGATAAATTTGATATCTGTTTTGTTTTCGCCGCCAAGTCTGATATCTGTTTTAGTACCAATTTCGTTGCTTACAGTAAATCCGCCCTGCAGCTTTGTGATATTTTCGTTGTTAGTTGTCTGGTCTGTATTAAGTTCATCTACCAGATTTTTTACACTTTTAAGCTGCGCTACATTGACTGCGTCAGTATCTTCTGTACCTGCCGCCAAATTGGTGATCTGGCGTGTATTAGCGGCATGGAACTTACCGTTCTCATCTGTATACGCCGCCGAACCTACGCTTATTGCGCCATCACTGCTGCGCCAGGCTGAAAGGGCATTATTTTTTTCTTCTAAAGCATTTAAAAAATCCTTATTTTGGCTTAACCATGCATTTTTTTGTTTAGTAGCTTCTAACATACGAGTTGACAGATCAGCTTTTTTGGCCAAGGCAGTCTCATAAGCTTTTTGTTTTTCCGCATCCGTACTGCCTTTTGTATTGCGCAGGATATCGTCGTTCTTTTGCGCTTCATCATAAAGGCTGTAATAGTTTTTCATAACCTCTGTATATTCGTTATTTTTTTCAGACCATTTATTATTGAATTGATTTACAACATCAGCTTTACCAATAGATGCGGCAAGCTCCATCTCTGTTGCAGGCTGACCAGCAGCAGTCGCTACAAAACCAATTTTCCCAGCAGCCGTATCGGCAACTGCATCAGGGCCAAGCGCAACACCGCCGTTTGCCAAAACCGATGCACTATCGCCCAGCGCGCTGCCACGCCATGCTACATAAGTCCTGTCACCCAGGGCAACACCATAAGCTTCTGCAGAAGCGCTGTCCCCCACCGCAACGCCGCCTCTAGCAAACGCATTATTGCCAATAGCTGTGCCGCTGTAGGAAGAAAATAATTCCCCAGGCAGATTTTTGTAAAAATCACCGGCAGTTGCGTTATAGCCTATGGCAACGCCGTTAGCACTTTGCGTATTATTACCAACAGAAGTGCCTTTGTTCGTTGCATATGCATTGACACCGACAGCTGCCGAGTTACTAGTGGCATAACTGGCAGCGCCCAAACTCGTAGAGCTGATAACAGACGTTGCATTATAACCGACCGCAGTACTGTATCCATGCGACGCAAATGCACCCATACCCGCTGCCAAAGCGCCATAATTATTTTTATCTAAGGCGTTAGGCCCTGCGCCTTCTCCATTCTCATTATTATTTTGAGACTTTTGGCTGGCCTTCTTATAATCAATAATTCCTTTTTTGGACAAATCTTCAAGGGTAGGTTCTGTACCTACGCCAAAATATTTCATTTTGCTAGAATTATTAATATCTTCTAATGTCGAAATAACAGCATATAATTGAGAGCCATTTACACCATCTGTACTATGTGCATTAATGCGTCCAGCACCTACGTTAGTCAATGTTCGTTCCTCACCACTTTTACCAACGGAAACAGTACCAACTGGCGTTGTTCCTGCAAATTGTTTTAACATTCCGTTTATTTGCATAGTAGAAGTGGAAATAGCTGTCGCAGATTCGCTGTTGCTCCCAAGATTTACACTATTGGCAGCAGTAGTACTTACATTATTTCCTAACACAAAAGTATTATTCGTGGATACTTCATTATTGTTGCCAATGACATAAGATTCTGCTCCTGAAAGTGTTGTTTTTCCATAGTTGCCAATACCAAAAACACCAGATTTTTTTGCTGTTTCAGATAATTTATTATAAGAACCAACAGCTAAACCGTATTGTGCATCATTTATTATCCCATGTCCTAAGCCAAGTCCAAACTGTTTTGTTACACGAGAATTGGAGCCTACAGCAACAACATTATTAGCCATTACTGCATTATTCATATAATTACCTAAAATTATATTTTTATCACCACCAGCATTATTACCGGCCTGTGTACCCATAATAATAGAATTGCTCAATACAGTTCCATCTGTACCATCTGCATTTTTACCTGCATTGGAGCCGGCAACAGTTCCCATAATAATATTGCCTGAACCTTTCATCCCAAGACCTGCTCGAGTACCTAATGCGACATTGCTGGATCCATGAATATCCATTAAAGCACTATTCCCCAGTGCCAGATTCCCACCACTTGCATAATAAGGACTTATCACAATGGGAGCATTTACCAAATCCGTTGAATTTCTCAAGGCATTTAGCCCCATAGCAATATTCAAGCTTGTTGTTGTATTATTGTTTGCCCAGCGACCCACAGATATGTTTTCTTCACCTGATATATTTTGGCCTGCTTCTGCTCCTAAAGCAAAATTAAAAAGGCCATTAGAACCCTTACCTGCTAAATATCCTACTGATATAGAAGAATAACCAGCTGCTGTAGAACCAGATCCAATAGCAATTGCACCATTTCCATTCATGGCCCCATTAGAATTATTCCCCATTATCACTTTGGCATCTTCACCTATAGCAATTGCACTTTTAGATGTTTTCTCAACAGATGCCTGCTTGCCTATAGCGATAGAAGATTCTTGGGCAGAAGAACTACCTATCCCAATTGCAATTGAATTATTATCAGAATCTCCTTCAGGAATAGACGCAATAGCACCGGTACTATATACAGACTGCATCAAAGCTAAGGCAATGCAAAGGCTCAATTTTTTATTTATTTTTTTCATGAAAAATCAGCTTCCTTCCAACAATGGAAGTATTTATCTTCAGCCTTTCTGTAAAACTTTCATTATTTCTATGGCTTTAGACAAATCTTCCAGTCTAAAGTTATTTTCTTCGACTATAGTTTTTATTTTTTGGCATTCGTTTTTTTCTGCTTCGTTTTCAGAGAGTGTTTTTTCTTCAAAAAAATATTCTATCGGACATTCAAACAATTCTTTTATTTTTATTAAGTGCAACAAAGTCACACCAACTCTGCCATTTTCGATATTGCTTAAATGTGTTTGCGATATACACAGTTTTTTAGCCAGCACCTTTTGTGATATTTTATTTTCAATGCGCAAAAGCTTTATTCTGTGTCCAATTTTTTGAAGCTCTTTTTCCATTATCAAGCACCTCCGAAAACAAATAGTAACAAACATTTTTGCCGGCAAAATTATTTTCTTGGGTTTGGCCGTTTATTAAAACAAGAATAACTGCAATAATATTGCCTTTTTCTGGCAAGCAAAGCCGTATAAACATGATATGTTTTGTTACAGCTGAATTCACGGCCACAAATAGGGCATTTCATCATTAATGATTCAATGCCTGATCTACGTGATGTCATTTCACTGTCATGGCAGAATTTTGAATTCATAGAATCGCATTCCTTCTTTATTTTTATAATTTTTATGAATAAATTTCACTGCAGTAAAAGGAAAGTAGACTTTCTAGGGTTACTTTAACTCCAAAAAAAATATAAATTTAATCATATAATAAATTTTATATATAACAAATTTCTTATATTATGATATCATGCATATATTCTCAGCGCAATTTTGTTTATATTACAAATATTTTATTTTTCTTCAAACTAAATTTTATGTTATAGCTAATTATTCAAAAACAGCTAATATTATGAATTATTTTAAATTTATTAAGCATGATAAAAATGTCGTTTCTCGGAAAATTTTAATAAATATAAAAATCCCGGATAGTAATATGTCCGGGATTTTTATATTTATATTATGCTGTTCGCGATCAAAGGAATTTAGGCGGCAAGGTTTCAAAGCCAACCCTGTCTGCCACTTTATCTATGGATTGCAGGCCCGGCAGAACAAACATTTTTGATGTGCCCTGAACAAGCAGTCTGCCGTTTTCATCTTTTAACGTACCTTCGGCAAGCCCGATCGTCCTCCCCATTCTTATCAGTCTGCCTTCCGCAATTATTTTGCCAGAAGCAGCAGCGGCAAGATTATTTACCTGCAGGTCAAGCGTAGTTATGCCGTCCTCTTCGCCGATGCAGCAGTAAAGAGCCCAAAAGGTAGCCGTGTCAAGAATTGATGAAAAGACGCCGCCATGTACTGAAGCAAAGGGATTATTTAGGCTGTCATTGATCTGCGTTTCGACACGGCAGTAGCCATAGTCAAGCTCACATATCTTCATGCCCAGCAGTTTAAGATACGGGGCTCTGTTGGCAATCGCCATAATTGCTTTGGCGTATTCAGGATTCACTTTTCGCATTGCATTTCACCTGCTCTTTCAATTTTTGCAGCTATCACTCTTTCAGCTTTTATATTACACTAATTTTTCATCTTAATAAAGCTTTTATTCTTCACTGCCTGACAATTATGATAAAGATCCTTTGCTAACGATAAGGCCTGCAGCAAAAAAATACCGGACAGATATCTGTCCGGTATTGCATTTTAATTTTATTATGCAGTTTTACTTATTTCAAAGCTGCCGCACAGCGTGCGCACACAGTCGGATGCTCAGCATCTTTACCTACGGTATCGCTATAGATCCAGCAGCGTTCGCATTTCTCGCCTTCCGCAGCCTGAACAGTTACTTTCAGGTCTTCACGTCCGGTCGCTTCTACGCCGCCGGCCAAACCTTCCACCAGTTTAGCCTGCGATACGATCAGCAGTGTCGCCAGATCACCTTCAACGGATCTGAGTATCGCCAGCGCTTCGCCTGTAGCATGCAGCTCGACTTTAGCGTCCAGAGAATGACCGATAGTTTTAGCGCGGCGGGCACCTTCCAGAACTCTGGTGATCTCGCTGCGGATCTCGATGAAGTTATCCCATTTGCTTTCCAGGGCTTCGTCGATATATTCTTCCTTGCATTCTGGCCACGGCATCATGAATACGGATTCAGGCATGGAAGCAGGTTTTTTCATGAACTGCCATACTTCTTCCATCGTGAAGCTGAGTACGGGCGCGATCATTACGACCAGATCCAGCATGATCTCGTACATTGCAGTCTGAGCGCTGCGGCGTTCAAAGGAATCGGCCTTGTATGCATACAGGCGGTCTTTGAGGATATCCAGATAGTAGCTGCTCATCTCGACGCTGCAGAAATTATGGATAGCATGATAGAGCACATGGAAGTCGTAGCTTTCATAAGCTGCGGAAACCTCTTTTTTCAAGAGCTGCATATGCATCAAAGCCCAACGATCCAGCTCCAGCATATCCTTAAATTCAACTTTATCGGTTTCATAATTGAAATCGTTGGTGTTGCCCAGGATATAGCGAATGGTGTTGCGGATCTTGCGGTAAACCTCAGAGAGCTGTTTCAGTATCTCTTTGGAGATACGAATATCAGCCTTGTAATCGGAGGAAGCTGCCCACAAACGAATGATATCGGCGCCATATTGGGCGATAACTTCCTGCGGGGCAACAGTATTGCCTACAGATTTAGACATTTTGCGGCCTTCGCCGTCAACAACGTAACCATGCGTCAGAACTGCGCGGTAAGGCGCTTTGCCTTCGGTAGCAACGGAAGTGAGCAGTGAAGACTGGAACCAGCCGCGATGCTGATCGCTGCCTTCCAGATACATATCTGCAGGCCATGCCAGTTCGGGACGGGTTTTGCAGACTGCTGCATGGGAAGAACCGCTGTCGAACCAGACATCCATGATATCAGATTCTTTGCGGAAATGAGTGCCGCCGCATTTGGGGCATTTGGTGCCCTGCGGCAGGATCTCCTCAGCAGAATGAGCCCACCAGGCATCAGAGCCTTCTTTAGCAAACAGGTCGGCAACAGCATTGATAGTATCGTCGTTGACCAGGTGTTCGTTGCAGTCTTCACAGTAGAAGATCGGGATCGGTACGCCCCAGACACGCTGACGGGAAATGCACCAGTCGTGACGGTCGGCGACCATATTATGGATACGTGCTTCGCCCCAGGACGGGATCCACTGCACGTCATTGGCAATAGCATTCAGGGCTTCTTCACGGAAGCCGTCAACAGATGCGAACCACTGCTCGGTCGCACGGTAGATGATGGGGTTCTTGCAGCGCCAGCAGTGTGCATACTGATGGCGGATGTTTTCTTTGCCAAACAGGCGGTTCAGCCAGGCCAGATATTTGATGATGGGTACGTTGGCATCAAAAACGAACATGCCTGCAAAATCCACACCGGCTTCTGCTGTCAGTTTACCTGAGCCGTCAACAGGGCAGATGATCGGCAGATTGTAGCGAACGCCGGTCTCAAAGTCGTCGGCGCCATGTCCGGGAGCGGTATGTACACAGCCTGTGCCGGCTTCCAGCGTAACATAATCAGCCAAAACGACTAAGGATTTGCGGTCAATAGTTTCAAACGGATGTCTGCATTCAGCATATTCCATATCTTTACCTTTACAGGTGCCGATGATATTGCTGAGGTCTTTTTTGCAGACCTTGCCAACGGCTTCCAGCATCTCTTTGGCCATAAACAGGATTTCGCCTTCGCATTCTACCCAGGCATATTCAAAGTCCGGATGCAGCGCGATCGCTACGTTGGCAGGCATGGTCCACGGAGTAGTGGTCCAGATAACGATATAGGCCGGTTTGCCCTGAGCTGCTTCTGGCAGCATGCCGTTGTCTTTGACGAGCGGCATTTTTACGAAGATCGCCGGCGACTTTTCTTCACCGTATTCGATTTCAGCTTCTGCCAGAGCGGTTTCGCAGTGCGGACACCAGTAAACAGCTTTTTTACCTTTATAGATATAGCCTTTTTTTGCCATCTCGCCGAAAACATGGATCTGTACAGCTTCATAATCGTGGGTCATGGTGATATAAGGATGATCCCAATCTCCAAGAACGCCCAGACGTTTGAAGTCGGTACGCTGCTCGTCGATCCATTTTAAAGCGTAGTCGTGACATTCTTTACGCAGTACCAGTGTATCAAGCTCATGGCGGTTCAGTCCCAGATTTTTGATAGCGGCGTGCTCGATCGGCATACCATGGGTATCCCAGCCGGGAACATACGGGGTATCAAATCCCTGCGCATATTTATATTTCATAATGATGTCTTTCAAAATCTTGTTTAAAGCCGTACCCATATGGATCTTTCCGTTAGCGTACGGCGGACCGTCGTGCAGGACAAATTTTTTATGGCCCGCATGCAGTTCCTGTTTCTTTTCATAGATTTTGTTTTCTTCCCAGTATTTCAAAAATTCGGGTTCGCGTTCCGGTAAACCGGCACGCATCGGAAATTCAGTTTCCGGTAAATTAAGGGTCTTGCTGTAATCCATGTGTACACCTCCAAAAAAATAAAGCCCCGCTCCCAAAAAGGGACGAGACTATAAACCCGTGGTACCACCCTCATGACAGACTTAAGATGCCTGCCACTCGAAACACCATAACGTGTGTTACCCGTCCGGGCTTACTGTTTTCAGCCCAGAAGCTCTGAAGTGATCTTCCCCTGCCATCTTTCCGATCGGGCTCGCACTGTCCCCGACTCGCTTGACTGTGCCCGGCAGGCTACTGTCTTCGTCATCGCTGCTGCTTTTATTAAAACAAAGTCATTATACACCATTATACAAGTTATAGTCAATGGTATTTGCCATATTTAAACTCAAAGATGCCATAACCGCTGTCAGTATGCAGATGTGAGGTATCGTTGAGCCTGAACACAGCATGTTCGCGCCATTTGTTGATGCCCAGGACCGTCACGCTGGACGGCAGGATATCGACAGAAAAATTTAAAACGTTGACGGCAGCTATATCAAGCCCCAGCCAATGGAAAATGATGTTTTGGATCGTGCCTTTATGGGCTACGATCAGAAGATTTTCCCGCTCCAGATCAGCGCATTTTATCAGGCCCTGCACATTACGGTCATAAAATTCCTGCCGCGTTTCGCCGCCCGGATAGTTGCGGTGATGCAGTTCCTTTAAGGTCGGCGGCTGCTGATACAAAGCTTTGGCAGCCGCTTCAGTCAAGCCTGCCGCCTGTCCGTTATTTTTTTCGCGCAAAAATTCATACGGTTCCAGCTTACTGATCCCCAGCCTGGCGGCGATGATCCGGGCTGATTCTTCCGCCCGCTTCAAATCGCTGGTCAGGATCCGCAGATCACGGCTTTGCCCTGCAAAATCTTTGGCTAATTTGGACGCAACGGCCTGCAGCTGAACCTTTCCCGCAGCCGTAAGCTCCGAATCGGTCCAACCGCCTGTCAAATGCTCTGTATGATGAGTTGCTTCACCGTGGCGTACCAAAATAATCATGCTGCCGACCTCGCTTATTTTTCAGTATCTTCGCTAAAGTTTTTCAAAAGCTCCATTTGGCCTTCCAAAATGCTCATCATATGCTGACGATGCACGGCGGCCTTTTTGACCTGATCTTCAAAGATACCTTTTGCGAGAGCAGCTTTGTTTTCTGCTTCAAAAATCATTTTTCTTACTTTTTCGTCGGTGTCAGCCAAAAGCGTTCTGGAACGTTCTTCGGCATCGGCGATCATCGTTCTGTAGCGTTCGTCGGCTTCGCTGGTCAGCTTTTGTGCTTCGGCACGTGCCTGTGCCAAAACATCGCTGGCCTCGTCTTTTGCCTGCGACGACATTTTTTTGCACAGATCCTCTGTAGTTACTTTCATTTTAGCGACTTCTACTTCGGCGGCACTGCGCATTTTGTCTACAAAATTCTGAGTCTCATTTTTCATCTGCTTCAGCTCGGCCTCAGCTTCGCCGCGCAGTCTGGCAATTTCCGCCAGCGTGTCGTTACGCAATTTTGTAGTTTCACTTTCAGCTTCACTGCGCAGTTTTTCAGCATAAGCTTCTGCTTCTGTCCTGGCCTGAGTCGCCGCGATTTCAGCGTCCATTTTTGCTTTAGCAGCAGCAGCCTGGCATTCAGAAGTGATCTCTTTGCATTTCATGGCAGTTTCCTGCTCCAGCAGGGCAGCCTTCTGCTCGCTGTTCTTTTTCACTTCGTCGGCAGTTTCCTGTGCGATGACCAAAGTGTTCTGCATGGTGGATTCCATTTGCTGATAGTATTCCAGTTTGGCGCTGACGCGTTCCACAGCATCTTTAAGCTCTACGTTGTCCTGATACAGGCGTTCAAAATC
>ENA-UPTB01002617-UPTB01002617.1-human-gut-metagenome-genome-assembly--contig:-NODE-2617-length-12177-cov-94.396860_pt1 | contig 12177 bp, 9 predicted proteins | sample MGYA00250046_ERZ773369 | MGnify/ENA primary metagenome ERZ773369 (study PRJEB29103, sample SAMN06111938) | human gut metagenome | biome: human gut; feature: ankylosing spondylitis patient; material...
GTTGGTGAAGTCTATAATGTCGGCGGACATAACGAAATGAAAAATATCGATATTGTAAAAATCATCTGTAAAGAACTCGGCAAACCAGAAAGTCTTATCACTTATGTTGCTGACAGAAAAGGACATGATATGCGTTACGCTATCGACCCTACTAAAATTCACAACGAACTTGGCTGGCTTCCTGAAACAAAATTTGCAGACGGTATTAAAAAGACAATTCAGTGGTATCTTGATAATAAGGAATGGTGGGAAACAATCATTTCCGGCGAATATCAGGATTACTATGAGAAAATGTATAAAAACCGCTAGTTGATTTTCTCACTCTTGCATAAAAAATATTATTTATTTTGAACACCTATTTCATGTCAACTACTATCACCTAAGGGTAGTGAATTTTCGCCCATGACAAACGAAAGTCTTTATTTGTGAAGTCAACAACAGATATCTATCCTCTTGTTGACTTCATATTTAAATTTGTAAATATATGAAAAGAGGAATTATACCATGAAATTTTTTGTAACAGGCGTTAACGGTCAGCTCGGTCATGACGTAATGAATGAGCTTTCCTCACGCAGTTACGAGGGAATCGGATCTGACATTGCTCCAAAATATTCCGGGATTCAGGATGATTCTCCTGTAACAAAAATGCCTTATATTTCATTAGATATTACAGATAAGGAAGCTGTAACCCGTATTTTAAAAGAGACAGCACCAGACGTTGTCGTTCACTGTGCTGCCTGGACTGCTGTTGACCTTGCCGAAGACGCAGACGAGCAGGAAACGGTACGAAAAATCAATGCCGCTGGCACACAGTATATCGCTTCTGCCTGTAAAGAACTTGATTGCAAAATGATCTATTTAAGTACAGACTATGTTTTTGATGGTCAGGGAACTACACCGTGGAAGCCGGACTGCAAAGACTATAAACCGATAAATGTATATGGTCAAACCAAGCTTCTTGGCGAGCAGGCAGTTGCAAATACTTTAGAAAAATACTTTATCGTCCGTATTGCCTGGGTATTCGGGCAAAACGGCAAAACCGGCACGGTTTTCAAAGAACACTTGCTCGGCCGTCATTCTCACATTGAGTTCGTTGGGGGTCAGTTCTATGCCGCCATTCTCCACCTTGCCTTTATTTTCGGTTTTGTCGAGCGCCACCTTGTTGAGGTAGACAGAGCAAATTTCAGGATTGTTGCGGTTGTAGTTATATATGCCGCCGTTAAGAGTGTACACAAGCACATTGCCTTCTTTCAATTCCCAGCCTGGAGCCACGTCGGTCACACCGAGGAATTTGGGCAGATAGAGGCGGACATTTTTAAGGCGTGTCACACCCAGGTTAAGTGAGGCGGGTTGATTGGCCTCGGTCAGAGTCAAGGCCACCTTCGACTTTTGCAGGTCGATGGTCTTAACCTGCTTCACGTCGCTCACATCCGTAATTTTGAAGTCAACCTCCTGGTCACCCTCGGCGCTGCCGTGCATTTCAAAGTCGGCCGGTATGGGCAGTGTGTTGCCTTCTGTTACGGGTATGCCGGCGTCTTGCAGCTGCTTGAATACGTCGTCGTATTGAAGTACAGGCGTATTCATGTCGAGCTTGGTGTCGTTAAAACTGGTGGTCATGTTGTCCACCTTTACGTTGAAGTTTGAGGTACCGTCCTTCACCAGATAGTAAAGTCCGTTAGCCTCGGTTTTCACTGTTTCGTCTTCGTCAAGTATGTCGGCCAGTGCAATGAGGTCGGTATTGCCAAGTTTCACACCGAGTCCGTCGGTGTTGAGTTTCATGGTAAGGTCTACTTTATCGAGATCGTAGGAATCGTCAATGCAACCAGTGAACAACAAGGTTGTTCCGGCACAGAGCATTCCCGTTACCAATAGGTGCTTGAATAGTGGGTTTGCCATAATCTGTAGAGGGGTTATAGGTTTTAAGTAATGTGTTTAATTGTCGCTATAAGTTCCGCAAACTAACTTGTATCATACTGGCAAGCGTATGCCTTTAGATGTAAATAAGTGTTTGCCTTATGCCACAAAGGTATGAATATTTATTGTTATTAGCACGTCTTAATCTGCTTTTTCTTAAAAATAATTTAGTTGGTGTGCATAAGTGGTCGAAAACACGGCATAGGTGGTAAAATATGGAAGTAGAGCGATGTGCATTCACGCCGTGTGCCACCACCTGGCAGCCGTTGCCCAATGGCCTTTGCCCCCCTGCCGCGTCACGGCACTGGCTGTGCCGATTTCCGGTTACGGGGGAGCGGCATTTCTGTTACGGGGGAGCGGCATTCGTTTTGCTCCGACAGAAATACCGCCCTCCCGTAACAGAAAACCCGCTCGCCCCATGCCGTAACCGCGCGGTGGGGCACGGGGCAAAACACCCTGGTACGACCACACTGCCAACAAGGGGGCGAACGGTTTTTCCACACACCGGCTCATTCCCTCATATACTCACTATTCTATTTTCTTTTTTATTCTATAGATTAAAATTAAAGATACCTATGTTGGGTATATATGGCTGTGGAAAGTGTGCATAGTTTTTTAGCCCAAAATTTGGCCAGTAAGTTATCCCCGTTTTGCACGGGGTTACTCACATTTTTATCCACAGCCTGTGGTTGGGGCAAAATGCCTATTTATAAAGGTGGGTTGGCGGCATGGGGTGTGACTATTCCACACCCTGTTGAAAACTTTTAGGTGTACAAAAAAAGTTTGTGGAAAGTGGCCGAAAACTGTGGACTATGGTGGTGAAATACTGCGTAAAACGTTGTGAACTCGTGGATAACCATATTGGGCCATACGGCCATGCGGGGGCATAGGTTATCCCCACCCCTCTCCACAGCTTTTCCACAGTTTATGCACGGGGTTATCCACGGGGTTTTCGTAACTTTGCAGGCAAGACGGGTACGGACTGAAAGGCCCCAAGCAACAAACGCAAGCACTAATGGGGGCGACGCGTCTCGCGTCGGGAAAATATGCAGCTATTATTTAGTAGCGTTCGTATTTACCTCCTTTCTCTATCCCGATAACGCGGGACGCGTCGCCCCCATTAGTGCTTGCGTTTGTTCGCAGCGCGTTTTATTGACATCATCGGCTGCGGCTCAGCAATTCAAGCAAACTTGATTGCATTCGCCTTGCACGATGATTCAGACCGTGCGAACCTAAATCGGAAACTTCAATAATATACAAGCAATGCGAAAACTTACTGTTGAGGATCTTAACCGCATAGACGTTGACACTTTTAAGCAGGCCCCCAAGGTGCCGCTTGTGATGGTGCTCGACAACATACGCTCGGTGCACAATGTGGGCAGTGTGTTGCGCACGGCCGATGCCATGCGCATTGAGGCGGTGTATATGTGTGGCATTACGGCCACACCGCCTTCGGCCGAGATGCACAAAACGGCTCTCGGGGCTGAGGACTCTGTGACATGGCACTACTACAACGACACGCTGCAGGCTGTAAGCGAACTCAAGGCGGCGGGCTACGTGGTGCTGGCGGTGGAGCAGGTGGAGGGCAGTCTTAAACTGGGTGCCTTCAAGTTCGACCCTTCAAAGCGCTATGCCCTGGTGATGGGTAATGAGGTGAAGGGGGTGCGGCAGGACGTGGTGGACGCTTGTGACCAGGCTCTCGAAATTCCGCAGTATGGCACAAAGCATAGCATGAATGTGAGCGTGACGGCTGGCATTGTGATGTGGGAGGCGGCGAGCGCATATCGTTAATGTGGCAATGTGGTAAATTCTCAATTATTGCAGTCCGGTAAAGCGTAAGCATGTGAACGGACTCAAGCACCAAACGCTACCACCCAACGCTACCTCTAATGGGGGCGACGCGTCTCGCGTCGGAGTAGAGAAAGGAGGAATATACGAACTCTATTAAATAAATCTGCATCTTTTCCCGACGCGAGACGCGTCGCCCCCATTAGTGCTTGCGATTTTTGGCAGCGCGTTTTTAAGCAACTTAAAATGTTCCAAGAAACGGTCTCGCTTTTGATGCCAATTTCTACAATAATTCAACACCTATTTCATGATAATCAGTTTAGACCTTGATGGTACGCTTACTAATAGCGAGAAGAAAGTAACACCGCGCACACGCCAGGCACTGCTCGATGCTGAGGCCAATGGGGCTGTGCTGGTGCTGGCTTCGGGACGCCCCACTTATGGCATTGCGCCGGTGGCCGAATGCCTCGAAATGGAAAAACGCGGCGGCTATATCCTGTCGTACAACGGCGGACAAATTGTGGACTGGAAAAGCAAAGAGCTTATCTATGCCAAACACCTGCCGGCACAGGTCATTCCGGTGTTGCACCAGTATGCGCGCCAACACCACTTTGCCCTGCTGGGATATGCGGGAAGCGACATTGTGACGGAAATGCCTGACGATGAATATGTGCATGAGGAGAGCCGTATTAACAATATGGCTATACGGGGTGTGGATAACTTGCTCGAGGCCATTGAGCCGCAACCTACCAAACTGCTCATGACGGGACACCCCGACGACATGGTGCGTGCTGAGGCTGAACTGGCTGATGTGGTGGGAAATGACATGGAGGTGTTCCGCTCGGCTCCTTTCTTTCTCGAACTGGTGCCCAAGGGCATTGACAAGGCGCAGTCGCTCATGCGCTTGCTGAGCCTCATTGGGCAGCAACCGGCCGACATGATAGCTTTTGGCGATGGCTATAACGACCTTTCAATGTTGCGACTGGCCGGCATCGGGGTGGCTATGGCTAACGCAGCCCCCGAGGTGCGCGCCGAAGCTGACTTTGTAACGCTCTCGAATGATGAGGACGGAATAGCACATTATTTGGAGAACCAGGCGGGCGCTGCTTGCTGATGTACACAAATGTGCAGATACAAAGATGTGCAGATGATATACATTACATCATCTGCACATCTTTGTATCTGCACATTTGCTCGCAGCGCGAGCGTTGCTTACTTAAATATCACGCCATAGGGGTGAATGCCTGTGGCAATGCGCTTGCTGAATGCACCATTGCTGGTGTATACGTTGATGTAGCCGGGCTTGGCATAACCATTAGAGCCGTTGTCAGAGCAAACATAGATGTCGCCGTTGGCCGGGTTCACGTCCATACAGATGGGGGCAAAGGTGTACTCGGTGGTGTTGGCGGGAGTTTGCAGGAAATTGTTGCTCAACTGTGCGCCAGTGGCTGCATTGTACACACTGCTGCTGATGGTGGTGGCGTAAGTGCTCCAGTCGGTCACGGCATGGATAACATAGAGCAAGTCTTGCTTGCCCGTAGCGCGCGATGTGCGGTTTTGGGTGTTGGTGGCAATATAAGTACCGTCGCACAGTGCCGACACATTGTCGTTGGCATCAATCTTCCACACCTTGTTGGCGGTGTAGGGCGTGGTAACGTACACATTGCCCGAGTTGTCGGCAGCCATCTCCCAAGGGTCGGTAATGCCCTCGTTGGTGATGCTCTTCACCTTGCTGAAGGTAGCTTCGTCAATTACGGCGATGGCCGAGTTGGCATAACCTGTGCCATAATTGTTGGCATCGCTACAAGCCACGTACACCTTGCCATTGGCGGCAGCTATGCCATAAGGGTTGGGGCCTACAGCCAGCGGGGCCGACTTGGTGTAGGTAGTGGTGTCGATGCGGGTGACAAAGCCGTCGTTGTTGCTGATGTACACATGACCGTTGCTGGCGCATACTGCTTCGGGTTGGTTGGTCTGTACACTGGCTATTACAGTAGCCGTGTTGGCGTCGAGCACCCATACAAGGTTCGAAGCGAACACTGGCACATACATCTTTGAACCGTAGATGATGGGCTTTTGCGGTGCGTCGCCAATCAACTGGCCGTTAGCCTTGAAGAACACACTGTCGGTTTTGGTGCCGTTCTGTGCAATGAAGTCGAGCGCACCGGCCACGTTGCCATAAGAGTTGCCTTGGTTGATAACGTACATGCCGGCCTCACCGCGCAGGGGTGCGGGAGCGGGAGTGGGTTCATCGTCCGAACAAGCGGTGAAACCTACCGCTACGAGCAGCGCAATGGCTGCAAACTTGATTTGTTTAAGCATAATTGATTTAATATAATAGTTGTGTTATTCTTACTTGTCAACTTGTTAACTCGTCAGCCCGTCACCCTATAATTGGTATTTGATGCTGAGTCTGTAGGAGCGTCCGGGCATGGGGTAGCGCCCGATTACCTCATAGCGTTTGTCAAAGGCATTTACCAAGTCGGCACGCAAAGTGAGTTGTGAATGACGCAGTTGCAGTGTGCGGTAGAGGGCAAATCCGCACTCTGCGTAGGCCGGCAAATTGGTGTTGGCTATATGCTCATTGTTACACCAGCGTAGTGAAGCGTACGACACACTACTCACCACAGCCACCCACGGACTCTGCCAGGTGAGCGAGGCCGCCCCGCTGTGCACCGGGGTGTAGGCCAGTTGTTTGTGCCAGGTGGAGAGTTTGTCCGACGTGTGGTCGGTGCTGTGCTGAAGGGTGTAGTTGGCAGCCAGCAGCAAGGTGTGACGTGGCACAGGTTGCCATGTGCTCTGCAGCGTGACGTCGAGTCCGGCGGTGCGCACATCGCCCATGTTGACCGTGCGCCACACAAACAGGTTGTAGGGCACCGACACGATGCGGTCGGCCACGCGGTTGTAGTAACCATCGGCCGTAAGGGCCACCAGTGGCCACCACCTGCGGTTGGGAGCGGCCTGCATGGTGAGCCCTGCCGAGAGTTGGCGCGTGAGTTCGGGCTTGAGGGTGGGCGAGCCAAGGTGGTAGTAATAATTCTCGGTGAAGGTGGGCATGCGGAAACTCTCCTTGTAGCCCGCCCTGAGGTAGAGCCATAGCGGTGCGCGCACAGCCAGATACGAGGCTGTAAGGCTTGGGGTGAGGCGTTGTGCGTTGGCCGCAGCTGTACCGTGGCGCATGTGGTTCCAGTAGCAGTGCAGTATGCCGCGTGCCATCAGTTGCCAGCGCGCGGTGTGCAGTTGCAGCGCGAGGGCTTGCAGCCAGGTGTCGCGGCTCACGGCGTGGTCGGTGGGCAGGTTGTTGTTCTGTGAGGCGTGTGAATAGTCGGTGGTGTAGGCTGCTTGCAGCCATGCCGTGAGGTGCAGTGCCGCCCCGGCTGTGGCGTATGCCTCGCGCTGCCAATAGTTTTGGTGCAGTGCGCCGCCGGGATATTGCCCCCCTATGTCGGTGTACTGGCTTGTTTGCCAGTTGTATTTAGCTGCCGCAAACACACTCAGTCGTTGCCACTGCTGCTGCCAGCGTGCCTGGCCAAAAGCCGTTTGCTCGAGCAGGCGCTCCGTGCCATTGTTCACATAGTAGTGCACCATGCCGGGCAGGTGGCGGTAGTTGTGGTAAAAGTAAGCTTTGGCGGTGACCATGCCCCCGTGGCAGAGCGTTTGCCTCACATTGGCCTCGGTGGTGACGCGCTGCATGCGGCTGTTGTTACGAGTGAGGTGTGAGGTGGTGAGTCCGTTTTTCAGCGTAAAGGGATAGTTGTTGTCGGCAAAGAAGTAGTTGCTGCTCACATTCATGGCTGTGCCGCTGCTCCACGCCTTGTTGAGCGTGAGGGCGGGTGCCCAGGTGTTGAACGAGGCATGTTGCAGTGTGGTTGTGGCGTGCCATCGGTGGTCGGGGTTGAGGCTCCAGGGAGTGTGCATGTTCACCACGGCAGAGGCCATGTTGCGCACAGGCACGAGCAGTTGTGCGTTGTCGAGCGTTTGCAGTTCAATGTCCGCCAGATTGTCAATGCAGAACTGTCCCATGTCAATTTGCCCCTGTCGCGTGTCGGTCACGGCCAGTCCGTCGTAGCTCACGGCCGTGTGTCCGGCTCCCAGTCCGCGCACGCTCACCGTTTTAAGTCCGCCAGCCCCGCCGTAGTCGCGCAGGTTGACGCCCGCCATGCGCCGCAGCGCGTCGGCGGTGCTTGTGATGCCACGTCGCATGATGTCGGCCGAGTCGATGCGTTGCACGGTAACGGCAGTGGCCAGTCCAGCCACGCGCCGTTGGGCGGTGACTTCGGCCGTGCGCAGCGTGTCAGGCTCCGCCAGGGTGATACATGCGGATACAATAAGGGCTATCAATGCTTGATGTGTGTAGTGTGTTGGGTGATGTCTTGTAGCCAGCCCCTCCTCGGGGGCTCGGTCATACGTCACCGGCAAGTGTGCTTGCCAGGGCCGGCGGCAGGTATTCTGGCTTATCCCCCGGCAGCTCCGCCTTCCCACTTTGGTCGTGTCGACACAAAGCAGTGGCCACATTGGAGCGCCAGAACAAAGGGCATACAGCAGCGGGACTGCACGGGATTCACACCCGTTTCCCTAATCCGTCGGACTTATTGTGTGCAAAAGTAATAAAAATAAGTCAATGTGCTGGTGTGTTGATGTGGTAATGTGTTAATGGGGTAATATGCTAATGTGCTGACGCCATAGCGTTGCTTGGCAGCCGCTAACGCGGAAAACAAAAGAACAAAAGAACATAAGGACATAAGGCCGCTGCGCGGCTGACAGCCACGGACTGACGTTTGCGTGGCTCAAGAACATAAGGGCTGACGCCGAGGTGGAGACTTTTGTAGCGCTTACCGCGGGAACATAAGAACATAAGCTACATAAGAGACATAATTTGGAAGTCTGGGAACTGCGTTCCAGACTTTAAGAGACATAAGGGCTGACGCCGTAGCGTTAACTACTTGAGTAGTACTTGGTACGCTACGGCGTTAGCCCTTATGTTCTTGAGCCACGCAGACGTCAGTCCGTGGCTGTCAGCCGCGCAGCGGCCTTATGTCCTTATGTCCTTATGTTCTTATGTCTCCCGCGTTAGCGGTTGCCAAGGCACGCTAAGGCGTCAGCCCTTATGTCCTTATGTCCTTATGTTCTTTTGTTCTTCTGTTTTCCGCGTTAGCGGCTGCCAATCAACGCTAAGGCGTCAGCCCATTACCACATTACTTCACTCTGCGGTTGAGTTGGTTATTAGCCTTTTCGCGTTTCGACTTGCCCACGCGTTTGCCCGTGGACTTCTTTTTGCTACCCGCCTTAAAGGCAAAAGGGTTGTGCGAGTTCTTTTTACGTTGCAGTACCATATATATAAGCGTTTTGGCGGCAAAATTAAAACATTTATTTGGTCATATAGAAAGTATAGCCTACTTTTGTCCGTAGTAATTCACACACAACCTTAACTCACAGTAATCTTATATCCATGGAAACCTTACAAACTGTAGGCACATGGTTTGCCTCACCTTCGGGCCAGGTGGCCATCGTAATAGCCGTGTTTGCCCTTACCATTGTGGCCTTTATAGCCGACAAGGTGAGGTCGGACATTGTGGCGCTCAGCTCGCTCGCCCTTCTGCTCGTAACCAATGTGCTCACCCCCGGCGAGGCCCTGGCGGGCTTTTCAAACTCTGCTGTGGTCATGATGATTGGCCTGTTTGTGGTGGGCGGCGCCGTGTTTCAAACAGGTTTGGCGCGCACCATATCGGGACGCCTGCTCAAACTTGCCGGCACGAGCGAGGTGAAGCTCTTCTTCCTTGTAATGATAGTGACCAGCGTGGTGGCGGCCTTTGTGAGCAACACCGGCACGGTGGCCCTGCTGCTGCCCATCATTCTGGCCATGGCCAAAAGCGCCGGCACCAGTCCGGCCAAACTCATGATGCCGCTGGCCTTTGCCAGCTCGATGGGTGGCATACTCACCCTGATAGGCACACCGCCCAACCTTATTGTCGACGGCTATTTGCGCGACAACGGACGCGAGGGCTTTGCCTTCTTCGACTTTCTGCCAATCGGCATCATTTGCTGTGCGGTGGGCTTTGCCCTGCTCTACCCCCTTTGCCGCTTTATGCTTGGCAAAAAGGCGCGTGAGGGAGCCGACAGCCGCACCGACAACTCGCTGGCCGACCTGCTGCACGAGTATCACATTGCCGACCTTGTGTTCAGACTCAAGGCTCAAAGCGGCAGCATGCACCTTGAGGGCATGACCGTGGGCGAGCTCGACATACGCCATCAGTACGGCATCACCATACTCGAGGTGCGGCGTGCCAACCACACCATATTCAGCTCAAGCATTCAGGAGGCGGTGACGGCCAACACCGTGCTGCAGGCCGACGACACCTTTTATGTGCTGGGACATCGCGAACAGGTGGAGGCTTTTGCCGCCGACCACAACCTGTCGGTGTTTGAGGACGAGGAACGCGAGGGCAAGGCCAAGCTCGACTTTTACGAAATTGGGCTGGCCGAGGTGCTTATATCGCCCGACTCGTCGCTTATCAACCGCACACTGCGCACAGCCAACTTTAGGGAGCGCTTTGGTGTGAACGTGCTGGCTGTAAAGCGTCAGGGCAACTACTTGTTTGAAAATGTGCTCGACGCGCCCGTTAAAAATGGCGACATGCTGCTTGTGCATGGCGAGTGGAAGGGCATTGAGAGCATGGCTAAAAAGAACCGCGAGTGGATTGTGATAGGCTCCCCGGCCGAGGAGGCCGAGAGCGTGGCACTCGACCACAAAGCACCCGTGGCTGCTGTGATAATGGCACTGATGGTGGGCTGCATGGTATTTGCCGACCAACTGGGGGTGAAACCCGTGGCGGTGGTTATCATAGCGGGGCTGCTCATGGTGCTGACACGTTGTGTGCGCAGTGTGGACGCGGCCTATAAAATGATAGGTTGGGAGAGCATCGTGCTCATTGCGGCCATGATGCCTATGAGCACCGCGCTCTCAAAAACCGGCATTTCGGAGTGGATTGCCACCACACTGGTGGAGGGGCTGCATGCCTATGGCCCGATAGCCGCCATGGCGGGTGTGTATGTGGTAACATCGGTGCTGAGCACCTTTATCAGCAATTCGGCCACGGCCATATTGGTGGCACCCATAGCCTGGGCTGCTGCCGAACAACTCGGCGTGTCGCCCACACCATTCATGATGACGGCTGCCGTGGCGGCAAGTGCCTGCTTTGCCACACCTATATGCACACCGCCTAACGCCATGGTGATGAATGCAGGACATTACAACTTTATGGACTACGTAAAGGTGGGATTGCCGCTGCAAATCGTAATGGGCATTGTGGCCATACTGGTCATTCCGCTCTTCTTCCCATTCTGATTACAACACAATAAACAATTATAACAACTACAACATGAAAAAGTTTTCAGCACTCTGCCTTTCACTGCTCGTGGCCTTTGCAGGCCTTACAGCCAAGGCACAGAAGTTCAGCTACGGTATTGTGGCTGGTTATGACCTGACCAAGGTAAAGTATTCGGGCGACATGAAGAATAACTTCAGCTCCGACAACAAGTCGGGCTGGTATGTGGGTCCTAAAATTGTGTTCAGCACGGTCATGGGACTTGGCGTAGATGCCTCGTTGCAGTACTCACAGCGCAAGCTCAACATTACGCAGGATGGCTACTATAACAATGAAACTGGTGAGATGTTTGGTTCCGCATCGCAGAGTCAGACATACCGCACCATCGAAATACCCATTAACCTGCGCTACAGCATAGGGCTTGGCAGCTCGGCCAGCGTGTTTGCCTACACCGGTCCGCAGTTTGGCTTTGCCTTGCAAAACATGAAGTTCAATAATCTTGGCACAGGCAATAACTTTAGCCGCGAAAACCTCAACACCACATGGAACATTGGTGCCGGTGTGCGTTTGTTCAAGCACCTCGAGGCCAGCGTGGGTTACAACTTTGCCCTTGGCAAGGCCGGCAAGGCCATTCTTAACGGCGTTGGCGTTAACGAGGGTGAGAGCCAGGATTTGGAATTGAAGTACAAGACCAACACCTTCCAGGTGCAGCTGGCATATATGTTCTAAACTCTCTAAACTCATAAACTTATGCTTAGATTAAACTGTTTTTTCCAGGCCAACGAGGGCAAGTATGACGAGGCCCTGCAGGCCGCTATTGCCTTGACCGCCGCTTCGTTGAAGGACGAGGGCAACATTGCTTACGACACCTTTGAGAGTGCTACCCGCCCCGACGTGTTCATGATTTGCGAAACATGGCAGGACGAGGCTTCGCTTAAAAAGCACATGGCCGCCGACCACTTCAAACTCTATGTAGGCCAACTCGAAAAGCTCGGCACACTCAAGCTCGAGCAGTTCACTTTTGCCTAAACACCACAGCACGCCTGAAGCGCGCTGCAAAAAAACGCAAGCACAAAACGCAAGCACTAATGGGGGCGACGCGTCTCGCGTCGGGATAATTAAAAGGAAAGATACAAGCTATACTAAATAA
>ENA-UPTB01002618-UPTB01002618.1-human-gut-metagenome-genome-assembly--contig:-NODE-2618-length-12176-cov-2.801141_pt1 | contig 12176 bp, 10 predicted proteins | sample MGYA00250046_ERZ773369 | MGnify/ENA primary metagenome ERZ773369 (study PRJEB29103, sample SAMN06111938) | human gut metagenome | biome: human gut; feature: ankylosing spondylitis patient; material...
AGCATTATTTTCTCTCCTTTGCACAAAACGTAAGCCGTTGTTTCCAGCAGCTTACGTTTTATCTTTTTATTCTTACCAGATCTTGGACTCTACTGCTGCCCGTTCGATCGGCAGGCCTTTGAGATATCTGTCCATAAACTTATTGAATCCTTCTACACCTTCCGGTTTCGGATCAAGGGTGCTTCCTTCATTTCCGGCAAATACACGGTTGTCCAGGAATTCATCCAGAGTCTCTCCGTCTTTCTTATCAACAAGATAAGCAGCCAGAAGTGCGATTCCCCATGCACCGCCCTCACCTGCGGTTGACATAACAGATACCGGTGCATTCACTGCGTCCGCAAGGATCTGCTGTCCGACGCCTTTGGTCTTGAACAGTCCGCCGTGTCCTAAGAGTCTGTCGATCTTGACATGCTCCTGGTCGATCAGGATGTTTAAGCCCACGCGCATTGCTCCAAGGCAGGTGTAAAGATTGGTCCTCATAAAGTTTGCAAGTGTGAATTTACTTTCAGGAGAACGAACGAATAACGGACGTCCTTCTTCGAATCCTGTCATATGCTCTCCGGAGAAATAGCAGTAGGACAGAAGTCCGCCGCAGTCCGGATCACCTTCCAGTGCTTTGTTGTAAAGGGTTCCGAACAGTTTGTTCATATCCACTTCCATACCCATGGCTTCTGCAAATTCCTTAAATACATTTACCCATGCATTCAGGTCAGAAGTACAGTTGTTGGAATGTGCCATGGCAACAGCATCACCGGCCGGTGTGGTTACCATATCGATCTCTTTGTATGGTTTGGAAAGTGCTTTTTCCAGAACGATCATTGCAAATACGGAAGTACCTGCGGATACGTTTCCGGTGCGGACAGCTACACTGTTGGTCGCTGCCATGCCGGTTCCGGCATCACCTTCTGGCGGACATACCGGAATTCCTGCTTCCAGTTCACCATCGGTATCGAGAAGCCTTGCGCCCTCTGCAGTCAGCGTTCCGGCATTTTCTCCGGCAACAAGAACTTTTGGAAGAATGTCACGAAGTGACCAGTCAAAGCCGTATGGTTCTGCCAGCGCATCGAACTTATCGAGCATTGCTGCATCATAATCTTTTGTATTACTGTCGATTGGGAACATTCCGGATGCATCCCCCACGCCGAGTACCTTTTCCCCAGTCAGTTTCCAATGGATAAATCCTGCAAGCGTGGTGAAAAATGCGATATCTTTCACATGCTCCTCTTTGTTTAACATTGCCTGATACAGATGTGCAATGCTCCAACGCTGCGGAATGTTATAGGAAAATTCCTTTGTCAGTGCGGCTGCTGCTTCCTCTGTGATTGTATTACGCCATGTGCGGAACGGCACGAGAAGCTCCCCAGCCTTGTCAAATGCCAGATATCCGTGCATCATAGCGGAAAATCCAATCGCACGGATCTTTGTCAGTGTCACACCATACTGTTCTTTTACGTCCTTTTTTAAATCCCGGTAGCAATCCTGCAGACCGCCCCAGATGTCATCCATGGTATAGGTCCAGATTCCGTGATCCAGGCGGTTTTCCCATTCATGACTGCCGGATGCGATCGGTGTATGGTCTGCATCGGTCAGTACCGCCTTGATACGTGTAGAGCCAAATTCAATTCCGAGAAATGTTTTCCCGGACACAATCTCGTCTTTTCTTTCCACTGTTTCTACCTCTCTTTCTGTCATAAACACCTGCCTTTGCATTTTACAAAAGCAGATGTTACCTATCTTTTATCTGTAGAATACCTCTCCAAGCATCAGATCACGCTTGAAATCACGAATCCTAGTATCTTTGTCAATGTATACCGCTTCAATGCCCATGGCTGCTGCCCAGTCACCCATCTGCTCTGCCGTCAGGTCATAGGTAAATGCAGTGTGGTGTGCGCCGCCTGCAAGAATCCATGCTTCCGCTCCAGTGTAGATATCCGGTTCCGGAGTCCAGAAGTTGGTTGCGGTCGGAAGTTTTGGCATTGGCTTTTCTGTCTTCTTGCACTCTACATCATTGATAATGAGACGGAAACGGTTGCCCAGATCGATGAGGGATGTCGCGATTCCGTGTCCTTCCTTGGATGTAAATACAAGTCTTGCCGGATCTTCTCTGTCGCCCATGGAAAGTGGCTGGCACTTGATGCTGATCGGGCCGTCTGCAATGGACGGGCAGATTTCAAGCATGTGTGCTTCAAGAATTCCTTCTTTTCCTTTTGCTAAATTGTAGGTGTAATCCTCGAGCATGGATGTTCCCTTTGCATCCTTCATGCCTGCGGTCATCACTTTCATGAGACGTACCATGGCAGCGACTTTCCAGTCACCTTCTGCTCCAAAGCCATAACCTTTTTCCATCAGTCTCTGGATAGCAAGTCCCGGAAGCTGTTTTAATGCTCCCAGATCTCCAAAATGAGTAACGATTGCCTGATAATTCTTCTCCTGCAGGAAACGCTCAAATCCAAGTTCGATCTGCGCCTGTACAGCTACATGTTTCTTAAACTCTTCCGGATCTCTGCCCTCGAGTAAAATCTCATATTTGTCGTAGTATTCATCTACAAGTGCGTTCGTATCCGACTGGGATACGGCTGCGACAGACTCTGCGATCTCGTTTACCGGATAAGCGTCTACTTCCCAGCCGAACTTGATCTGTGCTTCTACCTTATCGCCCTCGGTAACTGCTACGTTTCTCATGTTGTCTGCGACACGCATGACACGAATGTGGCTGCTCTCTACGATGCCGACTGCGGTGCGCATCCAGCTTGCGATCTTGTCAACGACTACCGGATCACTCCAGTGTCCGACAACGACCTTACGCTCCATACGCATACGGCTCACGATATGACCATACTCTCTGTCTCCGTGTGCCGACTGGTTTTCATTCATGAAATCCATATCAATGGTATCATATGGAAGTTCCTCATTGAACTGTGTATGTAAATGCATCAGAGGTTTGCGATACTCCTGCAGTCCAAGAATCCAGGACTTTGCAGGGGAGAACGTGTGCATCCAGGTGATTACACCGGCACATGTCTCATCGTTGTTAGCCTCGTTGAATGTCTTGCGGATCAGCTCATTGGTAATGAGTGTCGGTTTCCATACGATTTCATATGGCAAAACGCCTGTCTTGTTTAACTCATCTACAATCTGTTTGGAATGCCGGGCTACCTTTGCCAGACATTCCTCTCCATACAGATCCTGTGATCCTGTGCAAAACCAAAATTTGTAATCCTTATTTAACAGCATACTCGTTCCTCCTTAGAATCAATGCTTTATATCGTTCGTTTTTATACTCTAAGTTTATAACTTGTATGCATGTATTTACAAGTTGTTTTTCATGCAAAAAATCAACAAAATTGTTGTCTTTTTTCGTTTTAATCCGGCATTGTTTTGGTCAGATTGCACAAGCTGTCACCGGTATTCCATGCAGGAATTTCCCTCAATAAGCATTGGCTGGATGAGAACACTCTCCCCTTCCTCTTTTTCTCCGTTCTGAATCATGGAAAGGAGCAGTTCTGCTGCCATGGCGCCAAGCTTTTCCTGCGGATGGTCAATGGTTGTCAGCCGAAGCCCCTGCTGGTTCGCCAGCGAAGAATTATCATAACCGGTCACCGAAACATCTTCCGGAATACGCAGTCCTTCCTCCTGTAATGCACGGATGACAAGCTGTGCCGTCTGATCGTTATAACAAACGACCGCATCCATCCGCCCACGAAGCGTTTTTCCTGCCATTTCACGGATTGCTTCATAGGGATGGATTTTGCGGTCCTCCGTATGAAACCACACCACTTTATCCGGATCATACAAAATTTCCGCCTCCTGCAGTGCCCGGACATACCCTTTATGACGGTTCTGTCCCTGCATGTCATCCGCCTTAAATACTCCCACGATATTTTTGTGCCCGTGATCCGTCAGATACTTTGTGATCATATATCCCCCCTGAAAATCATCCAGCAGCACATGCGGTTTGTCTTTCATCTGTGGGAAACATCCCTGGATAAACACGTATGGAATATGCGATTTTTCCAGTTGTTCGTACAAATTCATATGCCGGCAGAAAATCTGGCTTTTACTCGGTTCAATGATAACCCCGTCAATATCCTTGCTTAAAATTTCCTGCAGGCATTCCGCTTCCCGTGTCCGGGAATTTTTTGTATTTTTTAGGACAATGCTATACCCTGCACCGGTCAGCACATCATCAATTCCCTGTATCACACGGGGAAAAATATAGTCTGACAGATAGGTTGTTACAAGAGCAATATTCTTGGACGGATGTGCGTGCCGCATCATTTCTGAGCAGAATGTACCGCGCCCGTGCTCTGCGTAAATATATCCTTCATTCTGCAAAATCGCCAATGCCTTGCGCACCGTCTGACGGCTGACCTGATACTGTGCGGAAAGCGTATTTTCCGATGGCAGTTTCTGCCCCGGTGCAATCTCCCCGGAGACGATCTGTAAACGCAGCTGTTCCGTCAGTTCCTGATATTTTGGTGTGTTTCCTCCTGTGATACTCTCCATAATGTATATCCCCTCTTAAAAAACAGATACAGCCTGTCCGGGCTTCTCTACTAAAGTTGTACCATGTATGTTTACTTGTACGGTCAGTGTAACACAGGTTTTTTCATATGTCACTAAAAGAATTGCACAAAAATACTGCCCTGCATTTTTATAATAAAATTATTGTGTGCTACAGTCCAAGCACTTTTTTCTTTGCGGCCGCAAACTCTTCATCCGTAAGCGCACCTTCCGCATGAAGCTTTGTCAGCTGCGTCAGTTCTCCGGAAGTGGATTTTGCTTCTTCCGGCTGTTCTAAGTCTTCGGTGTCTTTTACATAGGATGCCTGAAATTCCACATTGCTCTCTGCAATCTCTTTCTCCCCACGGATATAGGCATCATACATATCAAACAGATCCATGCCGCTTCCTCCCACGCAGTCGTCCGGCTCCTGCCAGGAACGAATCAGTGCAATCCTTTCTTCCTTTGTCGTGTCTTTGATCAGATATCCACTCATGATAATATTTTCCTCCCTACCGGCGATATAACTTCGGATTCTTCTTTTTCATTTCCAGACCCTTTTTGTCATCTTCTTATCTATCTGTTTCCAGATTACATATCGTATATTCTACCATATTTGTTCTGTTTTTGATATACCCAATGTACTTTAGCCTGGTCAGCACTCATATTTGTTCATTGAAGCAACTGTTGAAAAAAAGAAAAGCCCTGCGGTATACAAAAACCGCAGGGCTTTTCTTGCTTAGTTTCTTTTAAAAATCGACATCCGTATCGTAGTAGCAGCACTTTAAGAGTTTCTCCATCTCCTCCTGACTTGGCTGTCTTGGATTGGAACCCGTGCATGCGTCAAGAATTGCATTGGCCGCAATCTCCGGAAGTCTCTCTAAGAATACCTCCTCCGGTACAAATCCCTGCTCGGTCGGGTAGCTGTCTGCACCATAGTTTTTAATGCAGTGCGGAATGTTCAGATCATCGTTCATCCTGCGCAGATGTGCGATCAGAAGCTCCACCTTTTCATCCAGTGTGTTTCCGCCAAGTTTCATGAAATCCGCAATCTCACCGTAACGTTTCTTTGCCGTCTCATCCTTTGCATTAAATGCGATAACCTTTGGCAGATACATTGCATTGGCTGCGCCGTGGATGATGTGTGCGCCATAATCCGCAAACGCTGCACCTGTCTTATGTGCCATGGAATGTACAATACCAAGAAGTGCATTGGAAAATGCCATACCAGCCAGACACTGTGCGTTGTGCATGGAATCTCTCTTTTCCATATCTCCATTATAAGATGGAATCAGATCACTCTGGATCATCTTGATTGCATGGAGTGCAAGTGGATCGGTAAAATCGCAATTTGCTGTGGAAACATATGCCTCAATTGCATGTGTCATTGCATCCATTCCGGTATGCGCTACTAGTTTCTGTGGCATGGTCTCTGCCAGATCCGGATCTACGATTGCAACATCTGGTGTAATCTCAAAATCTGCGATCGGATATTTGATTCCTTTCTCATAGTCAGTAATAATGGAGAAAGCCGTTACCTCTGTTGCAGTTCCGGAAGTTGAAGAAATTGCACAGAAATGTGCCTTGTTGCGCAGTGCCGGAATACCAAATACTTTGCACATATCCTCAAAAGTGATGTCTGGATATTCATACTTAATCCACATTGCTTTTGCCGCATCAATCGGAGAACCTCCGCCCATTGCAACAATCCAGTCCGGCTCAAATTCCTGCATCACTGCCGCACCTTTCATAACAGTCTCCACCGATGGGTCTGGCTCAATGCCCTCAAACAGTTTTACTTCCATACCGGCTTCCTTTAAATAATCTTCTGCTTTCTGAAGGAACCCAAAGCGCTTCATGGAGCCGCCGCCCACGCAGATGATCGCTTTCTTTCCCTTGAATGTTTTCAGGGCTTCGAGTGCTCCCTTTCCATGGTATAAATCTCTCGGTAATGTAAATCTTGCCATATAAAAAACCTCCATATACTATGTAAATCATTTCGGCTTTCACGGTTGTTTCCGGTGCTTTCCACAATGAAAATTTCAACGCCCGTCTTCCACTGTTCTGCCTTTATCACTAGACATATTGCACAAAAAATCGACCGTTGTGTGCCTGCAACTATGCATTTATTCTACCATTAAAGGTAGGAAATTTCAATTCATATTTTTTACTCTCTGCTTCCATATAATGGGTCATCCTCTCCCACCGGTTCCTCGTCTATATATTTTGCAAACACTTTATAAAAAAAGAATGAACATACATATGCAAGTAAAGCAAATCCCATCAGAAGCAGCAGCACATCCGTAATGATACTGGTATATGCCATATAGCCTGCCGCCAGTACTATCACACTTACAAACAGCGTATATGGGAAAAAATGGGCAACCGCCATGGCGGCTGCATTTTTTATCTGCACACGCAAAGGATTTTCCAGTTTTGCAATCACCGGAAACAGCCATAAGAACACAATAAAAACCAAATAGCCTACGCATACACTCACCACTGTCATAAATACGGACATGAAAGCAGGTCCCACATTGCGCCAGAAAAACAAATCAATAACAAGCAGGCACACAAAAAGTAAGCCTATCATTCCCACCACAAAAGACTGTTTAAAATTCTGCTTAAACGACCGGAAAAAAGTCTGTATAACATACCCATCTCCATAGCGTACCGATCGCAATGAAACTGCATACAATGCTGTAATTGCCGGTCCGATCGTCACAACCGGAATACAGCACAGCAGAAAAATCAGATTCAGTAAAATCAAATCTGCCATCTTATTTAAAAAAGCAATCACCGGATTTTCTTTTGGCATACGCTGCCTCCTTTACCATGTATAAATGTCTGTTCGTTATAATACTACAAAAGCAGTCCGTATCGCGCAAGCGATTTTTATACGAACTGCTTTCTTATATTTTGTTGAGGATTGAAAAAGATGAATTTTATAATTTGTTACTTATTTGATACCGCTGATTGCAATGGACTCAATGATCATTCTCTGGAAAATAAAGAACAATGCCATTGTCGGAATCATTGCAATTACGGATGCTGCCATGATCAAAGCATAATCACTCTGAATTGCATAATAGGAATTGAAGGAACGGATAACCACCTGCAATGTCCAGTTCTTTTCGCTTCTCAAGAAAATAGTAGGTGCAAGATAATCATTCCAGATTCCCATAAACCACAACATCAGCTGCGTTGCCAGAGCCCCCTTCATCAATGGCATAAAAATCTGAAGAAACGTACGGAAATATCCACATCCATCCAATTTTGCTGCTTCCATCAGATCATCCGGAATTCCGATCAGGTTCTGCCGAAGGAAAAAGATAATACTGACATTTCCAAAGCATCCCGGAATAATAAGTGGAAGCAGAGTATTGGTCCAGCCCAGTTTGGTAAACATGACATACTGTGGAATCATGACAACCGCAAACGGAATCATAATGGTTGCCAGCAATGCCAGAAACAATGCATTTTTGCCACGAAATCTCATTTTTGCAAATCCGAATGCGGCGAGGGAGGAGGTAAATCCGCCAATAATCAATACCGGAATTGCAACCTTCAGAGAATTAAATATACCGTTTATGAACTGTCCCTTTTTTAATACTTCAGAATATTTTCCTATCAGAATCGGATCCGGAAGAATTGTTAATGTACCGGACAAAATCTGATTTTTTGTCATGAATGATGTCGCAATCATGTAAATTAACGGGAAAACCATTACAACTGCACCAAGAAGAAGTAATACAAAGATAATCCAGTTAAAAATTTTCTCTTTTTTTGATACAAGCCGGGAGCTTGCCAAATCTTTTTTTGAACTCATATGACTCCCTCCTAGTCCATGGTCTTCACCCATCTATCCTGACCCGCGAAATTAAGAGCCGTGATAATGAAGATGATGATTGCAAGAATAACTGCCAGTGCACATCCGTAGCCTAACTGTCCGTTTGAAAATGCTTTATCATACAAATAATAAACAACGGTTGCTGCACTATAGTTTGTTCCACCTTTATTCGTCATAACCTGTACTTCCACGAACACCTGGAAACCGCCAATCAGGCTGGTAATTAAAATATAAAACGTAACCGGCGAGACCAGTGGAACGGTAATATGACGAAATTTCTGCCATCCATTTGCTCCATCAATGGAAGCAGCTTCATAGTAGTTACGCGGAATGTTTTGCAATCCGGCAAGATAAAGAATAATAGAAGTTCCCAATCCTTTCCATACCATGAAGATGATTAAAGCTACTTTTACCCAGAACTCATCTCCCAGCCAGTTTGGACCATGATGTCCGGTCAAAAGTTTGATGATTGAATTAAATAATCCATAATCGTAATTATAAACCCATGCCCACAAAATAGACACGGCAACCAGTGAAGATACTACTGGTACATAATACATTGTCCGAAGCAGCCTGATTCCCGGAATCTTACGGTTCATTCCCATTGCCAGAAGCAGTCCAAGGATCATTCCGATTGGAATACCGATCAGATAAATAATGGTTGTAAGCAGAGATTTCCAGAATTTTTCATCATGAAAAATATTGATGTAATTCTGCAATCCACAGAAATTATCCACCAGAGAATTCATTCCCGTCCACTTGCTCATACTTGCAAACACTGCAAAGCAGATCGGATAAGCCATAAAAAGTAAAAATCCAAGGAAAGGCAGGGCGATGAACAGCCACGCAGTTCTTTCTTCTTTCTTCGCCATTGCCGACATCTTATGTTTCGGTTGTTTTGTTTTTCCGCTCATATGCCCACTCTTTTCCTACGGACTGCCCCATGACAGGGGCAATCCGTTTTAATCTTAATTATTAGTTGCTGCGTTCTGTAATTCGATCGCGTTGTCCAGTGCTTCCTGCATCTTTGGCGCTACCTGTTTACAATAATCATCTACGGAAACTTCTCCGGTCAGAACATTCGGCATTCCTTCCAGGAAAGTATCCCACCATTCACTGTTGTAAGTGTAGGTTGTTTCCGTAAAGATTCCTTTATATTTGTCACTTCCCTCAATATATCCGAAAATAACATCTACATTGCTTGCATATGGAATTGTTCCATCATTTACTTTGTCTTTAAATGTTGTCTGTGCATAATCCATAATGTTTGGAATCTGTAAAGACTTACCGGATGTCTCGCCGCAAAGTTCTTTCTGTCCGTCCAGATCTGTTGATAAGGACTGTATTAACTCTGCACATAAATCCGGGTTCTTTGCCTGTGAAGAAACTGCGAAACCAACGGTTCCGAGCCATGCTGTGGACTTTCCGTCTCCGTTTGGTCCTACCGGCCATCCACATAAATCCCAATTGTATGGGAATGTTGCATCATCCATAAATGCTGCGACATCCCATGTACCACATGCATAAAAAGCAACCTGTCCGTCCAGCCATCTCTGGTATCCGCCAAGCGCAGTATCCTGTTCTACCGTTGGCGTTACTTTATACTTTAATGTCAGATCCGTATAATACTGGAAAGCATCCTTAAAATTCTGATTTTCATCAATGACTACCTTTGTCTGATCATCATTTAAGAACTGACCGCCATTGCCGTATACATAAGGAGTAAAACCAAATGCATTTGCATTTGCAACACCCCACTGATCAATTTCGCCATCACCGTCTTTATCCTTTGTCAGTTTCTGGCACACATCTGCAAATTCTTCCCATGTGTATGGATTTTCCGGATCCGGATACTCCAGTCCTGCTTCATCAAAAAGATCTTTGTTGTAGGCAAATGCAAAGCAGGATAAATCTTTTGGCAGGCAGTATAACGATCCTGAACCAATATTAGATCCATCATACATATATGCGCTCTTGATCGCCGGCCACAGATTGTCAACCGCAGTAGCATCTACGAGATCATCCAACGGCTGTACATATCCGTTATCTACATAACTTCTGACTGCTTCCGGTCCCACATAGAAAATGTCCGGAAGTTCTCCCGCTGTCATGGCAGCTGTCATCTTCGTTGCGTATTCATCCTGTGTTGTTACCTCAAAGTTTACTGTAGAAATCTCATCTGCATGCTCTTTTGTAAATTTATCAATTAGTTCCTGATAAACGGCTTTTTCGTGATCCTGTGCATAAATAAGAATATTGATCTCATTATCACCGGTTCCTTTCATCTCTGCAACGGAGCTTGCAGAGCCTTCTGTGTCTGATCCCCCATCACTCTTTTCAACTCCGCATCCTGCTACCATTGTTGCGAGCATTGCTGTACAAAGCAATGTTGATATGATTTTTTTCTTCATAGTTTCCTCTCCTTTTTAACCACCTTGATCATAATGAAATAAAATATAAGCTCCCCTGTTCGTTATTCTGACCATCTGATTCCGACGCGCCTTTAAAAATCATTCGGCAGATTAACTAATATTTTAAAATTTGTCAGGTCTTATTGGTTACATTATATAATTGCCAAATAAGTATGTCAACATGTTTTTTAGATTTTCCTAAAATATTTTATTTTATTGTTGTTATTTAGTGTTTTATAAATTATTTTCGTTTTTATTCTTTTTCTTTCACTCATGCGTTGACGCATTCCGGAAATGATACTATAATTTATAAAACAGAAATGAAACAACAAATAAAAAGGGGGTAATTTATGCTTCACATCACTTCACTGGATGATGGACTGGACATTTTTAAAGCACTTGGCTCCGATGTTCGGATTGAAATTATAAAACTGTTGATTGAAAACAAAGAAATGAACATGAACGAACTGGCAGCAAAACTGAACATTACGAACGGTGCTCTGACGGGACATATAAAAAAACTGGAGGCATGCGGAATTGTCAATACGTCCAATGATTCCAGCGGGCACGGAAACCAGAAAATCTGTACTCTGCATCTGGATAAAATTCTCATTGATCTGGACGCACCGGAAGAAGCGCAGAATGTTTACAAGGCAGAACTTCAGGTCGGACATTACTGCAATTATGAAGTCTATCCGACCTGTGGGCTGGCTACCGCTTCCCATCTGATCGGTGAAGTGGATGATACGCGCTACTTTGCACATCCTGATCGCTACAATGCAGATATTCTCTGGTTTTCCAAAGGATTTGTGGAATATGAAATTCCAAACTTTATTCCAGGTTCCCAGAAAATCACGCAGATTTTAATCTCTGCCGAGCTCAGTTCCGAAGCCCCGGGAATCAATAACGTCTGGCCATCCGATATCAGTTTTTATTTAAATGATGTCTGCATCGGCACCTGGACATCCCCGGGAGATTTCGGAGATGTCCGCGGTATTTTCACTCCAGACTGGTGGTTTCCGAACTGGAACCAGTATGGATTGTTAAAAATGCTTGTGATCAATAAAAAGGGAACTTTCATAGACGGATTGCAGATTTCAGATGTCACCATCCGGGACTTTAATCTGGACTATCGCAGCAGCATGAAGCTGCGCATGGCAGTCAATGACAATGCAGAACACGTTGGAGGACTCACGATTTTCGGTAAATCTTTCGGTAATTATGGACAGGATATTAAAGTCAGCATTAATTACGCACCAATTGAAGAATAATTTTATTAAAAAAGGCTATTGCATAGAGAAATAGCATGAAAATGCATACTTTAATACAATTATTCTTCAGACTAGAATAGCGCAAAAAATGGGAAGAGTGTAGAACAAGATTGAGGCCGTACGAATAAAAAAAAAAAGAAA
>ENA-UPTB01002630-UPTB01002630.1-human-gut-metagenome-genome-assembly--contig:-NODE-2630-length-12138-cov-3.562225_pt1 | contig 12138 bp, 9 predicted proteins | sample MGYA00250046_ERZ773369 | MGnify/ENA primary metagenome ERZ773369 (study PRJEB29103, sample SAMN06111938) | human gut metagenome | biome: human gut; feature: ankylosing spondylitis patient; material...
GGAGCAATACGACAAATACAGCAGACCATACTTTTCTGCTTGCGGGTTCCCGGCAGCCCGTCCATCGCACCGGATTTGATAAAGCTTTCCAATGTGCGTTTGTTGACTTCCCTGCCCGACATCCGGTCAATAAAATCTTCCAGCGAGCGGAATTTTCCATGTTCGGTCCGCTCCCGCACAATCTCATCCACCACCGACTGACCGATACTCTTGATCGCCGATAAACCATAGCGGATCGCGCCGTCCGAAACAGAGAAGCCGCCCTCGCCCTCATTGATATCCGGCGGCATGATCTTCATACCCATCTGACGGCAGCTCATGATATATTCCGATACCTTCGTAACATTATCCTTGACCGAGGTCATCAGCGCCGCCATGAATTCGACCGGATGGTAATATTTCAGATATGCCGTCTGGTAGGAGACAACCGCATACGCCGCCGCGTGCGACTTATTGAAGGCGTATTTCGCAAAATCGATCATCTCATCGTAAATATGGTTCGCCGTCTTCTCGTCGATCCCATTCGCAATACAGCCCTTTACGCCCTCTTGTGCATTGCCGTAGACGAAATTCTGGCGTTCTTTCTCCATGACTGCCGCTTTTTTCTTTGCCATCGCACGGCGCACCAGGTCGCTTCGTCCCCAGGTATAGCCAGCCAGATCGCGCACGATCTGCATAACCTGCTCCTGATAGACGATACAGCCATAGGTCGGCGCCAGAATCGGTTCTAACTGCGGGCACTCATAGACAATCGAAGCCTTGTCATTTTTGCCTTTCAGATAACGTGGAATGAAATCCATCGGACCCGGACGATACAGGGAAATACCGGCGATCAGATCCTCCAGGTTTTCCGGCTTTAACTCTTTCATGAATCCTTTCATGCCGGAACTCTCCAGCTGGAACACACCGTCATTTTTGCCGGTTCCAATCGAATCCAGCACCTTTTTATCGTTGTAATCGATCTTATCTATATCAAGCGGTTTTCCGGTCGTTTTCTCCACCAGGCGAACCGCATTCTGGATAACCGTCAGGGTTCTAAGACCCAGGAAATCCATTTTCAGAAGTCCCAGCTCTTCCAGCGTCGTCATCGTAAACTGGGTCGTGATCGAACCGTCAGATGCCCTGGACAACGGCACATACTCATCGACCGCCGCACGGCTGATGACAACGCCCGCCGCATGCATGGAGGTATGTCTCGGCAGCCCCTCCAGACGTTTACTCATGTCGATCAGATATTTGACCGAATCATCCGACTCATACGCCTCACGCAGATCCGGACTGGCTTTGAGCGCCTTGTCTAGCGTCATGCCGAGATCACCCGGAATCATTTTTGCGATCGCATCACACTGTGCATACGGCATATCAAGCGCGCGCCCCACGTCGCGGACAACACCCTTTGCCGCCAGCGTACCGAAGGTAACAATCTGCACGACGCGGTCTTTTCCGTATTTCCGCACGACATAGTCGATAACCTCCTGACGCCGTTCGAAACAGAAATCGACGTCGATATCAGGCATGGAAACTCGTTCCGGGTTCAGGAAACGCTCGAAAATCAGCTGATAGCGGATCGGGTCGATGTCCGTGATCTCCAGACTGTACGCGACGATACTGCCCGCCGCCGAACCACGTCCCGGACCGACCATGATACCGTTTGATTTTGCAAAATGGATAAAATCCCACACAATCAGGAAATAATCGACATATCCCATCGAATGGATAACGTCCAGCTCATACCTCAGGCGCTCCCGCAGCGTCCCATCGTCGTTCGGATAGCGCTTGTGAAAGCCCTCCCCGCAGAGCTTCTGCAGATATTCCCAGGACGTATATCCGTCCGGGACATCATACTGCGGCAGCTTCGTCACGCCAAACTCGATCTCGACATTGCACCTCTCGGCGATCTTGTGCGTGTTGTCAAGTGCTTCCTGTGCATACGGAAACAGCGCACGCATCTCCTCCTCGGATTTGACATAGAACTGCCCGCCCTCATAGCGCATCCGGTTCTCGTCCGTGACTTTTTTGCCCGTCTGGATACAGAGCAAAATATCGTGCGATTCCACATCTTCTTTATAAATATAGTGGCAGTCGTTCGTCGCCACCAGCGGAATCTGCAGTTCCTGGCTCATCCGCATCAAGCCCTGGTTGACCGTCCGCTGCGCCGGGATGCCATGATCCTGCAATTCCAGAAAGAAATTGTCCGGTCCAAAGATATCGCGGTATTTCTGCGCCGACTTGCACGCTTCCTCATACATGCCTCTCGACAAATACCTCGGGATCTCGCCCGCCAGACACGCGCTGAGTGCAATAATGCCTTCATGGTAGGTTCTCAGCACCTCGTCATCCACACGCGGTTTATAATAAAAGCCCTCGACAAAGCCCTTGGAAACGATCTTCATCAGATTCTGATAGCCGGTATTATTTTCCGCCAGCAGAATCATATGATAATAGCGATCCTCGCCGCTTCCCGCCTCCCGGTCAAAACGCGATCCGGGCGCCACATAGATCTCACAGCCGATGATCGGCTTGATCCCATTTTCCCTGGCTGCCCGGTAAAAATCGATCACGCCGTACATGACGCCGTGGTCGGTAATCGCCAGACTGTCCATCCCCAGTTCCTTCGCCCGGGCGGTCAGTTCTTTTATTTTACTCGATGCGTCAAGCAGACTGTACTCTGTATGCACATGCAGATGTGTAAATGCCACCTTTTTCCTCCCATTCAGATCTTTTAAGGGACTGCCGTTTCCCGCGAAACGACACCCCCTCATCTATCAAAGCTCTTGTTTTGTGTAACTGTTACGTCCCCTGTCTCTTTCCGAAAAACGGTCAGAAATCTGGATTTCTACTGATTGCTCAGATATTTCTCAATTCCCTCGATCGCACTCTCCTCGTCGCTGCCATCAGCCGTTACCTTTACGTGCGCGCCCTCTGCCAGTCCCAGCGTCATCATGCCCATGATGCTCTTTGCATTGACGCGTTTTTCTTCACTTTCCACATAGATGCTGCTCTCATACTGGCTTGCCACCTGCACCAGCATCGCCGCAGGACGTGCCTCCAGACCTGAACTCAAACCAATTCTGATTTCCTTACTTGTCATAATATCCTCCTCATCGAGCCCCGCTCGAAAAAAACGGCAAAATCCGCTGCCACTACTGTATCGCACGGAATTTTCCATCCGGGAAATTCCTGCCTGTGAACAATAACCTAACTTTACTCGCCCCGCTCTTCGCGGAGGCTTTCAGCTACTGCACTTATCTTTCTGAGCCTGTGATTGACTCCCGATTTTCCAACTGGATGGCTCAGATTCTCCCCCAATTCCTTCAAGGTCGCATCCGGCATCTCCAGACGGACCTGTGCTACCTCTGAAAGAAGCTCCGGCAAGTAATCCAGCCCGACCGTATCACGGATGTATGTGATGTCCGCAAGCTGCTTGACTGCCGCCGAAACAGTCTTATTGATATTGGCAGTCTCGCAGTTGACCTGACGGTTGACGCTGTTTCGCATTTCTTTCAGGATCCGGATATTCTCCAGCTCCATCAATGCCACATGCGCTTCCATCAGCCCCAGAAGTTCCACAATCTGACTGCCTTCTTTTATATATACCACATAATACTTCTTTCTGACAACTATTTTCGCATCGATGTCGAATGTCAGAATCACATTCTGAAGCTGCACCGCCTTTTCAAGCGACGCGCATACGATCTCAAAATGGTAAAATTTCTCCGGATCGCTTAAGGATCCGGCTGCCAGAAAAGCGCCCCGGATAAATGCCTTCTTGCAGCACGCATTCTGAATCACCAGATTCCGCACCACCGAAAGATTTTCCCCGACATTTCCCTGCGCATCCACCATCTTGACCGCCTCCAGCACCCGGAGTGCATTTTCGTGATCGCGCACCAGAAGCGTATAAGAACGGCTCTTTTTTAAAAATGCATTGCGCCGGATCGAAATGTCCGCCTTAATATTAAATGTATTTTTCAATAATGTAAAGTATTTTCGTGCAACCGCTACGTTTTCCGTGTGGATCCGTATGCTGAAATGATCCTCTTCATCGATATGAATCTTGCCGCAAAGGCTCAAAATCGCCGCCAGCTCTGCAATCTGGCAGTGCCTCGCCTTGCTCAGCTGATGCGACAGCTCTTCCTTTACCCGGGCTGAAAATGACAAAGTCCTCTACCTCCGTTTACCCTTTTGTCCGGTTATCCATCTCTATGTCCCGATGTTCCAGTTTAAGCCCTATTTCCGAGTGCTCCTTGAGGCGCTCATAGAGCCGGTTCGCCACCGTAACCGAACGGTGCTTTCCACCGGTACATCCTACGGCTATGACAAGCTGATTCTTTCCTTCTTTTACATAGTACGGAAACAGGAAGTCAATCATGTCATAGAGTTTATCCAAAAATACGTCTGCCGTCCCGCCGCGGCGCACAAAGTCCTGCACCGCCTTCTCATTGCCGGTATGGCTTCTTAAATTCTCATCATAATAAGGATTCGGCAGAAAACGGACGTCAAACACGAGATCCGCGTCCGACGGAATCCCATATTTAAAGCCAAAACTTAAGATCGTCACAAAGAGGCTGGAAAAGCGCTCGCGCCCCATGAAAATCCGTTCCAGGTCCGCCTTGAGCTCCCGCGTCAGAAGCGTGCTGGTGTCCAGAATATAGTCCGCCCGCTTTTTCAGGAAATCGAGTTTCAGGCGCTCTTTCGCAATACCGCGGTCCAGCCGCTCTTTTCCTGCCAGCGGATGGGAACGGCGCGTTTCCTTATATCGCTTGATCAGCACCTCATCGCTGGCATCCAGAAACAGGATCTCATACGGAAACTGGATGTTATTCCAATCATTCAGCGTTCCCTCCAGCTGTGCCAGCTCGTCGCCGCTGCGGACATCGATTCCCAACGCTGCACAGCTTACCTCCCCGCTGCTGCTCTGCACCAGCTCCGCAAATTTTCCCACCAGCGGGATCGGGAGATTGTCAACACAGTAAAATCCCATGTCCTCCAGCATTTTCAGTGCCGCCGTCTTTCCGGCTCCCGACATACCGGTTACGATCACAAGCCGCATATTGTTCCTCCCTTTTCCATACTCTATATATGATATCTTAAAAGCCCAGCATCTTTACTTCCGTCTCCAGTTTCACCCCAAACTGCTCATACACGCGTTTCTGCACCGTCCCACACAGCCCCGCGATGTCCGAAGCCGTCGCATGGTCGCGGTTGATAACGAAACCACAGTGTTTCTCCGACACCTGTGCGCCGCCCTCCTGATAGCCGCGAAGTCCGGCATCTTCGATCAATTTTCCGGCGAAATAGCCCTCAGGGCGCTTAAAGGTGCTTCCGGCACTCGGATATTCCAGCGGCTGTTTTTCCCGCCGTTTGGCTGCCAGTTCATCCATCCGCACCCGGATCGCTTCCGGATCACCTTTCTCCAGACGGATCCGAGCCGATAAAACGATATATCCGCGCTCCGGGATGCAACTGTGGCGGTAACCCAGATCCAGTTCTTCCGTTTTAAGCTCTTTTACCTCGCCGTCCGGCGTCATCACGCGCACAGATTCCAGCACATCCTTTAATTCTCCGCCGTAAGCGCCCGCATTCATGACCGCCGCGCCGCCCACGGTTCCAGGAATCCCGGCTGCAAACTCAAATCCGGTCATTCCATCTTTCTGCGCCTCCCTGGCGGCACGCGAAAGCAGCACACCGGCGCCCAGCTCATAGACGCCCGGTTCTCCCTCCGGACAGACCACCTCTGTAAACTGGCTTCCCAGAAGGATCATCACGCCCGGATAGCCCGCATCACTGACAAGCAGATTGCTTCCATTTCCTAATATGTAATACGCTTTCTCTGCCTCCCGGCACGCCGCCAGCACTGCCGCCAGCTCTTTTTCGCCCTCCGGGGTCACAAAATAGCGGGCTGGTCCACCAGCCCGAAAGGTCGTATGTGCGCTCATCGGCTCCTGCTCCCGCACGGAAGCAGCGCCGATGGCATCACAAAGTTTCTGATAAAAATTAGACATATCTATTTTCCTTTATTCATTTCATAACGGCTCCATCCCTTGCAGGTCAGGATTTCCGCACTAAATCACACGAATCAGACTGCGTGAAGCGTTCCATTAATCTCTTCTTGCCAGGTTCGCCTGTACCCGCTTGTACAGTTCTTTCGCCGCATTATATCCCATCTTCTTGGTACGATAGTTGACCGCCGCCGACTCTACGATGATTGCCAGGTTACGTCCCGGACGGATCGGAATTGAATGGCATACAATCTTGTTGCCAAGAAACTCGGTATACTGATCTTCCATGCCAAGGCGGTCATACTCCTTGTCCTTATCCCACTCTTCCAGCTTGATTACCATGTCAATCGACTGTGTATCCTTTACACTCTCTACACCGAACAGCGTCTTGACATCGATAATGCCGATACCGCGAAGCTCGATGAAATGACGGGTAATATCCGGTGCCGAACCGATCAGGGTTTCATCGCTGACGCGGCGGATCTCGACCACATCATCGCTGACGAGACGGTGACCGCGCTTAATCAGTTCCAGCGCTGCCTCACTCTTGCCGATACCGCTCTCGCCCATAATCAGGACACCCTCTCCAAATACATCGACCAGTACGCCGTGAATGCTGATCATCGGCGCCATCTTGACGTTCAGCCAGCGGATGATCTCCGCCATCAGATCCGAAGTCGTCTTCTCCGATACCATGCACGGAACCCCATAATGGTTACACAGCTCCAGCACTTCCTCCTCCGGTGCCATGCCGCGGCTATATACCAGACATGGTATACCCGAAGACAGCAGTTTGTCAAACATTTCCCGGCGGCGCTGCGGAGTCAGGGTCGAGATGTACGCATTTTCCACATAACCGATGATCTGCACACGGTCCTTGTCAAAATGGTCGAAAAATCCAGTCAGCTGCAATGCCGGACGGTTCACATCCGCATGCACCAGCATAACATTGTCCGTCTCCAGCTCCGGCGTCATATTGCGAAGCCCCATCTTATCGATCAGTTCTGTTATCGTCACTCCACCCATACTTTTGTCTCCTTTTATTTTTACTATTGTCTACATCCTATCACATCTTCCCCTGCTTGTCATCACGGAAAAATATATAGACTGCCTCGGCGGCTGCCCGGTTCATCTGTGGCGCAGCTTCCAGCTCCTCCACGCTCGCCTCCCGGACTGCTTCGATTGTCTTGAACGTCCGCATCAGAGACTTACGGCGCGCTGGTCCGATGCCCTTGATATCATCCAGCACGGAGCGCACCTGCTCCTTGCCCCGGAGACTCCGGTGGTACTCGATCGCAAACCGGTGCGCCTCGTCCTGAATCCGGGTGATCAGCTGAAATCCTTCCGAATGGCGATCGATTGGAATTTCCACATTCTGATAATACAATCCCCTCGTCCGGTGGTTATCATCCTTTACCATGCCACAGACCGGGATTTCCAGCTGAAGCTCTCTTAATACCTCCAGCGCGATATTAACCTGTCCGCGTCCGCCATCCATCATCAGCAGATCTGGAAAACGCGTAAAACTTCCCATCGCCAGATCGCCGCCCTCGGCTTGCAGTTTCTTCATCTCCTCCAGACCATGGGAAAACCGCCGCCGCAGCACCTCGCGCATCGAAGCGTAGTCGTTCGGTCCCTGAACCGTCCGGATACGGAATTTGCGGTAATCATTGCGTTTCGGACGTCCATTTTCGTAGACAATCATCGAACCGACCGACTCAAAACCGCTGATATTGGAAATATCGTAGGCTTCTACCCGCTTGATTCCCGAAAGCCCGATCCACGATCCAATCTGATTCATCGCCCCGATCGTCCGGAGCTCCTCGCGCTTGATCTTCTCCTTATCCTGGGAGAGCACCATCTTCGCATTCTTCTCCGCCAGCTCGACCAGCCGCTCTTTCTCGCCCATCTTTGGCACGACAAAGCGCACCTTCTGTCCCCGGCGCGCCGTCAGAAAGCTGGCGATAACCTCCGCGTCCTCTAACTCCTCCTGCACCCAGATCTCATGCGGCACAAACGGCGTTCCCGCGTAAAACTGTTTGACGAAGCTGTTTAAGATTTCTGCCTTGCTCTCCGATCCGGTCAGATTCATATGGAAATGTTCCCGCCCAATAAGCTTGCCATCGCGCACGAAGAACACCTGCACAACCGCATCGCGCTCATCCTTCGCCATCGCGATAATATCCCGATCTTCCATGCTCTGACTCGTAATCTTCTGCTTCTGCGCCACCTTTCTGACACTGTCAAGCAGATCCCGGTACTCAATCGCCTTCTCAAACTCCATCGTCTCGGACGCCGTCCTCATCTTTTCTTCCAGATATTTCATGACCGGCTCATACTGTCCATTTAAAAACCCGACCGCCTGCTTCACCGATTTCTGATAATCTGCCTGTGAAATATACCCCTGACATGGCGCGTCGCACTGGTGAATATGGTAATAGAGGCACGGACGGTCTTTTCCCATATCCTGCGGCAGCTTCCGGCTGCACGCCCGGATCCGATATATCTTCCGAATCAGCTCGATTGTGTCTTTGACTGCCCCCGCGCTCGTAAAAGGACCAAAATACTTATTTTTATCCTTTTTCATCTGGCGTGAAAACAAGATCCGCGGGTACTCCTCCGAAGCCGTCACCTTGATGTACGGGTACGTCTTGTCATCCTTGAGCATCGTATTGTAGCGTGGGCGGTGCTCTTTGATCAGGTTGCACTCCAGCACCAGCGCTTCCAGCTCCGAATCCGTCACGATATACTCAAAACGTGCTATCTTCGAGACCATCTGCCTGATCTTCGCCGTCTTATCCCGGCTGCTCTGGAAATATTGGCGGACTCGGTTTTTCAGGCTGATCGCCTTTCCGACATAGATGATCGCGTCCTTCGCATCGTGCATAATATAAACACCCGGCTGCCCCGGCAGTTTTTTCAGTTCTTCTTCTATTTGAAACATCTCAAACCATCCTGTTTTGTAATCTGCTGCCACCACGTTTTCTTACGGCACTTTCGGTTCCAAAAGTGCCTACCCGTGAACAGTTACCCAGACTCTTCTGCCAGACAGCCGCTCACTTTCCATACCGCAGGCGCGGTGCATCGTACCTCTGCTGCATCCGGATGCACTGACGGATCGCGTCCAGCTCTTCCTCCACGCTTCCACCGACCGGATTCATATCCAGACAGAAGCAGAGACTGTCGAGATCCCGCTTGTCCACCTTGCCGCTCATTCTCTGGAGCACTTCCAGCCTGCCCTCGGTCGTTTCCTGATCCAGAAATTCTGCCACAAGCGGATGTAGCTCCGGTTCCTCCTGCGGTATGTCCCAGGAATGAGTGGCTGCGTCAGACATTTTCGAACGGCGTACACCTTCATTTACGACATGAGTCGTTCTGGTTGTCCTTATTTCCTGCTGTTTCGAATTTTCCCACGGCCCCGCCGCAATCCGCTCAAACCGGTATCTCTGCGCCGCCTCCGGATATTTTACCCGATCTACCTCTTCCATAAACATAGAAAGCGGTCTAACCCAGACGCCATATTCTCCATAGAGCGCCTGATAGACAACCATCTTTTCCCCCGTTTCCGAGTGGGTTGCCACCGCCAGAATCTGATATTCTTTATTTTTAAAATGCCGGTACCGCTCGCCCGGCTTTGGAATTTCCCGCATGAATGCTGATACCTCCTTAAAACATCTCGCTAAGTATTCACATTATATCATAAGAACGTATTCTCACCCGTCCACTCACGAACCCGCGCTATCGCGCTCTACCGCCCTGCTTCGCATGGCTGTTCGTTCGTTAATGGCGCAAGAAAAGAATATGTCTGCTTCGCAGCCGCATTCTTTTCTTCTGCGCTCATTATATCACATTTTGTATGCCCTTTTCTGTTTTTTATCAATTTACATCCAGATTTTCTTTCCTCCATCCCCATCGCCTGTACACAAAAATTTTCGCCAGAAAATATTACATTTTCGAAAACCAAATCCGTCATTTTTCCGATTTTAAATTTTTTTTATTTTCCCTCTACTCAAATAGACTTTTTTGTAGGATAATAGAATTAATTGTGATTCTTTGCGGTCTGCTGTGCTGCGTTCATTTCACACAAAGAGCATCGACATAAACAACTGCGAATGGCAGTCTGTGCCGGACATGGACTGTGACCTGGCGGCGCAATCATCCATACAAACATATGATTTTCATCCCACCAGATGGAAACCGGCATCTGCCCCCACCGCGATACCGGTATTCTGTGCGGGACGAAACTAAGAACGGAGGATTAGATGAAAATCGGTTTTGACAACAACAAATACCTGAAAATGCAGTCGGAACATATCCGTGAGCGTATCAACCAGTTCGGTGATAAGCTCTACCTCGAATTTGGCGGAAAACTGTTCGATGACTACCACGCATCCCGGGTTCTTCCGGGCTTTGCACCTGACAGCAAGCTGCGGATGCTTCTGCAGTTAGCGGATCAGGCGGAGATCGTCATCGTCATCAGTGCTGCGGATATCGAGAAAAACAAAGTACGTTCCGACCTCGGCATTACTTACGACGTAGACGTACTCCGTCTGATTCAGTCCTTTACCGACAAGGGACTCTATGTTGGAAGCGTTGTAATCACCCACTATTCCGGGCAGAACACTGCGGATGTCTTCAAACACAAGCTCGAATCCATGGGCATCAAGGTTTACCGCCACTACACCATCGACGGTTATCCGGGCAATGTTCCGCTGATCGTCAGCGATGAAGGTTATGGTAAAAATGATTACATTGAAACCAAACGTCCACTCGTTGTTGTCACCGCGCCGGGACCGGGAAGCGGAAAAATGGCAACCTGCCTTTCCCAGCTCTACCACGAGAACAAACGCGGCGTCAAGGCTGGATATGCCAAATTTGAGACCTTCCCGATCTGGAATATCCCGTTAAAGCACCCGGTCAACCTGGCATACGAGGCAGCAACCGCTGACTTAAACGATGTCAACATGATCGATCCGTTCCATCTGGAGGCTTATGGTGTGACAACGGTCAACTACAACCGTGATATTGAGATCTTCCCGGTTCTGAGCGCTATTTTTGAGGGAATCTACGGCGAGAATCCGTACAAATCCCCGACTGACATGGGTGTCAACATGGCAGGAAACTGCATCATTGACGACGAAGCCTGCTGCGAGGCATCCCGTCAGGAAATCCTGCGCCGCTACTATCAGGCATTAAACCGCGTTGTCAAAGAGGATGCCGGCAAAGAGGAAGTTTATAAGATCGAACTTCTGATGAAGCAGGCAAAACTGACCACCGATATGCGTAAGGTTGTTCCGGCTGCCCTGAAACGCGCCGAAGAAACCGGTGCTCCGGCTGCTGCCATCGAACTTCCGGACGGAATCATCGCCACTGGAAAGACAACCAACCTGCTCGGTGCTTCCGCTGCCCTGCTTCTGAATGCTGTCAAGGTACTCGGCAATATTCCGCACGATGAGCACCTGATCTCCCCGATCGCGATCGAGCCGATCCAGAAGCTGAAAGTCGAGTACCTCGGAAGCCGCAACCCACGTCTCCACACCGATGAAGTTCTGATCGCGCTGTCCATGTGCGCCGCTACCAACAAACACGCACAGATCGCCCTGGAACAGCTTGAAAAGCTGCGTGGCTGCCAGGTTCACACTTCCGTCATGCTGTCGGAGGTTGATATCAAGACCTTCAAACGTCTCGGCATTGAACTGACCTCCGAGCCGGTATATGAGCATAACCGCCTGTACCAATAATTGAATAATCCTATATAAAAAGAATGTGCCGCGGAGCGCTTTTTTGTCATAAAACGAAGTTTCCTACGGCAAAATAAATAACGGCTGTATCTCAGCAAAACAGAACTCATAGATTTTTCGTAACTGTTCAGTGCCTTCACAGTCACGCGCAGACCTACTGAACAGTTACGATTTTTCAATATATGAATTCACATTGCTGAAATACAGCCGTTCTATTTACTGTATAAATATTTCTTTTATGCTATACATCACTTTTATTTCCGGTCGAACGAGCTTCCACCGCGCATCTCATCCTCATTTGGACTCTCTGCTGCTACAGCTTCTGCCGATTTCGGTGCTTCATCCGCCAGTTTTGCGTCCAGATGCGGCGGGTGCGGTGGGTCTTCCGCGGGCGT
>ENA-UPTB01002632-UPTB01002632.1-human-gut-metagenome-genome-assembly--contig:-NODE-2632-length-12130-cov-68.523355_pt1 | contig 12130 bp, 9 predicted proteins | sample MGYA00250046_ERZ773369 | MGnify/ENA primary metagenome ERZ773369 (study PRJEB29103, sample SAMN06111938) | human gut metagenome | biome: human gut; feature: ankylosing spondylitis patient; material...
CCGTGATTTGTGAGCAAGCTCCCAATCACGGTTCTTATTTTGCCTATGCGCGGCTCATTGCTCGCGTAAACTCTCAAGTTACAGAACAATTGAAATTATCCATAAACATTTATCGACACTTTATTCCGTTGTGAAAATGCACAAAAACAATGTTGCAGATTTGATGACAATATACAAACTTCCGATAAATTACAGGAAATCTCTTGCAACTGATTCGTGAATGTGCTATCTTCTAATTACAGCAACGGAAACGTTACCGGTAACAATACCGATACCGATTCCGAAACACTTACGGGAACATGAAAAAATTATGAAATGACCCGTACAAACATAAAGGAGAGGTAAGATTATGAAGAAGAAATTGGCAAGCGTATTACTTTGTGCAGTAATGGCAGCTTCCATGCTGACCGGTTGTGGAAACTCCGGTGATGCAGCAGCTACCACCCCTGCTACCGACAGCAAGACCGATGCAGCAACCACCGAAGCTGTTGAAACGACAGCAGTCGCAGACGGATCTGTATACTACCTGAACTTCAAACCTGAAGTTGACGAAGTATGGCAGAAGCTGGCTAAGGAATATACCGAGGAGACCGGTGTTCCTGTAAAGGTTGTAACCGCAGCAAGTGGTACTTATGAGCAGACCCTGATGTCTGAGATCGCTAACAAGGAAGCACCTACCCTGTTCCAGATCAACGGACCTATCGGTTATCAGAACTGGAAAGATTACTGTGCAGACTTAAAGGATACAGACCTGTACAGCTGGTTAATGGATAAGAGCCTGGCAATCACCGGCGAAGACGGTGGTGTATACGGAATCCCTTACGTAGTAGAGGGTTATGGTATCATTTATAACGACGCTATCATGCAGAAGTACTTCGCACTGGATGGCGCTAAGGCAGCAAGCATGGATGAGATCAACAACTTCGCTAAGTTAAAAGAGGTTGTAGAAGATATGCAGGCTAAGAAAGATGAGCTGGGCATTGAAGGCGTATTCGCTTCCACATCCCTGACTCCCGGTGAAGACTGGAGATGGCAGACTCATCTGGCTAACATCCCTGTATACTATGAGTTCAAAGACAAGGGTATCACCGATACCGATAACCTGGAGTTCACTTACTCTGATAACTTCAAGAACATTTTCGATCTGTACATCAACAATTCCTGCACAGCACCCGGCCTGCTGGGAAGCAAATCTGTAGACGACTCCATGGCTGAGTTCGCTCTGGGTCAGGCAGCAATGGTACAGAACGGTAACTGGGGTTGGAGCCAGATCAATGGCGTAGACGGTAACACCGTTAAAGCTGAGGATGTTAAGTTCCTTCCTATCTATACCGGAGTTGAAGGTGAAGAGAACCAGGGACTGTGCACCGGTACTGAGAATTTCTTCTGCATCAACAAGGAAGCTTCTGCTGAGGATCAGGCAGCATCTATCGCATTCGTTGAATGGCTGTTCTCTTCTGAGACCGGTAAGGCAGCAGTAACCAACGACCTTGGATTCATCGCTCCTTTCGATACCTTTAGCGATGACGAAAAGCCCACCGATCCTCTGGCACAGGAAGTTCTTCGTTACATGGCAGATAGCTCCAAGACATCTGTAGCATGGAACTTCACTTCCTTCCCCAGCCAGCAGTTCAAGGATGACTTCGGTGCAGCTCTTCTGGAGTATGCTTCCGGTTCCGTTGACTGGGATGCTGTAAAGACAACCGTAGTTGAAAGATGGGCAGCTGAAAAGGCCGCAACTGCAGCTAACTAAGCTCCATCAACAAAAAGACAATAACTTAATCCATCTTATATAACTTCAGACACAGGGGGCGGTGGTGGTACCACGGCCCCTGTGTTTGTAAAAAAGGAGACAGGCTTATGCAAAAGACATTAAAAAGATATTTTCCCATTTTTGTACTGCCTACCCTGATCGCGTTTTCCTTTGCTTTTATTATACCGTTTGTCATGGGCGTATATCTGTCCTTTTGCAAATTTAAGACAATTACAAACGCGCAATTTGTAGGCTTAGACAATTACATTAAAATTTTTGCGGACAAAGATTTTGTCAACGCATTTGGATTTACTCTAAAATTCTCCGTAGTGTCCATTGTCACCATTAATGTGTTTGCCTTCATTTTGGCACTGGCATTGACGAGAAAGATCAAAGGAACCAACCTGTTCCGTACAGTATTTTTCATGCCGAACCTGATCGGCGGTATCATTTTGGGATATATCTGGCAGCAGATGATCAACGCAGTATTGTTAAAATACGAGACAACACTGGTGGCGAATCCGACCTATGGATTCTGGGGTCTGATCATTCTGATGAACTGGCAGATGATCGGTTATATGATGATCATTTATGTAGCCGGACTGCAGAATGTACCTACGGATCTGATCGAAGCAGCAGAGATCGATGGAGCTACTTCGTTACAGACATTATTCAAAGTGAAAATTCCGATGGTTATGCCATCTATTACCATATGTTTGTTCCTCACCGTGTCCAACAGCTTTAAGCTGTTCGACCAGAACCTTGCATTGACGGCTGGAGCACCCAGCAAAAAGACAGCTATGCTGGCTCTGGATATCTACAATACCTTCTATGGCAGAAGCGGATTTGAAGGTGTTGGTCAGGCCAAAGCAGTACTGTTCTTCATTGTAGTGGCAGTCATTGCCCTGGGACAGCTGGTACTTACCAGACGTAAGGAGGTAGAGCAATAATGACTAAGAAAAAAACTTCTAATGTGATCATTTTTTGTATCCTGTGTGTGCTGGTAGTTGCATTTTTGACACCTATTTTCTTCGTGCTGATCAACTCCTTTAAGGGAAAACTGTTCATCAGTAACAATCCTTTCGCACTGCCTACTGCAGAGACTTTTGCAGGGCTTACCAACTATGTGAACGGTATTGAAAAAACAGGTTTCTTCACAGCCTTCGGATGGTCTGCTTTTATCACGGTATTTTCTGTGGCAGCGATCATTCTGTTTACTTCCATGACCGCTTATTACCTGACCAGAGTAAAAACAGGTGTGACCAACGTATTGTATTATATGTTTGTATTTTCCATGATCGTGCCTTTCCAGATGGTTATGTTCACGATGTCTAAGCTGGCGAATATGACTCACTTAAATAACCCTCCCGGAATGGTGCTTCTGTATCTGGGCTTCGGATCTGGTCTGTCCGTATTTATGTTCTGCGGATTTATCAAATCTATTCCGTTAGACATCGAAGAGGCAGCCATGATCGACGGATGTAATCCGCTGCAGACTTTCTTCGGCGTCGTAATGCCGATCCTGAAGCCGACTGCTATCACAGTAGCGATTCTGAACGCTATGTGGATCTGGAACGACTATTTGCTGCCCTATCTGGTAATCGGTCTGAGTACTAATTACAAAACCATCCCGGTTGTAGTACAATACCTGGTAGGCTCTTACGGTGCAAAGGATCTGGGTGCCATGATGGCACTGTTGGTATTGTCTGTTATCCCTATCATCGTCTTCTATCTGACCTGTCAGAAGTACATCATCGAAGGCGTGGTAGCCGGAGCAGTTAAGGGTTAAACGAAAAAGTTACAACGGGAGATTTATGTTATGAGAAAAAGTGGAATCCTGCTGCCGGTGAGCAGCCTGCCTTCCAAATACGGAATCGGCTGCTTTTCCAAAGAAGCATACAAATTCATTGACAGATTAAAGGAAGCCGGTCAGGCATACTGGCAGATCCTGCCGTTAGGCCCGACCAGCTATGGAGATTCTCCGTACCAGTCCTTCTCCACCTTTGCAGGGAATCCTTATTTCATCGATCCGGAGGATCTGGTGGCGAGAGGCTATGTGACCGCAGAGCAGTGCAATGCCTACGATTTCGGTACTGACATTCATTCCGTGGATTACGGTAAAATCTACAAGAGCCGTTTCCGCCTGTTAAAAGAAGCGTTTGACAACAGTCATATCGAAGAGGATCCGGGATTTCAGAAGTTTGTACAGAAGAATGCATACTGGCTGGAGGATTATGCATTATACATGGCAATCAAGGACGGCTTCCGTGGTATCTGTTGGGCAGCCTGGGAGGATGATATCAAACTGAGAACTCCTGCGGCTATGGACAAATATCGCAGAAAATATGCGAAAGAGATCGCGTTTTACCAGTTCCAGCAGTATCTGTTCCAGGTACAGTGGGAGAAACTAAAGACCTATGCCAACGATAACGGCATCAAGATTATCGGGGATATTCCAATTTATGTGGCATTTGACAGCTCAGATGCCTGGGCGAATCCGGAGCTGTTCCAGTTTGACGAGGATTGTGAGCCGGTAGCAGTAGCGGGATGCCCTCCCGATGCATTTTCTGCCACCGGACAGCTGTGGGGTAATCCTCTGTATAACTGGGAACATCACAAAGAGACCGGTTATGCCTGGTGGATGCAGCGGCTGGCAGCCTGCTTTGAGCGCTATGATGTGGTACGTATCGATCATTTCCGTGGATTCGATGCTTATTATGCGATTCCCTATGGGGAACCCACTGCGGAGCACGGTCACTGGGAACAGGGTCCGGGATACGATATTTTCCGTGCCATGAAGGAAAAATTGGGAGAAAAAGAAGTTATTGCAGAAGACCTTGGCTTTTTAACACCATCTGTGATAGAATTAGTGAAGAAATCCGGTTATCCAGGTATGAAAATTTTGCAGTTTGCTTTTGATTCCCGTGAGGAAAGTGATTATTTGCCGCACAATTATACACATAATTGCGTGGTATATACAGGAACTCATGATAATGATACTGTGATGGGGTGGTATGACACCTTGAAGGGAGCTGACAAAAAGCTCTGTGACGACTATCTGCGTCTGAAAAATGCGGACGGAGAGCCGATTCCCAGAGAGCAGATCCCCTGGGAATTCGTGCGTGCCGCAATGTCCAGCGTAGCGGATATGGCGATCATTCCCATGCAGGATTATCTCGGACTGGGATCGGAGGCCCGCATCAACATTCCTTCCACGCTTGGCATCAATTGGATGTGGAGAATGGGGAACGGAGATTTTACAAAGGAGCTTGCAGGGCGGATCCGCAGCATGACGAAGCTGTACGGCAGATAAGTCTGTAGGCTTAGAAAGGTTTGCATTCCATGGAGGAAATCACGATCAGAGACATTGCCAGAATCTGCGGTGTCGGCGTCAGCACGGTATCCCGTGCCATAAATAACCACCCGGACATCAATCCTGAGACCAAGGAAACGATCATGCGGGTGATCAAAGAGAATAACTACGTACCCAACAACAGTGCCAGAAACCTGAAGCGTCAGGATGCCAAGGCAATTGCAGTACTGGTCAAAGGTATTAATAACTCTTTCTTCAGCCAGATGATCAAGGTATTGGAAGAAGAGATCAAGGAAAAGTCCTACTCCATGGTTTTGCAGCATGTCGATTATGACGATGATGAAGTGGAGGTGGCGCTGAAGCTTGTAAAGGAAAAAAGGCTTCGGGGCATTATTTTTCTCGGTGGTTATCTGGTTCACAGCGAGGAAAAACTGGCACAGCTTCATGTACCGTTTATCTTGAGCACCACCGGAATGCTGCCAAAGGGATTCAGCCGTAATACCTATTCTTCCGTGACCGTGGATGATACCAAAGAAAGCTACAAGATGGTGGACTATCTGTGTAAGAATGGGCATAAGGATATTGCGATCGTCTGTGCCCGCAAAACGGATGCTTCCATCGGTAAACTGCGTCTGGAAGGCTATAAAAAGGCGTTGAAGGATAACGGAATAGAAGTAAGGGAAGAACTGATCCTGCCCATGAGGAGTGATTTGGAAGATTACTCCCTGGAGAATGGCTATATGGTGACGAAGGAATTCCTGGAGAAGCAGATTCCGTGCACGGCGATCTTCGCAATCTCCGATATGCTGGCAATCGGTGCAGGAAAAGCATTGTCTGATGCCGGATACAAGGTACCGGAAGATATTTCCCTGACAGGCTTTGATGGCGTGGAAATCGGGAAATATGTTATCCCGTCATTGACGACTTTAAAGCAGCCGGTAGACAGCATGGCGAGAGAGACTGCCCGGATTCTGTTTGACATTATCGGGAAAAAAGCGAAACATCAGCACTGCGTATTCGATGGAGAACTGGTGGTCCGGGATTCTACGATGTCGAGGACGTAAGAAAGAGTCATACAGTCCCTGTGGGGACGAAGGGAATACTGTATGGAAATACATGGTTTTAACAAGACAACTTTATTAGATTATCCGGAACATATTGCAGCCACTGTTTTTACAGGAGGCTGCAATTTTCGCTGTCCGTTTTGCCACAATGGGGAACTGGTACTGGATCCTGCGAGACAGCCCTCCGTCGCGGAAGAGGAAGTGCTGTACTACCTGAAGAAAAGGCAGGGAATCCTCCAGGGCGTCTGCGTCACCGGCGGAGAGCCGACTCTGCAGCGGGATCTTCGCAAGTTCCTGCAAAAGATCAAGGAGCTGGAGTATCCCATCAAGCTGGATACCAACGGCTATATGCCCGGAGTATTGTGGGAATTGTTACAGGAGCACCTGATCGATTATGTGGCGATGGATATTAAGGCTTCCAAAGATAATTATGCCCGGGCGGCGGGACTGCCGTATATAGATATCTCCCGCATCGAGGAGAGTATCGGTATCCTGAAAAGCAGCGGCATCCCCTATGAATTCCGGACTACTGTGGTAAAGGGGATTCATACCGTGGGAGAATTTGAGGAGATCGGCAGATGGATCGAAGGATGTCCTGCATACTACTTGCAGAGTTATCAGGAGAATGATAACTGCCTGTACCGGATGACGCGGACAGCAGAAAGCAATGCTGTTAAGCCGGGCGGTGCGGAACTGTTTGGTGCTTTCTCGCGGGAGGAACTGGAACAGATGGCGGAACTCGTCCGAAAATATGTGGGGAAAGTTGTGTTGCGGGGCGTGGTCGGGACATGATGCCATTATGATGCAATGGTTGTATATACTGGCATTAGGAGGTAAATAAAATGAAAAAGAAATTATTGGCTACAATACTTACAGGACTGCTGCTTGCGTTTACTGCATGCGGAAGTCAGGAATCCCCGGTGATCCCGGAGGTGACCGGCACCGCAATTGAGAATACGCAGGAAAGCGTACTGGAGAATGCAGTAACGGAGACGGCATCGCAGCAGGAGACGCAGACCGAGATTGCTGCAACCAGCAAAGTGGAGATTACCACAGAGGACTTTGAGGGTAACAGTGATCCGGAAAATGCGGAAAGAAAATACACCTATACCTATCAGGTGCCGACGATCACGATAGAAGGTAATGAAGAAGCGCAGGACAAGATCCAAAAGGATTGGAACGCGTATGTGGAAACTTTTTTGGATAGTATCAACAATAGTGATTTCGGTACAGTTTATGAGGGCGAGATGTCGGGAGTGACAAGCTATGAAGAGCTTTCATTTCAGGTGATCCGTGCAGATGACAAGGTGATCAGCGTGGTATGGGGCAATGAGGGCTATAATCAGGGAGCACATGGCTGGTACATACAGGATTACAGAAACTATTATACGCAGACAGGAGAAAAAATTACCTTTGACAGTCTCGGAAACAGCTTCCGTGACAAAGCACTGGAACTGGTGACGAAAAAAGCTGCCGAGATGCAGGCGACGGATGACTGCTTCTTCCGTGATTATGAGAAGAGCATTAAACTGGTAGTGTTAGATGGTACGGAAAATATGGATACTATCTATCAGGAAATCTATGGAGCGGACATTGCAGGTACCGGCAATGGTCCGGCAAGCCCGACCTTCAGCATTACGGGAGATGGATTCGTCTTTGAATCCGGGCAGTATGTACTGCAGCCGTATGCAGCGGGAATTGTTGATTTCGAGATTCCAGCAGAGGATTTCGGGGATGCGTTGACGGCGGATATTTTCTAGTATATAATAAAAACATCGGGAATGAGGTTCTCCCGGAAACTTAGGTTTCGAACCGCCGAAATAGGATTTTATTTGGCTGATGACTTCTGCAGAACATGCAGGGGACACCAGCCTTTTTGCTGGAATCCAAAACGTCCTGCTGCGAGAAAACGGAGAAATTTTTTATGCTTACATCATTGGGACTGATCTTTTTATTGGGACTGCTTATGGCGGCGATCTGCCAGAAAATCCATCTGCCCCGCATCATTGGAATGCTGCTTACAGGTATCATTCTAGGACCATATGTGCTGAACCTGTTGGATGCATCGATTCTGAATATTTCATCACAGCTGCGACAGATCGCGCTGATCATTATACTTCTCAAGGCCGGATTATCTCTGGATCTGAAGGATTTGAAAAAAGTAGGACGTTCCGCAGTCATGCTGTCCTGTGTTCCCGCTACTTGTGAATTGCTTGCTTTTGTAATATTTGCCCCCATGATCCTGAATATCAACAGAGTGGATGCGGCGGTCATGGGTGCGGTACTGGCAGCAGTGTCACCTGCTGTGGTGGTGCCGAGGATGGTGCATCTCATGGAGAACAGCTATGGTACGGAGAAAAGTATTCCGCAGATGATCCTGGCAGGGGCTTCCTGCGATGACATTTATGTCATAGTGCTGTTTTCCACCTTTGCCGGAATGGCGCAGGGCGGACATGTAAATGCACTGGATTTTGCAAATATTCCGGTGTCAATTCTGACAGGTGTGTTGTTCGGTGCGTTGGTGGGATGTCTGCTGGGACAGCTTTTTGAACTGTTATATCGGAAGGGCAGTTATGTGCGCAACAGCATGAAAGTCATTATTATTATGGGATTATCCTTCTTATTAATGGCACTGGAGACAATGTTAAAGGGAACGGTTGCTTTTTCCGGATTGTTAGCAGTGGTGAGCATGGCCTGTGCACTGAAGATACGGACACCTAAGGAGGTCACGGGCAGGCTGTCTGCCAAGTTTGGCAAGTTGTGGCTGGCAGCGGAGGTGGTGCTGTTTGTACTGGTAGGTGCTGCAGTGGACATCCGCTATACCATGGAAGCCGGTCTGGCAGCGGTAGGCATGATCCTGCTGGCACTGGTGTTCCGCTCTGTCGGTGTGGCGTTGTGCCTGCTGGGAACGGAGCTGGACAAAAAGGAGTGCCTGTTTTGCATGATCGCTTATCTGCCGAAAGCTACCGTACAGGCAGCCATCGGCTCCGTACCGTTAGCGATGGGATTATCCTGTGGCAAGATCGTCCTTTCGGTGGCAGTGCTGGCAATCCTCATTACAGCGCCACTTGGGGCATTGGGAATGGATGCCACGTACCGGAAACTGCTTCAGAAAAATGGAGAAAATACTATTATTTGACAGAAAAATCCCCCGGCAATTATATTTGCCGGGGGATTTTTAAGGAGGATAGAAATCGTTTTGAAAGGAATTAGCCCATCGTAATAACTACGTTGTACTCTTCCTTGCCCTTTTCGTAAGGGATGATGTGTCCGTCAACAGCCTTGCCGTCAACGGTCATGGATACCACACCCTTCTCCACGTTCTGAGGATTCTTCACCCGAATGTGATAGGTGCCCTCACGGAACTTACGGGTGATGGAGAAATCGCCGAAGCCCTTAGGAATACAAGGATCTACGGATAATCCCTGATGGGTAGGATATACACCCAGGATGTACTGGGAGATATTTACGAAAGTCCATGCCGCGGTACCGGTCAGCCAGCTGTTTTTCGCCTCGCCGTGGAATTTTGCATCCTTACCGGCTACCATCTGGGAGTATACATAAGGCTCGGTACGATGGATCTCGCTGATATCCTCGATGTATGCGGGACAGGTCTTGCGGTAGATTTCGAAGGCTCTGTCACCTCTGCCCAGAACGGTCTCTGCGATGGATACCCAGGGATTGTTGTGGCAGAAGATACCGGCATTCTCCTTGTATCCGGGGGGATAAGAGGATACTTCACCAAGTTCGAGGTGATACTCCGTGTATGCAGGTTGTAAGATCATGACACCATACTTGGTATCCAGTCTTTCTTTTACGGAATTCAGTGCCTTCTCGGCAAGCCCTTCCTTTACACCGACACCGGCGAGCACACAGAAGCCCTGAGGCTCGATGTAGATCTGACCTTCGCGGCATTCCTTGGAACCTACCTTGTGACTGTAAGCATCGTAAGCACGAACGAACCAGTCGCCGTCCCAGCCATCCTTCAGGATCGCATCGTACATTGCCTGTACTTCCTTGCGTGCGCGGGCAGCTTCATCAGCATCACCCATCAGCTCGCACAGCTGGGCATATTCTTCACCGTATTTTACGAACATACCGGCAATGAATACGGATTCTGCCACGGGTCCTTCACTGGGACCGAAGGTTTGGAAGGATTCTCCGGGATGAGCGGAGAAACAGTTCAGGTTCAGACAGTCATTCCAGTCGGCGCGGCCGATCAGAGGCAGATTGTGAGGACCTTTGTGGTTGATGATATAGTCTAAGGAGCGCTTTAAGTGATCCATCAGAGGAGCAGCTACGCTCATATCGTTGTCAAAAGGAACCATCTGGGTCAGGATGGAGGTATCACCGGTCTCTCTTACGTAAGCACTGGTACCTGCAATGAGCCACAGAGGATCATCATTGAAGCCGCTGCCGATATCGGAGTTGCCCTTCTTGGTCAGAGGCTGGTACTGATGGTAAGCGCTGCCGTCCTGGAACTGGGTGGAAGCGATATCGATGATACGCTCTCTTGCACGATCCGGGATCAGATGTACGAAGCCGAGCAGATCCTGGCAGGAATCACGGAAGCCCATGCCACGACCGATTCCAGACTCATAATAAGAAGCGGAACGGGACATGTTGAAGGTTACCATGCACTGATACTGGTTCCAAGTGTTGACCATACGGTTTACTTTTTCGTCAGCAGAATCTACCGTGTAACGGGCAAGTAACTGTTTCCAGTAAGCCTGCAGCGCTGCGAAAGCTTCTTCTACCTGGGCGTCGGTCTGGTATTTTGCCAGCATTTCCTTCGCGCGGGTCTTGTTGATCACACCGTAGGACTCCCACTTCTCGTCTTCGGGATTCTCGATATAGCCCAGTACGAAGATGAAAGTCTTGGTCTCGCCGGCTGCCAGATCCACATTGATCTGATGAGAAGCAATGGGAGACCAGCCGCTTGCCATGGAGTTTGTGCACTTGCCGTTCTCAACCGCTTCGGGAGAATCCGCACCTCTGTACGCACCCAGAAAAGCATCTCTGCTGGTATCGAAACCGTCAATCTTCGTATTTACAGAATAAATTGCGTAATGATTACGGCGTTCGCGGTACTCGGTCTTGTGGTAAATAGTCGAATCCTGTACCTCCACTTCGCCGGTGCTTAAGTTACGCTGGAAGTTCTTCATATCATCATCGGCATTCCACAGACACCATTCTACATAAGAGAATACGGACAGCTTCTTGTCCTCGGAGCTTCCGTTGGTCAGAGTCAGCTGAGAGATCTCACAGTTATCATTCAGAGGAACGAAGGAGAGCACGGAAGCTTTAACACCGTTCTTGGAAGAGGTGAAACGGCTGTAACCGATACCGTGACGGCACTCGTAAGAATCCAGCTCGGTCTTCGTAGGCTGCCAGCCGGGATTCCATACGGTATCTCCATCCTTAATATACAGATATTTGCCGTTGATGTCTGCCGGTACATTATTGTAACGATAACGGGTCAGACGCAGCAGTTTGGCATCCTTATAGAAGGTATATCCGCCGCAGGTGTTGGATATCAGACTGAAAAACTCGTTGCATCCCAGATAGTTGATCCAGGGAAGCGGAGTCTTGGGAGTAGTGATGACATATTCTTGATGCACATCATCAAAATGACCATACTTCATAAGAAAATCTCCTTCTTTCATGTTGTTGTATGTTGAGTGTTTGCTTTTTCGTTGCGGATTGCTTAATGATCAGTAAACGATTAAGTAATCCGGAATTCTGATTTGTATTATACAGAAGCAGTGCTGAAAATGCAATACGAATCTTGAAAAAGCCTGTAAAATGCGCAATATATACAAATACGCAAGAAAAACATGGACAGAAGATACAAAACAAAACGGATCTTGAAAAAAGCGGATTTACGAAACAAAATAATAGCAAACGTTATCGCATACTTTGCCATTATATAGAAGAAACCCGATTGCTGCACAAGCCAAATGTACAAAAACACTTATTTGAAATTGTTAATTATAGACA
>ENA-UPTB01002640-UPTB01002640.1-human-gut-metagenome-genome-assembly--contig:-NODE-2640-length-12051-cov-15.961082_pt1 | contig 12051 bp, 14 predicted proteins | sample MGYA00250046_ERZ773369 | MGnify/ENA primary metagenome ERZ773369 (study PRJEB29103, sample SAMN06111938) | human gut metagenome | biome: human gut; feature: ankylosing spondylitis patient; material...
CGAAAATAGGTTCCGTTACAAGTTTTTCGATATTGTTCAATTTTCAAGGTCCTGTGCGCCTCAGCCTTAGCGGCTGATAGCTCATACATTTTAGCACGTTTGTGTTAGAATGTCAAGCACTTTTTGAAGATTTTTTGAAGTTCTTAGAAGAACCAATCGACCTTCGTCACTTTTCATCCGTTTTTTCTGAAGCGTTTGTGTCAGACATCCGCCTGACAGTAATGTATTTTAGCACAGACTCAGACAAAAAGCAAGCCCTTTTTTTACATTTTTCAAGAAAAGCCCTATTTTCTTTTGCACGGCTCATTCCAATAGCCGTTCCCGCATTTTGCGCAGGATCTTGCGCTCCCGCCGGGAGATCTGTACCTGCGTGGTATGCAGCACTTTTGCCGTCTCACTCTGGGTGCGGTTGGCATAGAACCGCAGACGGATCAGGAGCCGGTCCTCTTCCGGCAGACTTTCCAGTACCTCGGCCAGACCGATTTTATCCGCAAGTTCTTCCTCCGGGGATTCCACCGGGATATCTATCTGCCGGTCACTGTTCTCCCCTTCCGGGGTCAGGCTCAGGGCGGGCTGTGCAGCCTGGATCGCAAGCGTGATGTTCTCCACGCTCTCCCCCAGCTCTTCTGCCAGTTGAGAAAGGGTCGGCTCGGTGCCGCAGAGCTTCCTGTGATGTTCCCGCGCCGCATTGACCCGCAGTCCCAGTTCTTTTAAGGAGCGGCTGACCTTGACTGTGCCACCCTCCCGGAAGAGCTTTTTGATCTCGCCCAGGATCACTGGCACTGCATAGGTAGAAAAGCAGACCCCACGCCCCTCATCAAAGCCGTCGGTCGCCTTGACCAGCCCCATACAACCCGCCCCATAGAGATCATCGTATTCAATGCCCCTGCCCCGGAAGCGTCCGGCACAGGCGTGTACCAGCCCGAGGTTCTGTTCAATGAATGCACTGCGCCGGGTCTTGTCCGTTACCATGGTATTCCCTCATTTCCTTTTATGTAGAGGGCTTTTCCTCCAAATGCTTTGTCAGAATGACCCGGGTGCCCCGGCCGGGAGCGGAGCGCACACTGACTTTATCCATAAAGCTCTGCATGACCGCAAAACCGAGACCGGAGCGCTCCTCCGGGTTGCCGGTGGTGAAGAGCGGCTCCATCGCTCTGGGAATATCCGGGATGCCGACCCCTTTGTCTGCGATCACGATCCTGACCACCCGCCCCGGATAAACGGAGACTGTCATGGTGATGGGCCCCACCCGGTCGGGGTAGGCGTGGACGATGCAGTTGGTGACGGCTTCGGATACCGCCGTTTTCAGGTCAGCCAGCTGGGGCACGGTGGGGTCATACCGGGCCAGAAAAGCCGCTGCCGCACCGCGGGCATACGCTTCATTGACGCTGAGGGAATCAAATTGGATCCTGGTCGTGTTTTCCGCTTTCATCTTCATTCCTCCTGTCCTGCATCCGTGCAGGGGATATTGGCCAGCCGCAGAACGCGGCGCAGCTGCTCCGGGGCGTGCTGGATACGCAGGGTTCCGCCCAGACTGCGGGCGCAGCGCTGACGGCCCAGAATCAGCCCCACCCCGGATGAATCCATAAAACCAACCCCGCCCAGATCGAGCACCAGTGTTTTTGGGGTGCGGGCCAAAAGGGCATCGTCCAGCTGGATGCGCAGGTTCTGTGCTGCATCGTGGTCGATCTCACCTGCCAGATAGGCGTAGAGCAGATCGTCCGCTGCACTGAATGTAACTGTTGCCATTTTCTGTCCTTTCCTTGCGTGAATCGCTCAGGCTTGTCCGGTCTGCCGGAGGCTTCCCCTTTCCGGGAGGTCGGCAGAGCGAAGCATAGCCCGAGCGGTTTCCTCTAAACCAAAATAAAAGAGCCTGTACACGTTTTCATCAGTGTACAGGCTCTTTCGGGCATATTTTAGAAAAGGGTGTCGCTTACTTTTCAGCCAGCAGATCGGCAGCTTCCAGTGCGATGGCTTCGCCGCCGCAGATCAGAAGGCCGCGGCGGCTGTTGGCCCGGGCAAGCTCCACGGCTTCGGCCAGACTCCCGCAGAGCTCGGCATCAAAGTGGTAGCGTGCCTTTTCCAGCAGGCGCTCGGTCATGGCGGCATCCGTACCCGCCGGGGGAACGAGGAACACCTTATCAAAGGGATTCTCGCTCATGCCGGGCATGGTGGTGCGGTCTTTTTTCTGGGTCTCAGCCGTCAGGCCGCTTTCCAGTGCAGAGAAGAAGGCCTCGGCTCCTTCTTCCTCTGCCAGGCCGATGACAGCGCTCAGGTGGCGCACCTTGGCCATGTTCAGGACACGCAGCAGGGCAATGGCCTGCTGTGGGGTGCGGCAGGCATCCAGCACCACCAGCGGGCGCTGGGAGAGGACCCGGATGCTGCTGCGGTTCTCCACAGCGGCCAGTCCTTCCAGAATGGCTTCATCGGGGATGTCATAGCCCTTTTTGCAGAGGGCCAGGGCCAGTTCCACCGCAACGGCGGCACTGCCCGCCGCGTGACGGCCCAGGAAGGCCAGCGGCACGGTATAGCCGCCGTAGTCCACACGGCTGGCAAACTTTTCGGCTTCGAGGAAGGTGATATCGTCGGGGTCCGGCACGACCAGCTCACAGTCTGCCTTACCGGCGGCCACGATGAGCTCACTGACCACAGCCTTGGGCTGCTCAGGCGCGGTGACGCAGATGCTGCCCTTGCGCATGACACCGGCCGCCAGCGCGGCGGAGCGCTCCAGTGAGGCGCTGATGCCGTCCGGGCCGATGGAGGTGACCGCACAGACCGGCATCTTGGGCAGGGCCTCGGCAAGTCCCGCATCGGGCAGTTCCACCACGGCCAGCGCACAGCCTGCCTCGCCAAAGCAGCGGGCAGCGGCAGCCAGCTCGGCGGCCGCACGGGGCAGGGTCTCCCGGGCGCTCAGGGTCTCGGCGGCCTGTGCAAGCAGCTCCGGTGCCACAGGCTCCCCATTCACCCGGATGCGGGCAGAGAGCGGCTCACAGCCTGCGTGGTAGCTGCCGGTAACGAGGCCGGCAGCCCTGAGCACCGCCGCCGTGAGTGCAGCAGCGGTCGTTTTGCCAGCCGTACCGGCTACGCCCAGATAATCCACCCGCCCTGCCTTGGCAGAAAGGGCTTCCTGCAGCTGCCGGGCCGGGGCAAAGCCCTCGGGCAGAGATGCAAAATAGGCATTTGCCTGTTCAATGGTCATTGCGTCAAACCTCGTTTCGATGTTGATAGAGAATGATGCACATCCGGATAAGCCCCAGCAGGATGAGCCCCACCAGCAGGCCGGTCATCACACCGGAAAAATCGATCCAGATATCGGTGACCTGGCCGCTGCGGCCCGGCACAAAGAGCTGGATGGTCTCATCGGTCAGGGCTGTGAGCAGGCCGCCCAGCATGGGCCAGGACACATGCTTGAAGAAGTGCCGGGTGTACACCCGCAGGCAGAGCATGAGCAGGAAGCCTTCCAGAAGATACTCGCAGAAATGCGCCAGCTTGCGCACGATGTGCATGGTGAGCCGGTCAGCGGCACCGGGAAGGCCCAGATGCCGCAGGATGCCCTGCAGTATCCCCAGCACCCGGCCGCTGGCCCCCTCGGACACATCCGCGATCTGCAGAGAGTTGGAGAAGATGAACACGATGCAGCCGATGAGGGCAAAAGTAAAGATCACCCGCCACGCGATGAGCCACGGGGAGGTGCGTTGATTCTGTTCCTGCATCCGCTTAGCCCAGAGCCTTGATGCTCTGCTCGATGTTGGCCAGCTTGCTCTGGCTGTTGGTGCGCTTTGCGCGGATCTCCTCCACCAGAGCGGCGGGGGCACGCTCCACGAACTTGGGGTTGGCCAGCTGGTTCTCAAACATGGCCAGTTCCTTCTCGGCCTTGGCCTTTTCCTTGTTCAGGCGGGCCAGCTCCTTCTCGCGGTCGATCAGCTCCATCATGGGGATAAAGCCGCGGGCGGTGTGGGTGGACACCTGCACCATGCCATCGGTGCTGCCCTCGTACTTTTCCGTAAAGGTCACGTCGGTGGCAAAGGCAAACTTTGCCAGATAGACCTCTGCATTCCGGAAGGGAGCGGGATCAGCCGTCTCGATGATCATACTGGTCTTTTTGGCAGGATGGACATTCATCTCGGTGCGCATGGTGCGGACTGCCTTGATGTAGTCCATGACCTTTTCAAAGGCTTCCTCTTCCTCGGCCCAGTTGTGTGCCTCGTCAAAGGTGGGCCAGCTCTGGGTCATAATGGTCTCGGCGGAGCCGGGCAGGGCCTGATACAGCTCCTCCGTGATGAAGGGCATGAAGGGATGCAGCAGCTTGAGGGCCTTGTCCAGCACATACACCAGCACACGGCGGGCGGTATCTGCCTGCTCTGCATCGCCGGAATTCAGGCGGGGCTTTGCGATCTCGATGAACCAGTCGCAGTAGACATCCCAGATGAAGCTGTTGATCTTGGCAGCGGCCAGACCCATCTCGAAGTGGTCGAGGTTGTCGGTCATGGCACCGGCCACCTGATTCAGCTTGGTCAGCACCCACTTGTCGCTCATGTCCAGCTTGCTCTCCTCGGGCAGGCCGGGCTGGAAGTCCTCGGGCAGGTTCATCAGGACGAAACGGGTGGCGTTCCACAGCTTATTGGCAAAGTTGCGGGCAGCCTCCACCTTCTTCTCGCTGTAACGCATATCGTTGCCGGGGGTGGAGCCGTCCAGCAGCATGAAGCGCAGTGCATCCGCGCCGTACTGGGCAATGACCTCCAGCGGGTCGATGCCGTTGCCGACCTTTTGGAAGAGTTATAATCAGTTTTTCCAGTTCTCCTGTAAGGCGGCTGAGGTCCGTACCTACGAAATCGGCAAGCATGGAGGTGGCTTTAGGATCCAAGTCTACACCTTTGCGCTTCATGTATGAAGTGATGAATGCCGGTAACTGGGCATCCTTCACCTTCTTGGATTCGAATAGAACTCCCACCTTCTCTATTTCGGCCGCCAGCTTCTTTCTTCTGTCCAGCACCCCATGTTTGTGGCATAGAACAAGAATGGTGGAGTTCAACGGTTTTTGCAGGTAGTATGAAAGCTCCTCCATGTTGCGGATGGCCTGCGCTTCCTTTACGACTACGACCTGGCGTTCGGACATCATCGGATAGCGCTTGGCCGCATTGATGACAGTGGCTATATCGACATCTGCACCGTAGACTACGGTCAGGTTGAATTCCTTTTCGGTGTCAGTGAGAACGTTGTCTACAATATAGTCGGAGATGAGGTCTATGTAATACGATTCCTCGCCCATGAGATAGTAGACGGGGCGGTATTGCTTGGCTCTCAACTCTTTTAGAATATCATCACAGGTTGTTTCTTGTTTTGCCATATAATAAAGTAAATGCTATACGAGGGGATGTCCCGTAACGGATTACCAGTCGAACTTCAAGTGTTTTACGGTTTTCTTTTCATCAATAATCATGCGCAAGGATGCGATGCCGATTTCAACATGCTCCTTTACATAATTCTGGGTCACCAGATTGTCGCTTTTATCGGTTTTTACACCTTCCGGAATCATCGGTTGGTCTGAAACCAGCAGAAGGGCTCCCGTGGGAATATGATTGGCAAAACCGCAGCTGAATAGGGTTGCCGTTTCCATATCGACAGCCATGGCACGGGTTTTCTTCAGATATTCTTTGAATTCCTCGTCATGTTCCCAAATGCGGCGGTTGGTGGTGTATACGGTACCGGTCCAGTAGTCACGGGCATAATCGCGGATGGCAGAAGAAACGGCACGTTGCAGCATAAATGCCGGGAGTGACGGGACTTCAGGTGGGAAGTAGTCGTTGGAGGTACCCTCGCCACGGATGGCGGCAATGGGAAGGATGAGGTCCCCTATTCTATTTTTCTTGTCTATACCGCCGCACTTACCCAGAAACAGACATGCCTTGGGCCTGATAGCACTCAGCAAGTCCATGATAATGGCGGCATTAGGACTTCCCATACCAAAATTAATGATGGTCATTCCTTCTGCACTGGCAGATATCATGTTGGCATCTTTACCGAGAATGGGAACATTGAACTTTTCTGCGAAAATCTCTACGTACTTGTTGAAGTTGGTCAACAGAATGTACTCTCCAAAATCCTCCAGGTTACGCTTTGTGTAACGGGGCAGCCAATTGGCTACGATTTCTTCTTTTGTTTTCATAAGATTTCATTAAATTTGTGTTCCCAAAAGACGGGAACCATTATTTAACTTACAAATGTAGTAAATGTTATCGTTAAACCTACCAGCATTCGATGCTAAAATTGCCGCAAGGAACGGAAAAAATGTTATTTTCGATGTAATCCGTCGTCGTTATGTCGCCTTGACCCCTGAAGAATGGGTGCGGCAGCACTTCGTCCACTTTCTTCTTGCTCACAAGGGGTATCCGCAGGCGCTTATGGCAAATGAGGTGCAGGTACAGCTGAACGGTACAAAGAAACGCTGTGATACAGTGCTCTATCGACGCGACCTTACCGCCCGGATGATTGTGGAATACAAGGCGCCTGAAATAGAAATCACCCAAAAGGTTTTCGACCAGATTACCCGCTACAACATGGTGCTGAAAGTGGATTATCTGATTGTCAGCAACGGGCTTCAGCATTATTGTTGCCGCATAGATTACGAGCACAACAGCTATACTTTTCTGCAGGATATACCCGAGTATCAAAACTTATAGGAGGAGCTACCAATAGCCCCCTTGCCTCTCTCATCTCATCGCATCATATACCATGCGTGATATGCGGGCGATGATGTTCGCATTGTCCTCATCCGTCTCGTATGAGTCCATGACGAAGGCGGCAATGTAGTATTTCCGGCCGTCGGGAAGGATAACGAGGCCGGCATCATTATCTGCAGTTTTCATACCGTCGGCATTGCGGTCGGAAGAGCCGGTCTTGTGTCCTACCACGGTTTTGGCTGGCAACATACCTTTCAGTTTGTTGGCACCGGTTTCAGTATCTATCATGGTCTGCCACAAGAAGTCTTTCAGCTCCTTGTTGGAGAACAACTCTTTTTCATCAGCCGTTCTCAGTAGTCGGACCATAGCGGAAGGAGTACTCCAGTTGCGGTATACAGCCTCGAAGCTGGAGTGCATGCCGTCTTCTGTTTCCGAGAGGTTGAAGGAGTCGATACTCAACCGGTGGATATAGTCGTTGATATGTTTGATGCCTCCTGCATATTCTATCAAGATGTCGCAGGCATTGTTGTCGCTTTGGGAAATGCTGTATTGCATCAGTTCCCTAAGCGTAATCGTGAAATCCTGGTCGGGAAACTTCTTCCGCAGGGGGCTGTAGGTATTGGGCGGCATTTGGGATGCCTTTATGGAAACAATGCTGTCCAGACTGATGCTTTGCTTATCCATCTTGTCCAGTACGGCCAGTGCCACATGGAATTTGAATACACTGAGCAAGGGGAAGTGTACATGGTCGTTATACCGGAGCATGTCTCCTTTGTCTGTCCATACGGCTATACCAACGGTGGCTTTCTTGCCATTGAGCAGACTGTCAATCCGGTTTTCAAGTTCAGACATTTGCTGCGCCCGGACGACGGTAGCTATACAAGTGAATAAGGTAAGTATGGCGATGAAATATGCTTTCATAACTTCAATTTCTTTAAGAGGCAATTCGCACGCAAAGATACAACTTTTAGCAGCAAGTTGCTAAAATGAGTTATGGATTATGGGCTATAAGTGTGATAGCTTATAACCCATAATCCATAACTTGTAGCTCATCCTCCCTATTGTTTCTTACTGAACTTCTCCTGCAACTTCTGCATCAATTCGTAGAAATTAGGAATATAGACCGTGGCAAGCAAGGTATTCAGTGCCATACCGAACACTACGGCGGCTCCCAGTGCAATACGGCTTCCCGCCCCTGCTCCGGTTGCAAAAAGCAGCGGCATAACCCCGAATACGAATGCAAGCGATGTCATCAGAATAGGTCGCAGGCGGATATGTCCGGCCTGGAATGCCGCATCGCGGATTGAATTGCCTTGTGCACGAAAGTCACGTGCAAACTCCACAATCAGAATACCGTTTTTGGCAGACAAGGCGACAAGCAGAATGATTCCAATTTGTGTGTAGATGCTGACCGGAGTCCCCATGACATAGCATCCCAGCATGGCACCGAGCAGTGCAACCGGAAGTCCCATTACGGCAGCTACCGGACTGGTCCAGCTTTCGTATTGTGCGGCGAGTACAAGGAAGGCAACCAGCAGTGCCATGACGAATACGACAGTCGTCGTGGTTCCCGCCTGCGTCTCCTGATAGGCTACCGAAGTCCATTCATAGCCGAACTCGTCTCCGAGATGCTCTTTGATTAGACTTTCCATTTGCCGGATACCCTCTCCCGAACTACTGCCCGGAGCCACATTGCAGGTCACGGCTGCTGTGGAGTACATGTTATATCTGTTTATCTGGTCCATGCCTAACTGCTCTTCCACCCGGGTGAAGGAAGAGAAAGGTACCATTTCTCCCGATGCATTGGGAACGCTCAATTTCAGAACATCGTCGATGACACGCTGGGCACGGTCGCCCGCCCCCAATTTCACTTGGTAGATGTGTCCGAACTGTACATAGTCGTTGACGTAGGCCTCCCCCATATAGTAACCCAAGGCGGTGAATACACTGTTCAGCGGGATACCCATCAACTGTACCTTGTCGCGGTCTATATTCAAAAAATATTGCGGTACATTGGCTTGGTACTGGCTGCTGACCGATGCCAGTGCCGGATAATTGCGGTAATGCTCCATCAAGGTCTCTACAGCACGCTGCATCTCGGTGGCGCCGAGGTTGTGGCGGTCTTCCAATTGGAGTTGCAGGCCTCCGGTAGCTCCCAGTCCGGGGATGGCAGGCGGGACCATGGCAAATATCTCTGCTTCCTGGATGCCATATACTTCCATATTGAAGCGCTGTACTACGGCTTCAGCCGTATGTTCCTTTCCCTTGCGTTCATTCCAGTTTTTCAGTACGATGAAGTAAGTGGCCGCATTGCTTTGCTCTCCACCTCCCATCACGGAGAAGCCGGATATGCCGATGTAGTCCTTTATTTCGGGGTAAGAATCGAGAATCTTATTTATCTGCTTTCCTACGGCTTGGGTGCGCTCCAGGCTCGATGCAGGGGGAAGTTGTACCACTGCGAGGAAATAGCCGTCATCTTCTTCCGGAACAAATGTGGACGGCCATTTGACAAACAGCAGGACAGCAATCAATGTGAAAACCGCATATGAAACGATGGAAGCGACAGGGCGTTGGAGCAGGTACTCCACTATCCGGTCGTAGACTCCTTGTGTCTTGTCGTACAGATGGTTGAACCCCCGATATAGGGGATTTTTGGAAGGCCGGGTAGGTTGCAGCATCAAGGCACAGAGTGCCGGAGTAAGGGTCAGTGAGTTGAATCCGCTAAGTACGGTGCTGGCTGCAATGGTCAAGGCAAACTGTTTATACAGTTGTCATGATATGCCGCTGACGAGTGTTGTCGGGATAAATACGGCAAGCAGCACCAGCACTACCCCGACAATGGGTCCGGTAATCTCTCCCATCGCTTCGGTCACAGCCTGGCGGGAGGTGTAGCGCCCCGTGTCCAGCAGACGCGTGGAGTTCTCCACCACCACAATGGCATCATCCACCACGATGGCCACGGCAAGTATCAGTCCGAATAGTGTCAGCGTATTGATGGAGAAGCCGAACAAGGACATGACGGCCAGTGTGCCGATGAGTGATACCGGAATAGTGATGCAGGGAATGACGACCGCCCGCCAGTTCTGCAGGAACAGGAAGATGACGAGAACTACCAGCAGGGTTGTTTCAAGGAACGTCACCATCACTTCGTCTATGGAAGCATGAATGACATCCGTAGTGTCCAGGGTTACATTGTATTGTATGCCTGCAGGGAAATTTTGCGAGAGTTCCTGTATTTTTGCCTTTTTCATTAAGAAAATGGAAAATGTGGGAATCCATTGCAGAGTGTTCAACCCTTTTACTCCGGGTCTGAATGTGTTCCTGAATAACCGGGATCACCGCAAGATCACAGTGATCGATGGAAAAGTGGGATTTACCGGCGGTTACAACCTTGCCAACGAATATTTTAATTTCACACATCCTTATGGACAGTGGAAGGATACAGGTATCCGTCTGGAGGGGGAGGCAGTCCGTTCTCTGACAGTAACATTCCTGGAGATGTGGAATGCTGTCAGTGATAAGGATAAAAATGACAGTGATTTTACCGAATTTCTGGTCCAGACAGATTATCAGGCAAAGCAGACAGGATTTATCCAACCCTATGCGGACAGTCCTATGGATCATGAACAGGTAGGTGAAGAAGTGTATATCAGTATGGTGAATAAAGCGGAAAAATATTGCTGGTTTATGACTCCGTACCTGATCATCACAGATGAAATGACCCATGCTCTGTGTCTGGCAGCCAAGCGAGGGGTAGATGTAAGGATCATTACACCTGGTATTCCGGATAAAAAGATGATCTACAATATCACACGATCCTTTTACCATGGACTGGTAAAGCATGGAGTGCGTATCTACGAATGGACACCTGGTTTCTGTCATGCAAAGATGAGTGTGGCAGATGACTGTATGGCAACCTGCGGAACCATAAATCTGGATTACAGAAGTCTGTATCATCATTTTGAAAACGGCTGCTTTATGGCAGACTGCCAGGCAGTTCTGGATATCCGAAATGATCTTGCAGCAACAATGGATGAATGCCGTGAAGTGACAGAACAGTACAGTACCGGACGAAGTGCATATCTGCGCCTGGGACAGCTGTTTATGAGATTATTTGCGGGATTGTTATAACGTTACTGCTAACTCCGTTCACAGTAACATTATAACACTTGGAAAAAAGCAGGATATCGTGTACAATGGAATGGGTAATAGCAAAACTATTAAAATATGGGAGGAATTTTAACTATGGATCTTTCAATCTTAGTAAAAATGTCAAATACTTATGGAAGCAACCCTGCCTATGTTCTTGCAGGCGGTGGTAATACTTCTGTAAAAGACGACACTACATTGTATGTAAAAGGCTCTGGTACACAGCTTGCCACAATCAAGGCAGAGGAATTTGTGGAAATGAGCAGAACACGTTTGAATGAAATCATGAAAACTGATTATCCGGAAGATGATGTCAAACGTGAATCACTGTATCTTGCAGATGTTATGGCTGCAGTAACAGATGCTGACAAAACAAAACGTCCAAGTGTAGAAGCACTGCTTCATAACTTATTTGCCTACACATATGTACTGCATGTTCATCCTACACTTGTCAATGGACTGACCTGCGGAAAAGGGGCAAAGGAACTCAGTGAACAGCTTCTTGGAAAAGATGTACTCTGGATTGATATCTGCAAACCCGGATATACACTTGCACGTATCTGTTATGAGAAAATGAATGCTTATAAAGAAGAATCCGGAAAAGATGTTCAGGTTCTTCTGCTTCAGAATCATGGAATTTTCGTTGCAGCAAATACTGTAGAGGAAATTGGAGTGTTATTTGACGGCGTGATCAGTAAATTAGAGAAACAGGTAAAGAGAACTGCTGATGTCAGTGATGCGGTTACACCTGAAAAAGAGCAGGCAGCAGAGAAGCTTTCCCGGTTACTGGGACATGCAGTAGAAGTTGTACCTGCAGCAGAAGCTGATCATTTTGTAAAAGATAAAGCAGCGGCTGCACCGCTTCTGAAGCCGTTTACACCGGATCACATTGTATACTGCGGACCATATCCGTTATTTGTAGAGGATATTGACCAGGCAAAAGCTGCGCTGGATGCATTTATGGCAGAGAATGACAAAGAGCCAAGACTGATCCTGGTACAGGGAGTTGGCGCCTTTATTATGGAAGATGATAAGGGAAAAGCTGCAAAAGCACAGCTTCTTGTAAAAGATGCCATCAAGCTTGCAGTATATGCAGAAAGCTTTGGCGGACCGCTTCACATGACAGATGATATTACATACTTTATCACACATTGGGAAGCAGAAGCATACCGCAGTAAGAAATAATATAATAAGGGGCTGTCTTTTTTTGACAGCCCCATTT
>ENA-UPTB01002644-UPTB01002644.1-human-gut-metagenome-genome-assembly--contig:-NODE-2644-length-12034-cov-607.995066_pt1 | contig 12034 bp, 7 predicted proteins | sample MGYA00250046_ERZ773369 | MGnify/ENA primary metagenome ERZ773369 (study PRJEB29103, sample SAMN06111938) | human gut metagenome | biome: human gut; feature: ankylosing spondylitis patient; material...
CTCGTTCATCGCCTTGGTTTCCTTGGCTGTAGCGTAAGAAGAATGAGGGTCGAGCTTTTCGAGCATGCCTCGGATGGCGTCCTCTACGAGCTTATTCTCATCCACACTATCCACATAGAGGTTGGTAATGGCGATTTCAGCCCTTCCCAACTTCTCTATCGGGCTATTCTTGCCCATCTTGATACGCAACTGGGCACTGACAGAAGTTACTGCCAGGAATGCCATGAGCGCAATAAATAGATATTTCTTCATTTTTTTAAACTTCGTTCTTCACTCTTCACTTCATTTAATCCAACGGTGCTGAGTCTTCCTCCGGAATATCCTCTTCTATCACCAGATTTTCGATGATGAAATTCTGGCGCTCCATCGTGTTCTTACCCATATAATATTCCAGCAGCTTCTGCACCTGATCGGTTTTATGCAGCGTAACCTGCTCCAATCGCATGTCGGGACCGATGAAATGGGCGAATTCATCAGGCGAAATCTCTCCCAATCCTTTGAATCGGGTGATTTCAGGGTCAGGACCCAAATCGCGAATCGCCTGCTGGCGCTCCTCATCGCTGTAACAGTAATGCGTGATGAAATCGCTCTTTTTCTCCTTGCTTCCCAGTTTCGCATCCGCATCAGCCACCGCCTGCTTGTTCTTGATCTTGGTTCGCTTGTTGCGCACTCGGAACAATGGGGTCTGAAGCACGTAGACATGGCCCTTCTTGATGAGATCTGGGAAGAACTGAAGGAAGAAGGTGATGATGAGCAGGCGGATGTGCATTCCGTCGACATCCGCATCGGTTGCCACAATCACCTTGTTGTAACGCAATGAATCCAAGCCGTCCTCTATATCGAGAGCCGCCTGAAGCAGATTGAACTCCTCGTTCTCATAAACCACCTTCTTGGTAAGACCGAAACTGTTGAGCGGTTTACCACGCAGAGAGAACACCGCCTGGGTATTCACATCGCGGCTCTTGGTGATGCTTCCGCTGGCAGAATCGCCCTCGGTGATGAAGATGGAACTCTCCTCCTTGCGCTCGTTCTTGGCGTCGCTGAAATGGATGCGGCAGTCGCGGAGCTTACGGTTGTGGAGATTCGCCTTCTTGGCACGCTCACGGGCTAGTTTGGTAACGCCCGCCATCGCCTTGCGCTCACGTTCGCTCTCCTTAATCTTATTCTCCAGAATCTCAGCTACATCCTTATGGATATGGAGATAGTTGTCTACTTCCTTCTTCAGGAAATCGCCCACATACTTATTGATGGTTTCGCCACCATTCGGCGTCATCGTAGTACTTCCGAGCTTAATCTTGGTCTGACTCTCGAAGACCGGTTCTTCTACGTTGATGGCAATGGCAGCCACCAGTCCGTTTCGGATGTCAGCATACTCATACTTGCCGTAGAACTCCTTGATAGTCTTGGCAATATGTTCCTTGAAGGCACTCTGATGCGTACCTCCCTGGGTGGTGTGCTGACCGTTGACGAAGGAATAATACTCCTCGCCATACTGGTTGGTATGGGTGAAGGCAATCTCGATGTCCTCGCCCTTCATGTGGACGATGTCGTAGAGACCTTCGTTGGTCATATTATCGCTCAGCAAATCCTGCAGACCATGGCGGCTCAAGATGCGGCGGCCATTGTGCATGATGGTGAGTCCGGTGTTCAGATAAGTATAGTTGCGGAGCATCGTTTCCACGAAATCATCGTGGAAGGAATAGTTCTTGAAGAGTGTATTATCCGGCTCGAAGAAGATAAAGGTACCGTTCTCGTCTTCAGTATCTTCCATCGTGTCGCTCTTCAGAATACCTTTCTCAAACTTCAGATGGCGCACCTTTCCGTCGCGGTACGACTTTACTTCGAAGTGGGAACTGAGGGCATTGACCGCCTTCACACCCACACCGTTCAGACCGACGCTCTTCTTGAACGCCTTGCTGTCGTACTTACCGCCGGTATTCAGCACACTTACAGCCTCAACGAGCTTACCCTGAGGAATACCACGGCCATAGTCACGCACGCTGACACGCAGATTGTCCTCGATATCGATTTCCAGACGGGCACCTGCGCCCATCTTGAATTCATCGATAGAGTTGTCTACCACCTCCTTCAAGAGCACATAAATACCATCTTCCGGCAGATTTCCATCTCCCAGACGGCCGATGTACATACCCGGACGGGTGCGTACATGCTCCATATCGCTCAAGTGGCGGATGTTATCGTCGGTATATTCTACCGGCTGCTGCTCCTGAGGGGCATTGGTAAGCTCATCAGCGGCATTCAATTCGCTGTTACCTAAGTTTTTATCTTCAGACATGATTTCCTCCTTAGTTATTCTTATTTATTTTCTTATAACATAGCAAATGATGTTGCAATATTCTGTTTATCAGATAATTGCCAACACAACAATTGCTATTTACTTGATACTCTTAATATAGCAGTTGCGGCGCTTGTGAAGGATTGGATCCAAGACGCCCCATTGTCCCTGCACGGCAGCATTTTCTTCCATTTCTACCTGCGTTTCTCCCCACTCGATTCCATACTTCTGATAGATAGGAATCAGGTCGGCAAAGAGCAGTGCATTGGCACCCTTTGCACGGTATTCCGGCTGGATTCCGATGAGCAGAAGGTCGACAATCTTGGTTTTATGGAATTTGATGGCGCGCAGCAGATGCCACCAGCCAAAAGGAAGCAGCCTGCCCCTATGACACTTCTGCAGAGCTCTGGAAAGGGAAGGCATCGTAATACCGATACCTATCATCTTATGATCCTCGGTAGTCCAGTCTTCTATGGCTGTTACAAAGTTCAGGTCGAGCAAAGACAGATACATCTTGATGTACTGGTCTATCTGCTTCTGTGAAAGTTCGGAATAACCATAGAGATGCTTGTATGTATCATTGATGAGGTCAAAAATCTTCTGTCCGTATCCGCCCTGATAAATATCCTTACGGGTAAGTTTGCGGACATGGAGATTGTATCTTTTCTCTATCATCGCCGCTATCTTGGAATATTTCTCCGGGATGGTATCTGGCACCATCAGTTTATACTCTACATACTTATTATCTACGGTAAAACCCTCCAGAGCCTCAATGTGCTCCGGATAATATGAATAATTATAAATGGTAGGCATGGTGCCTAGCTGGTCAAAGCCCCAGGTAAGCATGCCTTCCGGATCCATATCGGTAAAACCCAGCGGACCTACAATATCTTCCATTCCCTTCTCCTTACCGTATTTCTCTACAGCATCGAGAAGAGCCTTGGAAACCTCGCGGTCGTCAATGAAATCAATCCAGCCGAAACGGACCGATTTCCTGCCCCATTTATTGTTTGCCTTATGATTGATAATGGCAGCGACGCGACCTGCCAGCTTGCCATCCTTATAGGCAAGAAAATACTCTGCTTCGCAGAACTCGAACGCAGCGTTCTTGTCCTTGCTCAGAGTATTCATGTCGTCGCTGAAAAGATTAGGCACATCATATTCGTTGCCTTCGTAGAGGTCGTAATGGAAGTCGATGAACGTCTTCAAGTCCTTCTTTGTTTCGACCTTTTTAATTTCTATTAATGACATGATTTTCAAACTAGTTTGCAATATTATAAATGCAAAAGTAGCAATATTTTGGCAAATTACCAAATATTGCTACTTTTTTTGCAGTTTTTTAGGGGTTAAAATTTAATTACCGCCCCCAAACTAGCCTATATCATCCATTTAGTGGTGGTTTTGGCGGAATATCCTTCCCGATAGTTTTAAGCGCTGGCAGAAAACTAACATTCTCCAAGGAATCACAATAAGAAATAGCTCGATCATCTATTCTCTCCAACACTGGCGAGAAGTGCGAAGTGTCGGATGAAGCGAGAGATGGTTCATCAAATGAGTAGTGAAATTCTGAGGGTGGAGTCGATTACAGATGACAATGTGGAGTCAAATTGCTCCATGACCCGAAAATATTCCTCCAAAAGGAGTGAGTTTCTCAGATTTAATTTGTATCTTTGCCATGTCATATCAGAGTTTTGCTTGTTTTCTTTTCGCAACACTAAGATAAGTGAAAATTCTGACATGGCAAAATCCGGAGTAACTTTCTGTTGCTCAGGTGCTTAAAACGTTTAATTAATAATAGTGTTGCGGAATTAATAGAATAACCAGAAATGAAATTGAAAAGACATCTACTGACAGCCGCCCTGACACTCTTTTGCCTATCGGCAGCTAACGCCCAACTGCTAAGAACAACAGTGGAGCAAGGAGAAATTGAAGGTGTGGAACATGAAGGATTCGCCTTATACAAGGGAATCCCATACGCTGAAGCACCAGTGGGCAACCTCAGATGGAAAGCTCCAGTGAGCAAAAAGCCTTGGAAGGGAGTATTCAAAGCAGATAAATGGGGAGACCGTCCACCACAGCCCATCGACCCTAACCAAAATGGTGGAGAGCTGGGCATGAGCGAGGACTGCCTATACCTCAGTGTGGAAACGCCAGCCAAGAGTAAGAATGACAAACTCCCTGTATTTGTGATGATTCATGGAGGAGCCTTTCTTACTGGCTCCTACAGTGGAACTCAGGAAAGCTTTGTCAAGGAAGGCATCATCTATTGCAGCATAGAATACCGCTTGGGAGCCTTGGGATTCATGGCACATCCAGAGCTGAGTAAGGAATCAGGCAAGAACATATCTGGCAACTATGGCATCCTTGATCAAGTGATGGCCTTAAAATGGATTCACGACAATATCGCTGCCTTCGGTGGAGACCCAGACAAGATTACCATTGCTGGAGAATCTGCCGGTGGTATCTCGGTAAGTATACTATGCGCCTCTCCCCTTGCCAAGGGACTCTTCCGAGGAGCCATCAGCGAAAGTGGTAGCTCCTTCTGGCCTGTGGGTGAAAGCAGAAATGGTAACACCGCCATGCTCACAACTAAAGCAGCAGAGGCAAGCGGACTGGCACTTCAAAAGAAACTTAAAGTAAAGAACATTAAGCAACTCAGAAAAGTTCCTTTCATGGACATCGTGAAGAATACCGCCATGGAATCCTTCTGGCCTAATGTGGATGGCTACAGCATCACAGATGACCAGTATAAGCTCTATGAAAAGGGAAACTACAATGATGTAAATGTCATCATAGGAACCAACAGCGACGAAGGAAGTATGTTTAGCCGCCCTGTCAGTGTAAGTGACTATGAGAAAAGAATCCATGAGATATATGGAAGTTGGGCAGACCAGGTTCTCAGTCTCTATCCTGCCAAGACAGAGGAAGAAACCTACTTCGCCCAATCCGACATTTTCCGTGATGGCTCCTTTGCATGGGGAACGTATGCCTGGGCTAACCTGCAGAGCAAGACCGGCAAGGGCAAGGTGTATATGTATTACTTTGACCAAGACTCTGAGAACACCATCGTGAAAAGCCGCAAGGGAGGAGCCAGCCATGTGGCAGAGATGCCATTCATCTATGGCTATAAGTTTGGCTCTGGAAAGATGACCGAGACGGAGCAGCACATGGAGCAAATCATGTCACGCTACTGGATCAACTTTACCAAGACAGGCAATCCAAATGGGGATAGCCTTCCTTTCTGGACTACCTACCAGGAAGGTAAACCAACGGTGATGATTATGAAGGAAGGACTGCATTTGGGTCCTGTTCAAAATCAAAAGCAAATGGACTTCTTCGAGAAGTTCTTCAAGGAAAAAAGAAAATAATACGTCAAGTTCCAAGTGGCATTTCTCCCACTTGGAACTTTTTCATCAAAGAGATAAAACGCCACATTGTTCACCATAAAATGGCGCATAGATACGAATGCTCGCACGATGCGGATGTTTGCTTCAACAGCAGTCGGAGACTTCAAAACTCCACTAAGCATAGCAACTCCTTGCTCTGTGAAAGCATAAGGCAGTTTTCTTACACCGCCCCAACTTGAAGTCGCAAATTGCGACTTCAAGTTATCAAATTCATTTGGGGGCAATTGAAACATAAAGTCTTCAGGGAAACGCTCTATATTACGTTTTACCTGCTCATTCAATCTTTTTGTTTCTACTCCATACAGCTCAGCCAAGTCACGGTCAAGCATCACTTGTTGTCCTCTGATAACTCGTATCAGAGACTCCACTTTATTTTCTACAGACAATTGCTGTCCTTCCACCTGTTCCAAATCCTTTTCCTTTGCCATTTCCTTTGGTCTTGAATATTTTGGTAAAGATACAACTATTATTGGATACAAGCAAGGATTTTCTAGAATGTTTTTGTTTGAGGTGTCAAATTGGAACCTCAAACGATACAATAGGATGGTTTCAAAGTCGCAATTTGCGACCTTGAAGAAGTTTGGAAGTCGCAATTTGCGACTTCCAAACACAAATATTACTTGATTGCTATCTTCAAGTCATTACCCTTTATCTTAGCGATGACGATGCTTTCATTTGGCTTAGCAAAATGAAGAACACCTTGCACAGCCTTGGCACTTCCGAGATTCACGCCATTTACAGAAAAGAAGGTTATCACCTCACCATCATTCAGACCAGAAATGGTTATGTCGCTATCCGTCGTTACCATTACCCCTCTTGTTTTCACAAGATTGATGTTATTGGTATCATCACCGCCCTCGGCATTAAGCCAATAGAGGGTTGCCGTTGCCTTATCCGATGCCTTATAACCATCAGCAGTCGCATAGACCGAAATATCCAACTTGCCATTCAGCTGCACTTTACCATCGGTATTATATTTATCGGTTGCCACATCTGAATCATTAATGGTGTAATGGTATTCTGCACCTGGAGTTGAGCTTTCGAAAGAAAGGGTGCCAAAAATGTAAGAAATACTTGGGATTGAACACGATTTCTGTTCTTCTGTACCACCATCCAAAGATTTAACAACGAGAAAATTTCTCCATTGCTTATCGTTTTTATATGAATCAACACTTTCTTTAGGAACAAATAAAACACAGGAATTTATGTTCTCAAAAGAATCAAATATAGGAATAGAATAACCGGTGTCATAGACAGCAGGTGGTATTACTGCATGGCAAAGTATTTCTACTAATTTATTACAATTTGCAAAAACCTGATTTGCCATTAAGCTTACACTTTGAGGTATATCTATTTTTTTTATTGGTGTATTAGCAAAAGCGCATCCTCCAATTTTTACAACTGAATTCGGTATAGAAATTTCAGACAACGAACTACAACCATTTACAAAACCTCCTGGAATCTCCATGAGAGAACTCGAAATGGACAACTTTTGAATTTTAGAACAGTTAAAGAAACACCCTTTACCAACTTTTACAACAGAATTTGGCAAAATAATTTCGTTTAAATTTCGACATTCCATAAAGGCCTGATAACCAATTTCTGTAATTGATGGAGGTAAATTAATTTTATTTAGATTTACACATTCTTCAAAACAAGAAGCAGGGATTGTAGTTATACCATCCCCCATCGTTACCTCTAGCAAAGACTGACATCCTTTAAAACATCCTTTTCCTATATTAATGAGCTGCGAAGGAAATGAAACTTTACGCAAAGAAGCCCCCATAAAACTTCCTTCTTCCAACGTTGATATGTTTTTCCCCAAAATGACACTCTGTATATTACAATTTTTAAAAGCATTTTTGCCAATTGTTGTAACAGCATAGTCTTTGTCCTCAAAAACTACTACTGAAGGTATAACTATATCACCTTCATAATCATTTGCTAAAATTGTTGCCTCGCCTTTAGTTGTATCAACATAATACTTAAAGCCATCAACCGTAATAAAATCTGATGCTTTGACCGAATTCCAGCAAAGCACCATAACAAAAGCTATTAAAAGCTTAGAACTCATTAAATGTTTCATACTCTTAGGTTTTTTAAAATATATTTTTAAATTATACAAACAAATTCATTTTCCAAAAGCATATCCACCTTTGCTTGAACTAAACACTTATGAAAATCATCATCTATCAATGATTGACAATAAAGTAATTGCAGTTCGTATTTCGACATTTGAGCAAACAAAATTCTTGCATATTTATCTTCTTTTTGGTACTCGTTTCATGAGAATAGCATCCTCATGAAACGAAGATAGCTTTCATTATAGAAGAATTTATGTTGAACAAAAAATTCATAATACAACCTCATTTTTGCGGTTTTATTTCGACTCTGTCGAACTTTCATATAATCATCTGCATTGATATTATAGGTATAATTTGCTCTTTTACAACAACAATATTTTACAGCATTATCTATCAAATCAATAGGACAATCCAATGCATCAGAAATTTCTTTAAACATCAAATTATCATCCATTTTACCAAGATATTTAGACTTAGAAAAGGAATCCTTTATACACATTAATTCCCTACAAGCTCGCTTCCAAACCTCTTCACCAGAATAAGTTTTCAACTTAAAAGTTGTTCCTTCTAAATCCTCACATTTTAACCAAACTCCCTCAACAATATTCTTTCTATTTTCTAACAAATTAAAGAAAGTTATTTCAAATCGCTCTTGTTTAAAAGAGCAATCTTGGTGATTTAAAGTTATATATAAGAAATACACACTAGCTAATGTAGCAAAGCCAGCTACTACATTGCCATTTTTTTCCCACAGGCACAAGTCATCGTGGCATATTACTATACCAATAAGTATAAATACTATACTAAGAAATAGTATAACCTTACCCAAGTGGACCTTAAAATAATCTTTCATTCTAGAAACATTACTTTGCCATGAATCCCCAATTGGCGATTAACATTCTCAAATTTTACGGCAAAATGAAAAACGTGGGATTCTACCTGTTACCCGTCCCACGAATCGAGGCCTTCGCATTGCCCAGTGTTGTTGAACGAGCAACGTCGAAGCCCACGCCGATATGTATACACTTCTCCCTATACGGATATAAGACTCATCGCAAGACGCAATAAGCCATACCAGTAAAGGGATGCGAAATATATCACATCCCGAGGGCATCTACCGTTGCTAAGTCCATGACAACACCTGAAAGTTGCGAAGTTTCGATTCGTCAAGAACAAAGCGTCAAGTAAACGCCTTTATATTATGTCGCGATACCTTTATCCCACTTACCTTTTCTCCCATCTTAGCACAAGAAAGTCGCTTAAAACGGCTCCAAATGCCTCGACACGGCGTGAGCGAGTGTGGTATCGGTTGCAAAGGTAATGAAAAAAAATGATTACTCACGTATTTTTAGTTGATTATTTTTCATAGTTAGGATAAAAACTGATGTTTGAGCGCATTAAGAAACTTTATTGCGCCCATACACCTTTTTAAAACATCCAAAAAGAACTTGGGAATCTCCTTATCCTATGCTTTCTCCGTTATCACCAGCACATGGCTTTCGTCGCTCAATGTGGTGGCGAAGATATAGGTTTCACCGCCATCTTTCAGTTTCAGACGCTTGCGCAATTCGGCTACGGAGAGGGGGAAGTTGCGGGTGGCAATGTTTGCCTTGGTGATGCCTGAGAGATGACGCTTCAACTCCTTCTTATTGAAAGAAGAGATGGCGATGATGCGGAAACTCCTACCTGGGAAGGCGGCGATAGGCTCACGGCTCACGAAAAGATGGCTGTTCTTGGAAAGCATTCTTGCATCATAGCGCCCGGAAAGAACACCGAAACAGCCGGCTTTCATCAACGACGCATTCGGCTCGTAAAGATACTGCATCTCTTCAAGCGTGGATGGGGCAATCTTGACGGAAGAAGCCTCCATATCCGACTCTTCGCAGACGAAGGACTGGGCATCATTGACACAATAAATACGGAGATTCCCGGCATGTTTTACTTCTCCAGCTGCTCCATCTGCCGATGAAGCCTCCATTTCGCCCATATTTCGCGCTGACAGCACTAAAAGGAGTTCCTTGCACTCATTGTTCACGGAGATGATATGAACCTCTTTTACGTGGCTTAATTCGCTTATGGCACGGTGCCAGTCGAGCATCGGAGAGAGTTTGATGATAACGTAATCTGCCCTCGAAAGCATTTCTTCCTGCAAAAGGGTTACATCGGGCGTACAATCTTTCAAAGATACAACCTTGTTGCCCGCATCGTCTCTACGGGCAGGATCTATGAAGATTAGCTTAAGACCAAGCTTGACCTTAAGTAATGACTGAGACTGGTCTTCAGTTATGCCTAAAGAATCTGATGCAGCATCATCCTTCTTTGAAGCAAAAGAATGAAGAACCTCTATTCCATCCCCATTCTTCACGATGGCGTTCTTCAAGCCCAATCGCCCGAAGTTTTCCTTCGCTGCTTCACAGAGATGAGCCTGACGCTCCACATACATCGACTTCACGCCCAATCGGGAAGCGATGTAAGAGAAGTCTACTCCGAAGCCACCAGTCAAGTCAACAAACCCGGTTTCTTCAGAAAAATCTCCTTCATGAGGTTCTTCTTTTATTTCATTAACATTCCTGTCTACTTCTGTTAATATCTGTTGCTTTTTGCAAGTAGCTTCATTTTTGGCGAATTCTGAATCAACTGCCCCTTTGCCCGCAAATTCGCAAATTTCAGAAAGATGAAGATTTGAGGCGTTTTCGCTCTCCTTCTCCTTTTCTTCTCCGTTTTCGGATGATGAAGAAGACAAACCGAGCAGTCGGGCAGCGAGTTCAGCCTTATAAAGTGCCGTTTGTTCTGACGAACATTGCTCCATCGAAATATGAGGGGGATAGATAATGCCATCGATGTTTGCCCAACGGGGCAGTTTCACACGAGCCATCTTTCGCCCGCGAATCTGGTCGAGAGCGAAAGGCATATCTACCTCGGGATACTTGCTGCCGAGGAAAGCCAACTGGCGAACATCATCGTCCTGATGCTGGCGGATAAAATCGAGCGTTGCTTGGTTCATTATTTCTGTTGAGTGATTCGTCATTACATTACTTATTCTTAATAACCGCAAATTTACGATATTCTGATGAGATTACAAAATATTTCTCAGAATATCTGATAATTTATGTCGGGATGCACCAAAAACAGGATGCTCCCGGCAATAATCTACCCTTTTTCCTGGCTATATGATTCTAACAGCAGGCATAAATAAATACATAACTATCGGAGATAGAACAACTGACTAGGAAAAACAGAAGGCTGGCAGAAGAAAAACAGCATACTGGCAAAAGGCAAACAGCCGACTAGCGCAACAGAGGCCAGTCGGCTGTTCCTGTATAACAGTTTGCCAAACATCCTTTCTTTTATTTCAAGAGAAGCATGGTTGGCAGGAATATCGCACTCTACTCTTCACTCTTCACCTTTTCTGTATAAACAACTGAAGCACAACGTATTACATAGGTGAAGAGATATTCTGCACTCTTCACCCACTCTTCACCACTCTTCACCTTTTACGATTTTGGGAAAGGTATAAACGCAGAGCCGCTTAGCTGTCAACAGCCTAAAAAGGTGAAGGGCGGGTGAAGAGTAAGAAAACACTCTTCACCCGCCCAACTTCCTATTCTTCAACTACTTACACCCAAAAGGTGAAGAGTGAAGAGTTGTTGGGAAAATTCTCTCGCATCCGTAAAGATGCAGAGAGAAAATTCCGGTGTCTCAAAAGAAACGATGGATTAGTCAGCCAACTTAGCCTTCAAGAACTCACGGTTCAAGCGAGCGATGTTAGCGATAGACTCGTTCTTAGGACAAACAGCCTCGCAAGCACGAGTGTTTGTACAGTTACCGAATCCGAGCTCATCCATGCGTGCAATCATCTTCTTAGCACGGGCAGCAGCCTCTACACGACCCTGTGGGAGAAGTGCCAGCTGGCTAACCTTTGAGCTGACGAAGAGCATAGCAGAACCATTCTTACATGCAGCAACACAAGCACCGCAACCGATACATGTAGCGCAATCCATTGCCTCGTCTGCATTCTCCTTAGGAATCAGGATAGCGTTGGCATCCTGAGCCTGACCAGTACGAATGCTGGTGTAACCACCTGCCTGGATAATCTTGTCGAATGCTGAACGGTCTACCATACAGTCCTTGATGATAGGGAAACCAGCAGAACGCCAAGGCTCAACGGTGATAACATCACCATCGTTGAAACGACGCATGTAGAGCTGACATGTTGTAGCACCACGCTCTGTCTTACCGTGAGGTGT
>ENA-UPTB01002649-UPTB01002649.1-human-gut-metagenome-genome-assembly--contig:-NODE-2649-length-12022-cov-11.650565_pt1 | contig 12022 bp, 9 predicted proteins | sample MGYA00250046_ERZ773369 | MGnify/ENA primary metagenome ERZ773369 (study PRJEB29103, sample SAMN06111938) | human gut metagenome | biome: human gut; feature: ankylosing spondylitis patient; material...
TTAGGACCTTTGGTGATCGGGCACATATTCTGTACTTGCTGCGAATAGGTCATAATCATACTCTCCTTTTGACAAATGTCGCTTGGCGGGAACACGGCTGCGCCCTGCCGGCACAGCTCGCCCTCCCGTTTTGCATCGGCTGCGCGGGCCGCTCTCTCTTTCGGCCGCACAGCACTACCACGCATGATTTTATTATAGAGAATGCGCGCGCATTTTGCAAGACATTTCCGCCAAAAATCCGCAATTCTCTTTCGGGTCATTTCCATCTAACCGTCAATTCGTCCGCTTTCTGCCGGGCATTTGTCATTTTTCTGTCAATTCTGTCAGCAGGTCCGGTCCATGCCCTGCTGTCCGCGCCCAGCAGACGGTTCCACCGGCCGCAAGGCCCGGATGCAGGCAAAGCCGGCCCCGGCGGCTGCCACGGCCATCCAATGCCGACCGACTTCCAGCCCGAAGAAATTGGCTGCAAACGGAAAGGCAAGGCTGCCCACGCTCTGCCCCAGCGCCAGAAAGCCATAGTTGACCCCCGCATGGGGGAAGCCGAACAGGTCGGTGGAAAGGGCCGGCAGAACCGCCGCCAGCGCCGAGTAGCAGAAGGTGAGGCCCGCATAGCAGGCCACCACGCCCCAGCCCTGTGCAAAGGCAAACCCCGCCGACAGCCCGGCAGACACCGCAAACAGCAGCATGTCGGTGGGGCGGCGGCCGATTCGGTCACTGAGCAGGGGCATCAACAGGCGGCCTGCCGCACTGCCCACGCTGCCCAGTACCACGCTCCATAGCGCCGCCTGCTCCTCCAACCCGCGCTCCATGCCCAGCTTTAAAATAATGGGGCTGAACAGCAGCACTGCGGGGGTAGAAAAGCACACCGCTCCGGCGCACAGCCAGTACTGCTTTGTGCGCAGCATCTGCTGCGGGGCAAGGTCAATGGTGTTTTTGCCGTTCTCCTGCGGTTTTTGGGTCTGCCCGGTCTGCGGCGGGTCCTGCAAAAGCAGACTGCCCACAAGGCATACCGGCAGGGTGACCACCCCCAGTGCCCAGAAGGCCCCCCGGATGCCCTGCACGACCCAAAATCCCCGCACTGCCGTGCGCACGAATACGGTGAGGAAGGCACCGCTCAGGCCCACCGCCCCGCCGATGACGCCGGTGGCCAGCCCCTTGCGGTCGGCGTACCACTTCTGGGCGCAGGACTGGATGGACGGATACAAAAACGCCGTGCCCAGCCCCGCCGGGATGCTGAACGCCAGAAAGAACGCCGCTGCGCTGCCCGGTGGCAGCAGGCCCGCCGCAAAAAAGCCGCCGCAGAGCAGGGCGGTGCCCCACAGGCCCGCGCAGCGGGGGCCGTGCCTGTCCTGCAGGAAGCCGCCCAGCACGCACCCCACACCGAAGGCCGCGATGAGGATGCCAAACGCATACCCCGCCCCCTGCTCCGACAGGCCGTATTCCTCCATGACCGGCTGCTGGAACACGCCCCACGCCGCCGGAAGCCCCGTGAGCACCTGAATGGCGGCCCCGGCGGCAAGGATCGTCCACGGGTGTTTTGCTGCAAACTGCTGTTTCATCGTTTCACCTCAAAATCCGTGCAATTTGCGATAGTGTGCCCATTCGGATTGACAATCCGGCAGTTTCCTTTATAATATGATGTACTGGAAACAATTCAATTGACATATAGAGAGGTATTGCAACCATGAAAACACAGGCATTGAAGGGCATGCGCGACCTGCTGCCCGCCGAGCAGACCCTGCGCGACTACATCCAGGGCAAGATCCTGGAGACCTACCGTGCGTCCGGCTTTGAGCGCATCTCCACCCCCATGCTGGAGGACATGGAAAATCTGGACAAGTCCGACGGCGGCGACAACCTGAACCTGATCTTTAAGGTGCTCAAGCGCGGCGACAAGCTCACCGCCGCCCTGAACACCGGCGACCCCAAGCAGCTCTCCGACATGGGCCTGCGCTACGACCTCACCCTGCCCCTGAGCCGCTACTATGCCGCCAACAAGGACAAGCTGCCCAGCCCCTTCAAGGTGATCCAGACCGACCGCGTGTTCCGTGCCGAGCGCCCGCAGAAGGGCCGTCTGCGCGAGTTCGTGCAGTGCGACATCGATATTCTGGGCGACAATTCCCCCAACGCTGAGGTGGAACTGATCGACGTGACCACCCGCGCTTTGCTGAACATCGGCTTCACCGGCTTCACGGTGAACATCAACGACCGCCGCATCCTGCGCGGCATGCTGGAGAGCATGGGCTTTGCCGCCGATACGCTGGATTCCGTCTGCATCACCTTTGACAAGATGGACAAGATCGGTGCTGACGGCGTGAAGGCCGAGCTGACCGAAAAGCAGCTGCCGGAAGCCGCCATTAACGCACTGGCCGATTTCATCGCCGCCGGTGAGGTGACGCTGGACGCCGTGGCTGCCCGCTGCGCCGACCCCGCCATCGCCGATGACCTGAAGTACGTTCTGGCCACCGCCAATGCGCTGGCTGCCGGCCGCTATCAGGTGGCCTACTGCCCCAGCCTGGTGCGCGGTCAGGGCTACTACACCGGCATGGTGTTCGAGATCACCTGCCCGCAGTTCAGCGGTGCCGTGGCCGGCGGCGGCCGCTACGACAACATGGTGGGCAAGTTCCTGGGCACCCAGGTGCCTGCCGTGGGCTTCTCCATCGGTTTCGAGCGCGTGTGCGGCATCCTGCTGGAACAGGGGTATCAGATCCCCGGTGCCAAGCAGAAGATCGCCCTGCTGTACGGCAAGGACGCCGACTTCCCCGCCGTGCTGAGCAAGGCCGCCGCCCTGCGTGACACCTACAACGTCACCGTGCTGCAGCAGGCCAAGAAGCTGGGCAAGCAGCTGGGCCAGCTGGAGGCCGCCGGGTTTGCCGGTGCCGCCTTCATGGACAAGGACGAAGTCAAAATTTTTGCACAGCAGTAACCACAAAACGCAGACAGGCCCCCGCACAAAACCGTGCGGGGGCCTGTTTTTTACTTCGTCATCAAATGGTGAACTGCACCACGCAGAAAGCAGCGTAGATGCACAGCAGCGCAATGCCCTGCGGGCGGCTGAGCTTGCCCTTGAGCAGGGCGGGCACCGTCAGCAGCAGCATGACCGCAAACATCACCGGAATATCCATCACCAGCGAGGCGTTCATGCCAGCAATGGTGGAGTTCTGCGGGATGGTAAAGGGAGCCAGCGCGACCGACACGCCGCTCACCAGCACCAGATTGAACACGTTGGCACCGATGACGTTGCCCAGCGACAGCGCCCCGTGGCCCTTGGCCAGCGAGGTGATGGCCGTGACCAGCTCCGGCAGCGAGGTACCCAGTGCCACAAAGGTCAGAGCAATGACCGACTCCGGCACGCCCAGTGCCTGTGCAATGAGGGTGCCGTTGTCCACCAGCAGGTCCGCGCCCACCGCGATGAGCACCGCGCCCACCGCCAGCAGGCCCAGTTCCTTGGCAAAGGAAGCGTTTTCTTCCGGCCCTTCCTCTTCTTCCGGGGCGGGGGCATTCTTCATGGCCATCACGTTGCAGACGATGTAGGCCACGAACATGGCCAGCAGGATGATGCCCACCGACCGGGTGAAGGAGCCGGTGGTGTAGGCTACACCGGCGTAGAAGGCTGCCGCCACAAAGAAGAACAGCACCGGGGTGCGCAGGCTCTTGGGGTCCACCTTGCCCGGCTTGGCCACAATGGGAATGGCCGCAATGAGGGCGGAATTGCAGATGACCGAACCAATGGCGTTGCCGTAGGCGATCTCGCCGTGACCGGTGAGAGCCGAGGTGGTAGACACCATCACCTCCGGCAGGGTGGTGCCGATGGACACCACCGTGGCACCGATGAGCAGCTCCGGCACATGGAAGCGGCGGGCAATGCCGGTGGCACCGTCCACAAACCAGTCACCGCCCTTGATCAGGCACAACAGGCCCACGATGAACAGCAAAACAGGTACAAGCATGTTTTTTCTCCTTTTTGATCGTTCCTTGGCCCGGCTCCGGGAACGGGAGTCTCTCAGCCGGGCAAAAAAGAAAAGACTCCTATTACAGGGTACGCATACTACGTCCTTGTAATAAAAGTCTCAAGCATCCGGTACTGCATCGGGCATTTCTGCCGGGTTGTCGCTGCAGCACAGCGTATCATCTCTTGCGGGATATACGCCCTTTACTCCCTTTTATCTTTGCATATTATACCTGTTTCAACGGCAAAGCGCAAGGGGAAACCTGCAAATTTCATCCTGCCTTTTCCACTTTTTTCGCATTGGGATAGATGCGTTCCATGCGGGCATTGTCGAAATGGGCGTCCAGATAGGTCTCCACGGCATTGGCAGCTGGCACCCCGCTGGTGCGGGCGTCGTAACGGGCCAGCGCCAGCGAGCTGGTGACCATGTTCACCGCCATGAACACCGCCAGCAGCACGGTCATCCACGGCCGCACCCGGCTGCGCAGACGGGTCATGCACTTCATGACCACCGGGTAGCCGTAGCGCATCCACACCACGGCCGCCATGCCCCAGAAGAAGCAGTACAGCAGGTTGATGCGCCCGCCCAGATTGAATTTGAATTTGCTGTAGTCCCAGAACACCGTGCCAAACAACAGCTCGGTCACGGCGCTGCACACATACTCGTACACGCCGCCCATCACCGTGCCGAACACAAACAGGTAGCGGTCGCTCTTGTCCTGATTCTGGCGCAACAGCACGGTGGTCAGGGCCAGAGCCAGGCCCCACACCACGCTGAACGGCCCCCACACCAGACTGGAACGGCTCATCCAGACGCCTGCCGTCAGGCGGCAGAACACTGTTTCCACCAGGTCACCCAGAAACGCGCCCACCACGAACAGCCACAGCAGGTCGGCGGCGCTCAGGGGCGTTTCGCCGTTCTGGGCAATGGTCGGTTCCTGCCGGGCCGCCGCCGGGTAGGCCCGCTGGATGCGCTTTTCCACATACAGGGCAATGCGGCGGCGCAGGCCGTCGGAGCTTTCACCCAGCCGCTGGTTCAGCTGTTCCAGCACCGGGTGTTTGGCCGCATAGTGCCCCACCAGCACGGCCGAACCGATCTGGTCCAGCGCTGCCACGATGACCGCCGCCCACACCAGCGGGTGCAGCAGCCAGCTCGGGATGGCCTGGCACAGCCGCAGCAGCAGGCCATTGAGCCACAGCACGCTGGCAGTGCCCAGCACGCCCCACAGCAGCGAATACTGCAGGCAGATATAGCCGTTCAGGTTGAAGCGCTTACCGGAGTAGTCCCACCATTTGCGGCGGTGCAGCCGTTCCAGCAGCTTAGCCGTCAGCCACTCCATGACCGTGGAGGCCAGCGTACAGGCAAAGAAGAGGTACACCGGGTTGCTGCGCAGATCCGTGAAGCCCACGGCCAGCAGTACCGCCGTGGAGCCGTACACAAAGCAGAAGGGCCCGGCTGCTGCGCCGCGGTTGGCAAAATGCTTGCCCCGCACCGTAGCTACTACCGTCTCCCCTACCCAGCCCGCAAACGAGTAGACCAGGTAAAGGACGCCCAGCGTATAAAAATCGTATTCCATAGCAGTCCTTTCTTCCAAAAGCGTTGGTTTTCCAGCAGTTGTATTGTACCCTTTTTGCCTGCAGAACGCAAGCATGGCAAAGGGGCCGCCCGCAGCGGGTGGCCCCTTTTAGATTTCGTTGTACGATCAGAATTTGCGCCAGGTGTCGGGCAGGAACAGCACCAGCATGGGGAAGATCTCCAACCGGCCTGCCAGCATGTCAAAGATCAGCACCAGCTTGGCCGGGTCTGCAAAACCGCTAAAGTTCTGCATGGGGCCCACCAGCTCCAGGCCCGGGCCGATGTTGTTCAGAGTGGCGGCCACGGCAGTGAAATTGGTCACCATGTCAAAGCCGTTCAGACTGATGAGCAGGAAGGACCCCACAAAGATGAAGCTGTAGGCCGCCATGAACACGTTGGTGGTACGGATGGTCTCATGGTTCAGCAGCTTGCCGTCCATACGCGCCGGAGCCACCACCTGCGGGTGCAGAGCCTGCTTGAGCTCCTTGCCCAGCGTCTTGCCCAAAATGAGGATGCGGCTCACCTTGATGCCGCCGCCGGTGCTTCCGGCACAGGCACCAATGAACATCAGCACCACCAGCACTTCCTTGGACAGGGTGGGCCACAGGTCAAAATCGCAGCTGGAAAAGCCCGTGGTGGTAATGATGGAACCCACCTGGAACGCCGCTTGCCGCAGCGCCTCGCCAAAGCTGTTGTAGATGCTGTAGATGTTGGCCGTGATGATGGCAATGGCGGCTGCAATGACCACAAAGTAGCCGCGCACCTCTTCGCTGGCCGCCGCCCGGCGGAACCGGCGCATCAGCAGCAGGAAGTAGGCGTTGAAATTGACGCCGAACAGGATCATGAACACGGTCACGACCCACTGGATGTAGGGCGAGAAGCTGCCAAAGCTGTCGTTCCGGAAGCCGAAGCCGCCGGTGCCCGCCGTGCCAAAGGACGTAAGCATGGCCTCGAACAGGGGCATCCCACCTGCCAGCAGGAACACCAGCTCCAGCAGGGTCAAGGCCAGGTAGATGCCATACAGGATCTTGGCGGTGGACTGCACCTTGGGCACCAGCTTGTCCACCTGCGGGCCGGGGCTCTCCGCCTTCATCAGGTTGACGTGGGAGCCGCCGGTCAGCGGCAGCAGCGAAAGCAGGAACACCAGAACGCCCATGCCGCCGATCCAGTGGGTAAAGCTGCGCCAGAACAAAATGCCCTTGGGCAGGCTCTCCACCTCCGGCAGGATGCTGGCACCGGTGGTGGTAAAGCCGGATACCGTCTCAAACAGGGCATCCACCGGGTTGGGGATGCAGCCGGTGAGCACGAAAGGCGCGGCGCCCACCACCGAGATGACGATCCAGCTCAGTGCGGTGGCAGTAAAGCCCTCCCGCATATAGAATACCTTGCTGCGGGGCTTGATGGCCCGCAGCGCAAAGCCGATGCCTGCGCTCACGGCAGCCGTGAGCAGGAACACTGCCAGTACCATCCACTCGCCGTAGATCAGGCTGGCAGCGGCGGGCAGAAGCAGCAGGGCGCCCTCGATCATCAGGATATAGCCCAGCAGACGGAAAACGATCGCATAATTCATAGCCCGCCTCCGTCAGCTCTCCACGATGTCCCGCAGGTCATGCAGGCCATGCTCCAGCGTGACCACGATCACGTTGTCGCCCACCTGGATCTGGTCGCCGCCGCGGGGGATCAGGATCTGATTGCCCCGGGTGATGCAGCACAGCAGCAGGTTCTTTTTCAGATGCAGCTGGCTCAGGGGCACACCGGTGGCCCGGCTCTCCTCGTGCACCGTGAATTCCAACGCTTCCACGCGGTCGTCCAGGATGCGGTACAGGGTCTTGATGTTGCTGCCCGCCTCATTCTGCAGGGCACGCACATACTGCACAATGTAATCGCAGGTCATGTACTTGGGGTACACCACGCTGCCCAGGTCCAGCCCGGCCAGAATGTCATCGAACTCCAGACGGTTCACCTTGGTCACCAGCTTGCCGTGGGAATGCTTTTTGGCAAACAGGGTCAGCAGCACGTTTTCTTCGTCGATGTTGGTCAGAGCCACAAAGGACTCTGCGGACTCCAGGCCCTCCGACAGCAGGAAGTCCCGGTTGGAGCCGTCCTCATTGAGGATCTGGGCACCGGGCAGCTGCTCGGCCAGCTCCTGGGCGCGGGCGGCATCCCGCTCCACGATGCGCACCCGCACATGGTTGTCCAGCAGCTCCTGGCTCAGGTAGAACGCGATGGCGCCGCCGCCCACGATCAGGGCGTTGCGCACCGGCCGCACCGGCATGTGGATCTGCCGGAAGAAGGCATGCGCGTTTTCCTGGGTGGCCAGGAAGGTGACCTGATCGCCGTTCTGCAGCACAAAGTTGCCGTTGGGAATGATCACCCCGCCGTCACGCTCCACGGCACACACCAGAATGTCGCTCTTGAGCCGACTGGGGATCTCGCGGATGGCTACGCCGTCCAGCCCCTGTGCCTCGGTGAGCGCAAACTTGATCAGCCGCACGCGGCCGCCCGCAAAGGTGTCGATCTTGCTGGCCCCCGGGAACCGCAGCAGATGGGAGATCTCCTTGGCTGCCGCCATTTCCGGGTTGATGATGGCCGAAATGCCGATCTGTTTTTTGATAAAGTCCAGCTCGTGGCTGTAGGACGGGTTGCGCACGCGGGCAATGGCGTGGCAGTGGCCCGCCTTTTTGGCAAACATACAGCACAGCAGGTTCAGCTCATCCGAACCGGTCACGGCAATGAACACGTCCGCATCCTCAATGCCGGCTTCGGACAGGGTGGTGATGGAGGAGCCGTTGCCCACGATGCCCAGCACGTCGTACGTCTCGATCAGGTGCTCCACCCGCGCCTTGTTCGTGTCCACAACGGTCACGTTGTGGCCCTCCTCGCTGAGCTGCCGCGCAAGGGCGGTACCGACCTTGCCGCTGCCCACCAGAATGATCTTCATAACAAGTCCTTTCTCCTTTGGCAGCCCCTTTCCCGGAGCATACAAACACAGCTTAGTATATCATATCCAGCCGCAAAGTTCCACTGCTTGCCCCACAAATACATCGAATTGCTTAAAAAGCGACGGTTCTTTTGTGCAGGATTACCTGTTTTCAGCGTGAAAGCGCAAAAAAGGGGCTGCCGCACAGCTTTTGTGCAGCAGCCTCCTTGGGTCAAAATGATTCAGAATGCCCTCCGCATGCGCTTTGGGCGTCATCTGCGGAAAAGTATCGTTATAAGAGCAAGATCTCCCCTGCTGTCAGGTCTCAGTACCGCTCTACGCCGTCCTTGGTGACAAGGGCGTATACCAGCGGGGCTTCCTCCGGCTTTTCCGCGCCGTACACAAGGCCGCTGCGGTACTCGGCGGCAGCAGCTTCAAACTTGTCCGCTGCACCGTAGAAGGTCGCCAGGCTCTCGCCCTTGTGGACGTAGTCGCCGCGCTTTTTGTGCAGGGTGATGCCAGCGGCAAAGTCCAGCGGGTCGCCCTTTTTCTGGCGGCCGGCACCCAGCAGCACACTGGCCGAGCCGATCTTTTCGGCATCATTGGCCACGATGTACCCATCCTGCTCGGCCAGCAGCTCATAGCGGGCAGCAGGCTGCTCAAACAGGCTGTAGTCATCCAGCACGCGGGTATCACCGCCCTGGGCGGCAAACATCTCCTTGCACTTGGCAAAGGCAGAGCCGTCCGCGATCACCGCCTGTGCCATGGCACGGCATTCGGCGGGGGTGCCCTTCCCTGCCAGCACCAGCATATTGGCGGCCAGCTGCAGGCACACCTCGGTCAGGTCGGCGGGGCCGTGGCCCTTGAGCACATCCATGCTCTCCATGACCTCCAGGCTGTTGCCGATGTTGTGGCCCAGCGGGGTGTCCATGTCGGTGATCATGGCGGCCACCCGGCGGCCATGGTGGGTGCCGATGGACACCATGAGCTTTGCCAGCTCGATGCTCTGGTCCACGGTTTTCATAAAGGCACCGGTGCCGGTGGTCACATCCAGCAGAATGGCATCCGAACCGGAAGCCAGCTTCTTGGACATGATGCTGGACGCGATGAGCGGGATGCAGCTCACGGTGGCGGTCACATCCCGCAGGGCGTACATTTTTTTGTCTGCCACGGCGATGCCCTCGCTCTGGCCGATGACCGACAGACCGATGCGGTTGACCTGTGCAAAGAACTCTTCCTGCGTCAGGGCCGTCCTGGTGCCAGGCACGCTCTCCATCTTGTCGATGGTGCCGCCGGTGTGGCCCAGACCGCGGCCGCTCATCTTGGCGATCTTGACCCCGCAGGCTGCCACGATGGGGGCGATCACCAGCGTGGTCTTGTCGCCCACGCCGCCGGTGGAGTGCTTGTCCACCTTGATGCCCGGAATGGGCGAAAGGTCCACCATGACGCCGCTGTGAGCCATCACGTCGGTAAGCTCTGCCGTCTCTTCGTCGGTCATGCCGCGCAGGTACACAGCCATCATCCAGGCAGCCATCTGATAATCGGCCACCTCACCGGACACATAACCGTTGACGATGCTCTCCAGCTCTTCACGGCTGTGGGTGCCGCCGTCGCGTTTTTTGGCGATCAGATCATAAATGCGCATAACTTCACGCTCCTGTCGAAATAGTATGACATTGTAGTCTCAGTATAGCAAAATTCCAGTCAAAAGCAAGGTTTTTCTGTAACTTTTGCCCATTTTTTAAACAAAAGGGCGCAGCTGCCCGAAAAAGCAGCTGCGCCTGTGAGGTTTGCGGAGAAACGCCCCGGATCAGCGGGAACCCTTGTCGTAGGGGATGCCCTCTGCCTTGGGGGCCATGCTGTTCTTGGACGTGAAGGCCAGGATGACCATGGAGGCCACGAACGGCATCATGTTGTAGATGTTGCTGGACCAGTGCAGCTGTGCCAGGAAGGTGGAATCTGCAATGTTGGCCAGGCTCTTGAACACGGCAAAGAACATGGCCGCGCCAAAGATGTTGAAGGGTTTCCACTGGCCGAAGATCATAACGGCCAGGGCCAGGAAGCCTGCACCGGCCACGCCCACCTCAAAGTTCCAGGTCTGCACCGGGGGCACGATGTAAGCCATGCCGCCAATGGCACCCAGGGCACCGGAGAGCAGCACACCAGCGTAGCGCATCTTGTAGACATTGATGCCCACCGAGTCGGCTGCCTGGGGATGCTCGCCGCAGGCCCGCAGACGCAGGCCGAAGCGGGTCTTGTACAGCACCACATAGCTGATGATCAGCAGGATGATGCCCAGCGGAACAAAGACGCTGAGCTCCAGCCCGCCGATGCTGAACAGGAAGGGCTTATTGGAATAGTTCAGCTTGGCGCTTCCGCTGTCGCTGAAGTATTTGGCGATGACCACGGCAATGGCGGTGGCCAGCAGGTTCAGGGCTGTGCCGCCGATGGTCTGGTCCGCCTTCAGGTTGATGGAGGCAAAGGCCAGCAGCAGGCTGTACACCATGCCAGCCAGGGCCGCCGCCAGAATGGTGAGCAGCACCACCAGGAAGGGAGACATGTCGGCGGGCAGCAGGGTCAGGGTAAGCACACCTGCCACACCGCCGATGACCATGATGCCTTCCAGCGCAATGTTGATGATGCCGGAGTGCTCACTGAACATACCGCCCAGAGCCACCAACATCAGCACGATGCCATACAGCAGCGTATATTTGATCAGAAGCAGCATATCACTTGCCCTCCTTCTTGGTTTCGGTCTTGGCCGGAGCAGGCTCTGCGTTCACATTGGTCTTGTCGGCATTCTTGAACAGCAGGCCGTCATCAATGGCAGCACGCATGATCTGGTTGACTGTCTGGTAGTAACGACGCTGCAGATCGGCGTGACCTTTTAGTGCATTGTATCCGGTCTGAACATCTGTTTTTTTAATCTGCAATAGTTTGAGACCATCCAGTGCGGCAGTGTGGTTTTTCAGAATGTTCCGATATCCTTCGATCGTGTTCGTTTCACGACCGGCTTTATACAGCTCCAGCCACTTCCATTTATACGCCCCGAATGTCACGTTCTTTTCTGATACATAGATGCCTTTGCTGGTCTGCTCGATCACCTCGGCTTTCTTGCGTTCCAGCTCAGCAACACTACGACCATATACCTGTATACGGACTCTTTTTCCGTTTTCCGGATTTATTTCATCGGTAGTTACCCATGCGGCGTACCTGCCGTCTTTTCTCTTTTTGTATTTTGCCATAATATATCATCCTCCTTAAAAATGAGTATAAAAATACACCTGTACAGGTGCTGGAGGATTGTGGTATAATCTTCTTGTTCAAGGAAGAATTATGCCGGTCTCCAGACCTGTATAGATTCGCTGATCCGCTTCGGTGCTGGGAACACCGGGGCGGATTTTGTTATTCTGTTATATCTATTTCTCTAATTCCATGTATGCCGCTGTTACTGCTGGAATTGTTATATTCTGACCAAGAACACTTGTGTAAGATTCTTCTCCAGAAGCCTCGCCGTAAATAGCAACGATATCATCCTCGATAAATTTGCTGTCGGATTTATTTGCATAATATACAT
>ENA-UPTB01002661-UPTB01002661.1-human-gut-metagenome-genome-assembly--contig:-NODE-2661-length-11976-cov-3.594252_pt1 | contig 11976 bp, 8 predicted proteins | sample MGYA00250046_ERZ773369 | MGnify/ENA primary metagenome ERZ773369 (study PRJEB29103, sample SAMN06111938) | human gut metagenome | biome: human gut; feature: ankylosing spondylitis patient; material...
AAGTAACTGTTCCGTAAGTCTGCGCATTTACTGCGCTGACCGTACGAAAACATGGGCCAGCAGGCAGGTAATTTATATCACGCCTTCATATTCAGCAGATGGCACGCCAGCTGGAAATAAATCATCAGGCTACACGCATCCACGATCGTCGTGATCATCGGCGACGCCATGATCGCCGGGTCGAGATGGATCGTCTTCGCCGCAATCGGAAGCACACATCCGATCGTCTTCGCGATGATAACCGTGCAGAACAGGCTGATAACTACCGTCAGGCAGATGAGTACCTGCCCCGGATACTGGATCATCAGGCGAACGAAATTGACAAGCGCCAGAGAAAGTCCACAGAGCATTCCCACGCGGATTTCTTTCCACATAACTTTCAGAATATCCGCCGGTTCTACCTCGCCGACCGCCATACCACGGATGATCATCGTGCTCGCCTGGCTGCCGGAGTTTCCGCCCGTATCCATCAGCATCGGAATAAACGTAACCAAAAGCGGAATTACCGAAAAGGCATTCTCATATTTTAACAAAATACCGCCGGTCACCATACTGCTCAACATCAGGATCATCAGCCACGGAATACGATTTCTCGCGAGCTGGAACACGCCCGTCTTCAGGTACGGCTTCTCACTTGGCAGCATCGCCGCCATCTTCTCGAAGTCCTCCGTCGCCTCCTGCTCCATGACATCCATGACATCATCGACCGTGATGATGCCGACCAGACGGTCTTCGCCGTCCACAACCGGTAAACTCAGGAGGTTGTACTCATTGAACGTCTCCACGACCTTTTCCTGGTCTTCCGTCGTATACGCCTTGATCACATGCGGATCCATGATATCGCCCATGAGCGCCGCATAATCATTCATCAGAAGATCCTTGACCGTCACAACGCCCTCTAAGCGGCGTTTTTCATCCATGACGTAGCAGGTGTAAATCGTCTCCTTGTCCACACCATATTTCCGGATATAATCAAATGCCTGCTCCACCGTCATATTTTTCTTGAGTCCCACGTACTCCGCCGTCATGACGCTTCCGGCGCTGTTTTCCGGGTAATTGAGGAACTGGTTGATCAGTTTTCTCGTATCCGGGCTGGAGTTCTGAAGTACGCGCCGCACGATCGTCGCCGGCAGCTCCTCCAGCATATCGACCGCATCATCGACATACAGGTCGTCAATGATGGCACGCAGCTCATTATCCGTAATACTGGTAATGATGTGCTGCTGCTGTTCGACTTCCAGACAGGCAAATACCTCCGATGCCAGCTCTTTCGGCAGCATACGGAATACAACGACCGTCTTCTCTGAATCCAATTCTTCGATAAATGAGGCAATATCCACCTCATTCATCTCGACCAGCTGGCTTTTCAGCTCCCGGTACTTCTTCCCGGACAGCAGAGCCAGCAGCTCTTCTTTCTTCTCTTCTTCTAACATTCCCGTCTCCTTCCAAAATATTGTCATTTTGGAAATCGGACAGGCTGCTCCCTTCCTGCTCCTGCACACAGGCAGAATGCCGGAAACTTATCCACAGATGCGGCAGTGTACACAAGGAATCCGCTGTTTGCAGCTGTCATTCCTGCAAATGCATGTGTACGCTGCCTTCGGTTCTGGGTAGCTGCCGTCTGATTCCGCCTTATGACTCCGGCTTTCCATTGTGTTCACTCCTCTCCTGATTTTCTCGCATGAAAACATCCGGCAGATTGATGCTCGATACCGGATGTCTCTTTTTATTATAATAATTGAATGAAAAAATAGCAATCTTTTTATCGAAGTTATCCAAAAAAACGTTGTTAAAAAGTAATTATTCACGGGTAGGCACTTTTGGAACCGAAAATGCCGCTCAGATACCACCACGGCGGCAGCAGCTTTCGCATACCCGCGGCTCCCGGCAAAAAGAGCGAAGCGTCAAAAAAGATCGGGCAGAGCAGGAGGCTCGCAAGGATAAACACCGGAATCAGCGCCGCCAGAAATCCCGGCTTCCGGCAGACTGCCAGGCATCCAAAGGCATACATGGTCACGAAGAAGAGATAAAAAAGCAGCTTTCCCGCCTCTAAAAGCGGCTCTGCCCCATTTCCCGACGCCAGAAGCGCCGCATAGGCCGAAATGGATGCTAAAAATACAAACGCCGCGATCTCCGCCGTCTGCAGCAACCACCGCTCCCGGCTCCGGACCGCCGCATAAAGCCCGCGCTCTGCATCCTCGCCCGCCATGACAGCTGCCGCCAGCCCCATGATAAAAAGGAATACCGCCGTCAGCCCGCGCACCGGAAAGACCACCTTCATCGCCCCTGTCTGCAGTGCCGTTCCTCCCTGTAAGGTCTGATAATCAAAGGTAAAGGTGCTTCCGTTGCTGCGGTATTTTTCATAGAGTTCCAGCAGCATGCCGCACGCCTTTTCCCGCGCCTCCGTCGTCTGGCAGCGTGCCATCCCCGTCTGAAATGCCGCTCCATTTTTCCCATAGTCCGCCAGCAGTTCCCGCCCGTACACCTCGAACAGTTCAGAAAATATCTTTTCTGATATAATTTTCTCTGCCACTGTGGACGGCGACACCAGCACGCGGACCGCACGGGTATAATGCCCCTCGTCCAGCCGTTCTTTTAATCTCTCTGGAAACAGGTAGGCGCACTCCGCCCGTCCGGTCATAACCGCCTCCTTTGCCTCTTCCTCCGTCCCGCACGGATAAAAGAAAAATGAACTGCTCTCTTCCGATTCCAGTCTTTCTGCAAGCGCCTGATTCCACGCATCCGTTCCCGGGCAGAGCGCCACCGCGATCCGCCCGGAATCCCGTTTTTCCACCTGATGGAGCGCGCCCATTCCCAATGGAAAGATCAGAAGAAACAGGAGGAACACCGGGCGGTAAAGAGCCCGCCGCAGCGTCATTCCAAACATACAGAACCACCACGCCAGCTTCCGCATCCGTCAATCCCTCCTTTTTCCGGCGGCAAGCGCCAGTGCAAAGCATGCCAATGCCGCCGCAGCCAGTTTCCACAGCACCGGAACCGCCCCTGTCTCCTCGCCCGAAGCGATAAAGCGGATTCCATCCATCCAGAGCGCCATCACCGTCATATTTCCGACTTTCTGAACCAGCTCCGGCAGAAAGACGGACGGGATGATGCCGCCCGCCAGAAAGAGAAATACCACATTGACCGCAAACAACGTCAAAATCGCCGCTGCCGAACTTCTGCACACCTCATAAAACAGCAGAATCCACGCCGAAACTGCCGCGCAGGTCAGCCCCCACGCCGCCAGTTCTTCCCGCCCCGCCAGCGCATATCCCTTCTGCACCGCCCAGCCATAGCCGCCCGCCGTGACTGCCATCAGAAGAAGCATCATGCACAAGCATTTGCAGAAAAGCGGATACCACCGCAGGATCCCGATACGCCGAAGCCCCTGTTCCAGCGCCTCCGTCTGGGGCGCCAGAAACGGCGCTGCCGGGATTCCGGTAAGAATCATCAAAAATACAATCCCCGAAATTCCATAAAAGACCGCCGTCGATACATCCCCCGCCGCGCTGACCGTTTTCTTCCGGAAAAGTGCCTCGCGGTTCATCGCATATTTTAAAAAGATACGGTTCAAATCCTGTTCGGACACCGAAATCTGTTCCGGCACTCCATGGATATTTAAACATTCATTTGCCGCATAGATCGCCGCCTGCGAAGTGCCAAGCATCGAACTGCCCGACTCTGCCAGTTCCCGAAAAACAGCTTCTTCCAGCCCGCTCTCATCCAGAAACCAGATCGTGGCGGGCTGGTTCGTTCCGTCCAAAATGCCACGCGCCATGCCGGACGGCACCTCGAAAACCGCCTGAAGTTCCCCGCTTTTCATCCTTTGGAACGCTTCATCGTGTTCCAGATACGAAAAATCGCAGAGACTTTCCACGCTGTCCAGCGAGGCAATCATTTTGGTTATCTTTTCCGAAAGCGCATCGTCCTCCGGAAGCACCACACCCACCTCGATTTTCTTTAAAGATGTTTCCCCATATAAAACCTTAGATGCCGAAAACGCCGCCATGCCGATGAGCAGCACCATCACTGCCAGCCCTGCCAGAAAATACGGCAGCTGGCGGAGCAGGCGCTTTCCGGTCAGCAGCAGATATATCATATATGTTCGCATTTTCCGCCGCCTATGACATGACTTTCAGTAGAATTGCGAACAGGTTGCCTGTTATCTCCGTTGTGACCTGGTTATAATCCTCCTCGGAGGAAGCCAGCACATCAAATGGAACGCCGTCCGGCTGCGCGATCTCATCCTCCAGCGGGTTGACATAATAGGAACCGGCTAATTCAACATAAGAAATGCTTCCATTTAACAATGTAGTTTCCATACGCAGAGAATCCATATCGATATGGACGCTCTCGCCCTTCGAAAGCTCGCTGACCGCGCCATTCGCCGTGAGCGACGCCTGAGACGCACCGTTACTCTGCAGATCCAGCTTTACCTCATAGCTGCCGTCCGCGATCTGATAGTCGCCATCCAGAATAAACTGGTATTTTTCTTCGTCGCCTTGCAGGGTCGCAATTACCTGACCACTCCAGCTCTTTCCAGCCTCGTAAGCGCCTGTTTTATCCAGGGAAACCGTGATAATCTGACCGTCCGAATCCTCAATATTTAACGCCCCATTCACATTCGACAGCATGTTGTAACCGCCGCCAAAGGAAACATCGCCGTAAAAACGGACATTTTCTTCCTCAACCGTTGCATCCGTCTCATAGGAAAATCCAGCCATTTTGCCGTCTTTTCTCACATAGACATCCATCGTCACATCCCCGATGGTATTTTCCATTTCCTCTACCAGATTGTCCAGCACCGCTTCCGCCTGCGCCCAGAGTTCCTTCTGCTGTTCCTCCGGATCCACGCTCTCTCCGTCCCCGTCCGCTGCATAGATGCTGCTTGCGTCGCCTGCCAGTTCCAGATAGCGCACCACATCCTGTTTGAGTGTCTCATCATTCAGGAAAAATTCTCTCGTCGTCTTTGCAAAGCGAATCAGCGCATTCTTCGGCAGAGTCACATGGTAACCGCGGCAGTTCTCGCTCTGTCCGTCGATCGTAAACTCTTTTTTGTCATTCTTAGTGACGGTCATAGCCGTTTTGAGGTCATCAATCGCCTTGCTTCCCTCTTTGTAGCGGTTCCAGAGTGCTTTCAGATCCATCATCGGCTCCTCGTCCGAAAGCGCTTCCTTGTACTGTCCCAGATAATTTGCCAGCCCCTCAATATCAATCCCCTGCTCTTCGAGCTTCTGCGCCGCATACGGAGAATTAATGAGCTGTCCTTCCAGATCATTGACATAGTCAAGGGTAAACATACGGCTGGAAAGTGCCGGAATCGCCGCCATGATCTGTGTATCATCCATGTAAAACTGTGCGTCCGCCAATTCTCCGCCGCCATACTGCAAGGAAAGATTTAGCAGCTGCCGTCCGCTGTCCACATCGCGCTTCACATCCAGACCGATGCCCGCACCGCTCATCTGGTTCAGGGATTCATCGGAAATACCTGTCATGCTTAACTCCATACCCGTCTGCGCAGATCCCTTCTGTAAAAGGTCTTCCAGCTCTTTCGTCCCAAAGATCTCCTCAGACGGATTTAACTGCCCTTCCGCCGTGATACTCTTGAACGCATCGATCACTGTGTCCTTCGGGTCCGCCTGATGGCTGAGCATCACACCGCCGCCGACCACGACCACCGCTGCGGCTGCTCCGGCTGAAATGAGCCATTTCTTCCTGCCAGAACCATTTCCGCCCGTTCTGCCACCGTCACTGCCGCCTGCAGCATTTCCACCGATTCCGCCGCCTGCACCAGCGGATCCGCCTGCACTGGTTCCATCCGCCGTGTCAGATGCGGCCGTAAGCGCCTGCGCCGCTGCCTCTGCCGGGTTTAGCGGGATTGAATTGTTTGACATGTTTGCATTGTTTGTATTGTTTGCATTATTTCCCTCTTCCATCTTGTACCTCCTCCTGTTTTCTCACTCTTAAAACGTTACTGTTCACGCATACGTGCCCAGTAACCTTAAAACCTCTGTATCAGCTCCCGCGCCGAAAGCCCTGCCTCCGTCGGAACCAGCACACCGTCCTTTAATACATAAAGGGTTGTACACGCCCCTATCTCTCCCATCTCATGGGACGTTAAAAGAACTGTTCCCCCTGCTTTCACATAGCTCCTGATATAAGTCAGGATCTGCTCCTTTGCCTCCAGGTCAAGCGCTGCCCCCGGTTCATCGAGAATCAGGATATCCGCGCGTCCGGAGAGTGCCGCCGCGATGCTCAGCCTCTTTTTCTCTCCGCCGGAAAGCCGTCCCGCCTGCGTTTTCAAAAATCGGTCCACACCCAGCACACGACCGACGCCGCATTCCAGATCCCGCTCCATCTCCCGCCGTTCCCCCCGGAACCAGAGACGGTAATTATCAAATGCCGTCAGCTCCGGGATCAATGGATTTTCCTGAGGCACATAGGCAATTTTTTCTTCTAATAGACGATGTCTTCCAAGCGCCTCCTGCCCGTCAATCCGAATACTCCCCCGATCCGGCTTGCGGATCCCCGCGAGGATCGAGAGCAGCGTCGTCTTGCCGCATCCATTTCCGCCGACAATCCCGATGCATTCCCCTGGATTTGCCCGAAAAGAGACATTTTTTAGGATCGTCCTTCCGCGGTACCGTTTTTCTATCCCTGTTACCTCTAACATATTTTTCCTCTTTGTAAAGTAAAAAGGAACACCGCAAAGCAGAAGCGAACCGCTTCTCTGCCTTGCAGCATTCCTTACTTTATCTGGTCTGCGCCGCAGTGATGCAGGCACATTGATTTTATGATGGATGATTGCAGCACATCGTGTGCATTTGCAATCTATTTATTATTTATTTTCAGCCAGATCGCCTGGTTTCATGCTCAGGTTGATACGACCCATCTTATCGACCTCGATTACCTTTACAGTAACTTCATCGCCGATGTTGACAACATCCTCTACCTTCGCTACGCGCTTGTCCGAAAGCTTGGAAATATGAACCATACCATCTTTGTTCGGAGCCAGCTCTACGAATGCACCAAAATTCATGATACGGACAACGGTACCTGTCAGAATCTGACCCGGCTCGATGTCGGTCACGATGCCCTTGATGATGGAAACTGCCTTGTCGATCATTGCCTGATCGGTGCCGCATACAGATACGCTGCCATCGTCCTCGATATCGATCTTAACGCCGGTCTGCTCGATGATCTTGTTGATTACCTTGCCCTGTTTTCCGACTACATCGCCGATCTTCTGCGGATCGATGGAGATCTGAACGATCTTCGGAGCATACTGGCTGACGGTCTTTCTCGGCTCGGAGATAACCGGCGCCATAACTTCATCCAGAATGTAGAGTCTTGCCTCTCTCGTCTTAGCGATTGCCTCCTCGATGATCGGGCGGGTCAGACCGTGGATCTTGATATCCATCTGGATGGAAGTAATACCCTTGTGAGTGCCGCCTACCTTGAAGTCCATATCGCCGAAGAAGTCTTCCAGACCCTGGATATCGGTCAGAACGATGTAATCATCATCGGTGTCGCCTGTTACCAGACCGCAGGAAATACCAGCTACCGGAGCTTTGATCGGTACACCTGCTGCCATCAGGGACAGAGTGGATGCACAGATACTTGCCTGGGAGGTAGAACCATTGGATTCCATCGTCTCAGATACGGTACGGATTGCATACGGGAACTCTTCCGCAGTCGGAAGTACCGGCACAAGCGCACGCTCCGCCAACGCACCATGACCGATCTCACGGCGTCCCGGTCCTCTGGACGGTTTGGTTTCGCCTACGGAGTAGGACGGGAAGTTGTAATGATGCATATATCTCTTGGATGTCTCGTTCTCATCCAGTCCGTCGATCTTCTGTGCCTCGGACAGCGGAGCCAGTGTACAGATATTTAAAATCTGTGTCTGTCCACGGGTGAACATACCGGAACCGTGTACACGCGGCAGAATGTCGATCTCTGCTGCCAGCGGACGGATCTCGGTGATACCGCGGCCATCCGGACGCTTGTGATCTTTGAGGATCATCTTGCGGACAGTCTTCTTCTGGTACTGATATACAGCCTCACCCAGAACAGCCAGCCACTCCTCGTTATCAGCGAATGCCTCTTCCAGGCGCTCGGTGATTGCGCGGATATTCTCTTCTCTCTTCTGTTTCTCGTCTGTAAATACAGCCTCTTCCATCTCTTCCTGCGGAACCAGCTCACGAATCGCTGCAAACAGCTCTTCCGGAACTGCACAGCTCTCGTAGGAATGTTTCGGCTTGCCGCACTCTGCTACGATGGTGTCGATGAATTTGATGATCTCCTGGTTTACTTCATGTGCCTTGAAGATCGCGTCGATCATGATGTTCTCCGGAACTTCCTTTGCGCCAGCCTCGATCATGATAACCTTCTCGCGGGTGGAAGCAACGGTCAGAGCCATATCAGATACTTTCTTCTGTGCGTTAGTCGGGTTTACGATAAACTCGCCGTCGATCATGCCGATCTGGGTGGTCGCACACGGACCATCAAACGGGATATCGGAAATGCAGGTTGCGATTGCAGAACCTAACATCGCGGTATACTCCGGGCTGCAGTCCTGGTCAACGGATAATACGAGGTTATTTAAGGTAACATCGTTGCGGTAATCCTTCGGGAACAGCGGACGCATCGGACGGTCGATAACACGTGCAGTCAGAACTGCGTTCTCAGATGCCTTTCCCTCTCTCTTGTTAAATCCGCCCGGAATCTTTCCGACCGAATACATCTTCTCCTCAAACTCAACGCTTAACGGGAAGAAATCAATACCGTCACGCGGCTTGTCAGAAGCTGTCGCGGTTGATAATACGGTTGTATCTCCATAATGCATAAATGCAGCACCATTTGCCTGAGCTGCTACACGGCCAACATCCACTGTTAAAGTTCTGCCAGCCAGTTCCATCGAAAAACTCTTGTACATCTCATATCTCCTTTCATCTTGTTTTGCAGAAGAACCTTCACATTCTCATACGCCGCTTTCGGTTCCAAAAGTGCCTTTCTGTGAAAAGTAATACCGAAACTACTGCTCTGCCCGCAAATATGTTTTTCTGCTTTACGGGTACAGCAGCGGTCTCGGACTTTTCTTCTACATAAACAACTAGGGTGGATTGCTCCACCCTATACGTTTTAATCTTAATTACTTTCTGATGCCTAACTTCTCGATCAGTGCACGGTATCCTTCCAGATCGGATTTCTTTAAGTAATCCAGAAGACCACGTCTCTGTCCTACCATCTTCAGAAGTCCGCGGCGGGAATGATGATCCTTCTGATTGGATTTTAAATGCTCTGTAAGTTCAGCGATTCTAGCGGTCAGAATTGCGATCTGAACCTCCGGTGAACCTGTATCGCCTGCTTTTCTTCCGTACTGTTCGATAATAGCTGCTTTCTTTTCCTTTGAAATCATTGTGATTTCCTCCTTAAAATTATTCTTACCGTATGCTAAGTTTATGTCGGAGTCGTCAAAAAACTGAGCACCGGCGGACTCATACCTAGTTAGTATAACACAATATGTTTTCGGTGTAAATCATTTTATGCAGGTTTTTTCTCGATTTTTATTCCCGTTTCTTCCTATGCTCCTGGTCCCACTGCAATATTTCCACCATTATCCCCCGAAGGACCTCCCGGTCCTGCCTGGGTCGGTGCCGCAGTCTCCGGCGCTTTCGTCTCCGCCTGCGTTGGCGCTGTGGTCGGTGCCGGACCCGGTGCCTGTGTTTCTGCCGGTGCTGGCGCCTGCGTCTCTGCCGGCGCTGGTGTTTCTGCTGGCGCCGTGGTCTCTGCCGGCTTCGTCTCCGCCGGTTTTGCCGTACCGCTCGTCGTACTCTTCTCCGTACCAGGCAGATTGTAGCAGATCACCGGAGTTCCTGCCGAAATATTGTCAAAGATCGTCTTTGCAACACTCGGCGGCAGGTTGATACAGCCGTGGGAACCGCCCGTCTTGTAAATCGCACCGCCAAAACTGCTTCTCCACTTCGCATCATGCATACCGATACCATTATTGAACGGCATCCAATAATTAACCGGCGTCCGGTAATTCTCACCCTTCAGGACCGCATTTTTCTGCTTATATGCCAGCGGATACGAGCCTGCCGGGGTTCCCCAGCCTTTCGCCAGGTTTCCAGATACGAAATCCGACTCTACCACCAGCTTTCCTTCTTTATAGAAGAAAAGGTGCTGTCCGGTCAGATTGATCTCCACGTAAGTGTCGCCGTAGTCATTTGCCCCATGGCTCGCCGCCTTCTGGGAATACTCCGGCTCACGCGTCGTACTCTCGCCGGAGGCAATAATCGCTGCCAGCGCTTCCGTCTCTGCCGCCTGGTTGATCTTCCAGCCATACGTTCCGCCGCTTACCTGAATCGTGGAACCATACGATGTTTTCAATGTTTTCGCTTTGTTTGAAGTATTGTGTGCTTTCGCCATCTCAGACACGTACTCCGACACCTTGGAGGAATCTACCGAAACACTTCCGTCTGCATTGGCAATCAGCCACGCATGAATCTGATCTCCATTTAAGGTCTCCGTCGAATCGCCAAACTGGTATGTCACGCTCATTTTCGCGTATTTATTCATCTTATCCAGCTGTTCTGCCAGAGATGCATCGTCTTTCAATACCGTCGGCTTCTTATAGACATCTGCTTCCTCCAGCGATAAATGATCCTGCAGATTCTCGATCGCACCCGTTACCGCCTGTGTCAGCTTCTCCGCCTCGACTGCCGTTCCTTCCTGTTCGGGCTCAATCGAATATCCCTGTCCGGACACATACTCTGAAATCTTTGCATTGACCGGTTCTACCGCTTTCCCCGGGTCTAAACACGATAAATTCCGGATCTGGCTTTCCAGCGCCGCATCATCATACGCCACCATGGTTCCGATCGTATATTCTTCCTGTTTCACATGCCCCAGCCATGCGAACGGGTTCTGTGCCGCTACCATCTTTTCCAGGCTGCCGTCAAACTCCGCATGCAGCTTGATATCGGTTCCGGCAATGGTTTCTGTCTGATTATTTCTCTCGGTGATCGTCAGTGTGTAACCATTCACACCTTCCGCAATCAGTTCCTGCACCTCTGCCGCTGTCTTTCCAGACGCGTCAACACCGTTGATCTGCGTATTCGGAAAGAAACGAGTCTTATATTTCTGGGACATTCCCGCATAGACACCTCCGGCTGCCACGAGCAGAATGCCCGCCGTGCAGGCAGCGATCCATGCCGCCTTTTTACCGTTTTTTCTATGCTCAGCTTTCAGAGCTGCCTTTTCCGGGGTGGTTTCCGTCCAGGATGCCGTCCTTCCGGAATCCTGTCCCCGCCGCGGCGCCGCATGGGCTGCCTCCCGCCCTGTGCCTGCGTTCTGATTTCCACGGGCGCGGCTGCGCTTTCGACTGGCTGTCTCCTCCGGCTCTTTCTCCGGCAGGCGTTCCGGCTCTTCCCACCGGTTCTGATCCTGACGCTCTGGCTGGTGTATGTTTTCCATATCCAGCTCCGCTTCCCTCAGGATCCGTTCTTCCATATCCCGGTCGAAATAATCATCATCCAAATAGCCCTCATCCGGCTCATCCAGATAATCTTCATCTTCCAGCATAATCTCCCGGCTGTTCATCGCCGTATTTCGTCTCACCGGCTCCCGCCCATCTTCGCGGCTGCCGGAACGTGAATTTTTATTCAAATTCCCGTTTCTATCTGTCATCTTCCTATTCTCCCTTTAAAAATCCAATACGGGTTCCTATTCCCGGAAGGACCTGCCATTCAAGTAATGGTTTTATCATTTGGCATATTTTTCTGACAAAAATCCATGCTATCTGTGTTGCTGGTCCTCCATCGTCCTATTGTATATAAGTTTTAAACGGAAGTCAACTTACAAAACTCTGTCATTTTCTGGTATATTCTGTTACGTTTCTGTTCACGGGTAGGCACTTTTGGAACCGAAAGTGCCGTAAGAAAACGTGGTGGCAGCAGGAATTTGCCGTAT
>ENA-UPTB01002669-UPTB01002669.1-human-gut-metagenome-genome-assembly--contig:-NODE-2669-length-11941-cov-3.033463_pt1 | contig 11941 bp, 10 predicted proteins | sample MGYA00250046_ERZ773369 | MGnify/ENA primary metagenome ERZ773369 (study PRJEB29103, sample SAMN06111938) | human gut metagenome | biome: human gut; feature: ankylosing spondylitis patient; material...
TTGTTGAGGTTGAGCATGATGGTGTATGCACTCTCATAAGCATCGGAAATGTCACTCATGAAATCCGGGTGAATGGGCAATCGTCTCGCCGTGCAGCCCCCCGAAAAGGGCCTTGCACTGCGAAGCGGGACGACCGCAGAAAGAACATTTCTTTTCCATTTTTCACCTTTGTTCGTCCGCCCTCGCGGGCAGGCGGGAAACGGAGCCCAAGCTCAACGTTTCGTTCACTGTGACAATAACGCCGAACAAAGCGGCGCGCTTGTCGAAAACTCTTCATCTATTCCGCTTTCGTCGCGGATTCGCCCTTTCGTTCCGCTCAAGGGAGAGCGAAGGGAAAATGCGAGCCCGCACGCCGTCTCGGACGGCTCCTGTGCGAGCTCTCGAAAGCGAACGGGCAAAGCTTAGCGAATCTCGCCGCGCTTTTCGTAAATCTTGTCGATCAAACCGTACTCGAGCGCTTCGGCCGCCGTCATGTAGTAGTCGCGTTCCGTGTCGCGGGCGACGACGTCGAAGGGCTTGCCGGTGTTTTCGGCGAGGATCGAGTTGAGGGTCTTCTTCGTGCGCAGAATTTCGCGCGTGACGATTTCCATGTCAGTCGCCTGCCCCTGCACGCCGCCGAGCGGCTGATGAATCATGATGCGGCTGTGCGGGAGCGCATAGCGCTTGCCCTTTTCACCTGCGGCGAGAAGAAAGGCGCCCATCGAGGCGGCGAGCCCCACGCAGATCGTGTTCACCTGCGGACGGATGAAGCGCATCGTGTCGAAAATCCCCATTCCCGCATCGACCGAGCCGCCGGGGCTGTTGATGTAGAGCTGAATGTCCTTGTTGGGATTTTCGCTTTCCAAAAAGAGGAGCTGAGCGATCACGAGGCTCGCGCTCACGTCGTTGACCTCGCCGGTCAGGAAAATGATGCGGTCGCGCAAAAGGCGCGAGAAAAGGTCGAAGCTGCGTTCGCCGCGGCCGGAATCTTCAAGGACAACGGGTACGAGACTCACGGTAATTCTCCAATGAAAGCTGAACGGATTCGTCGGTTGACATCGTCATTGTCGCCTCCTTTTGCGACATATTGTGTCGCAAAAGGAGGTTTGCCGGACGGATCCGCCGACGACAGAGCTTTGCAGACGAAAAAGAGGCTTCTTCCTCCGGGCTGCCGGAGCGAAAAAACCTCTCCTTCATCGCGGAGACGCCGCCCCGAAAGACGGCGTCCCGATCTTTACTCAAAGACGGGCAATCAGAAGTTGCCGGCCATGAGCTTGTCGAACTCGACGGCTTCTTCCGTCGTCTTGGCGTGTTCGAAGATCCAGTTCGTGGCGTTGTTTTCCACGATCTGGGCGCGAAGGTTGTTGAGGGAGTTCTTGTCGTTCATGATGTGGGCGACGACTTCCTCGGGCTTTTCATAGCTCGTGGCGATGTTTTCGGCAAGGGCGCGCACGTCGGCGTCGTCAGCCTGAATGTTTTCCTGAGCGATGAGAGCCTGCATGAAGAGCGACAGACGCACGCGACGCTGGGCCTGTTCGGTGAAGAGACCGGCCGGGAGCTTGTCGATGTTCATCTTGGAGGTGTCGAGACCGCGGGCGGCAAAGTCGCGGATGGCCTGCTGGGCGAGGGCCTGTTCTTCGCTCTTGACGAAGGCCTGCGGAGCCGGGAAGGTGAGGCGGTCGTAAACGGCCTGCATCACGCGGCCCTTGTTGGCGCTTTCAAGGCGGGCCTTGACTTCGATTTCAAGGTTCTTGCGGATGTCGGCGCGCATGGCTTCGACGCCGGCTTCCACGCCGAGACGCTTGGCGAATTCGTCGTCCACTTCGGGGAGAACGGCTTCGGCGACTTCGAGGACTTCCACTTCGAATTCGACCGTGGCGCCCTTGAGGTTTTCAGCGTGATAATCAGCCGGGAAGGTGAGCGGGAAGGTCTTCTTTTCACCCGCCTTCATGCCGGTGACGGCTTCTTCGAATTCGGGGAGCATGCGACCCTGGCCGAGTTCGAACATGAAGTCCTTGGCGGAACCGCCTTCGAATTCAACGCCGTCCTTCTTGCCCGTGAAGTTGACCTTCACGCGGTCGCCGGCCTGGGCCGGACGGTCTTCGCGGGCCTGGTATTCGGCGCGCTGACGGCGCATGACGTCGATCGTCTTTTCGACTTCTTCGTCGCCGACCGTGCAGGTGTAGCGCTTGAGTTCGATTTCGCCGAAGTCGGGCATCGTGACTTCGGGAACGGTTTCGTAGGTGGCTTCAAAGAGCATCGTCGTTTCGTCGCCGCCTTCCTTCGGAGCGATCGTTTCGAGCGCGGCCACCTTGAGGTTTTCCTTCGTGGCGGTTTCGGCCCAAGCCTTGCCGAGGAGTTCGTTGACGGCGTCTTCAAAGGCGCGGGCGCCGTACATGGCTCGGATCTGCTTCATGGGAACGTGGCCCTTGCGGAAGCCGGGCATGCGGGCGTCCTTGGCATAGGCCTTGAGGGCCTTTTCCGTGGCGGCAAGCGCGTCGGCCTGGGCGATGCGGAGTTCGATCGAGCGAAGCAGCGGATTGACGGGCGCTTCAGCGGTCGTTTCGACCTTTTCTTCCGTGGTTTCGACCTGTTCCGTCTGAACGTTTTCGTTTTCAGCCATTTTCAAATCTTTACTAAAAAATCGGTGCGGGAACCCCCGCCGCACCGGCGATCGTCCGAACCCGGACGAACTGGAAAATCGGGACGCCTTCCTTCGGGAAGGCCGGTCTTTTCCCCGAAAACAGCGTGTTTTCGAGAGGGGTTGTCCGAAACGAAGGAGTTCGTTTCGAAGAAAGTTTTGTATTATATCACGGTGTTTCCATCGGCTTCTTCACGCTATCCCTGCCATGCGGTTCCCCGTCGTCCTTCTCGTTTCCGTCGTCTCCCTGATCCTTGCGGCCTGCGCGCCAATGCCCGCGACAAAGGACGATCCCGCAGCCAAAGCCACGCGGCAAGAGGCCCTCGCGAAGGAGGCGGCGCACACCGCAGCGCAAGAGGCCGTGCAAAAGCAGATCGACCTCGTCGCCCGTCACACGAGGGCGATCTGCGTCGCCCCCGAAAACCGCGCCTACTTCCGGCACACGCCCTGTCTTCCCGTTGAAGTGACGGAAAAACACATTGCGAACAAAACGCTTCCGACCGCGGCGGAACTGCGCATCGCCAAGCGCGTCTTCAATCAAATCGACGACATGAACCGCGACACGCTCAAAGTAATGCGGCAGACCGAAGATCCCTACTACAAGGAGCTCGCCGAAAAGATTCGGCTCTTTTACACCCCCAAAATCGAACGTCTGCAGAACGAATTCCTGACGGGACGCATCACCTGGGCTGCATACAACGCGCAACGAAAGGCCATGAACGACGAGTTCACGTCCTCTGAGGATGTCAGCGAGTGGATCGAAGAGGAGCTCTGACCGAACCGATCTCTCGGAAATCTCTCACACCGTCGGCCACGAATTCTGTACAATGCCACTTTCCTTCGCGAGAGTGGCGAAATTGGTAGACGCACCAGGTTTAGGTCCTGACGCCGTAAAAGGCGTGCCGGTTCGAGTCCGGCCTCTCGCACCAAACCCCGATCGGTCGTACCGGCGATGGCTACACGTAATCAGTTCCTGTGCGACGAATAACGGTGTTGCCTTCCAAGCAGAGCGCCGGAGTTGCGCCTGCGAAAACGCATCTCATGACGTCGGCACCAAACACCACGCCTCGATTTGCCTGGTTTTCGCGGAAAAAGCCAACACTGCTCTGCGCACCTCTTTCCCGCACACGGTTTCGCCGTATCGACGAGTTTTCACCTGAAGAAGCCCCCTCTTCGAGTTTTTTCTTTACGTCGCGCTCCACTTTCGCAAATTTGAACTCGAACACCCAGTGATAAGCGCCCGCAGTCACTTCCAGGTCACTTCGCCCAAGTGCCGAGTGAGCATCTACGATCGGCTGCAACGTGGCCCCGAGCAGAAGAATCTACACGACGGCGCGACAAGAAGCCTCATTTGCCACGGGAAAGTCTCGATAGTCGAGAGCGAGCAACGTCCGGTTGCAAACCGACACGGCCTCGGCCAAATCACCGTGCAATAGCGCCCGAGGCATACCGGACAACCCCAACGCCGTCCGACTTACCTTCCCGAGCAACTCGTCCGCGTACAGCCGCGCCATGGAATGAGAAACTTCCAAATTGGGATAGCCTACCAGGTACTCCATGTCGTTGGCTTCACGGATAGTCAAATACCCGGTCTGAACGAGAATGGCCGCAGCCGTCAAGTTGGAAACATCTTGCGAGGAATTCAACTCTTCATCCGTGACGGCTCTGGATCGATCAAAACTCACCGGTTGTTCGAGACCGTGATCAGTCAAATATCGCATGAGCAACGAGGGACGACCACCGCTTTGGTACCAATACTTTAGAAATCCGTTGCCAGGCTTTTAAAAAAATGACAAAACCGACCACGGACAGTAGACATGCGTGGAGGCGGTTCGGTCGAAACAGAAACCGTCATAATACCTGCGCAACTCTCCGATCAAGTGTTCGGAAGAACACGCCAAAACACGAGCAGCATCATCCAAATACGGCGAAAAATAGGTCCGTATTTCCTCTTCCGTATACCCCAACAATGTGCCGTACGCAGGTTCCAGCGAGACGTCTTCCAGATTATTGAAGGAAGAAAAAATCCCCGTGTTCTCCAGTTTGGTTATCCCGGTCATAAAGAAAAATCGTAATTTTCCTTCATGCATTTTTATGCCGGCATAAAAGCGAGACAATTGCTTCTGCACTGCCTGAAAGAGATCGGGGCGATCCATGCAACTCGTGAGCGGTGCGTCGTATTCGTCTATCAACAACACCACTGAAGAATCCGACAGTTGCGACAACAAATTGAAGAAATTTGCTTCAGCATCGGACGATAGCGAAGGCATCGTCAATCCCGACTCCCTTACAGTGAGCACCAACATCGTGCGGAAGTTTCGCAAAAATTCTTCTTCGTTCTCGAAATCTTTTGCCAACGAGAAATCTAGTCGGATCACCGGATAGGTTCGGTCCGTCCACAGAGATTCAATCGCCAGTCCATGAAAATCCCGCAATCCATCGCGAAAGAGCGACATGATGGTGGACACCAACAAGGACTTGCCGAAGCGCCGCGGTCGCGCCAGAAAGATCTTTGCTCGAGAATTGCAAAGCTCGAAAATCTGCGCGGTCTTGTCCACGTACAGCTCGTGGAAAAAGAAGAACTGCCCAACGGCAGCGCATACACACAGGAAACCGGCATGATGGTGACCAAAATGAGAATTCAAGCAACGGTCTAATTGCAACGGGGACAACTCGTTGTTTTTGACGACATTACGGAGGCAGAAACAAAAGGGCACCGCTCTTCCGAATATTCTTCGAGAGCAGGCGCCCTTCTCTGACCGCATCATGCGGCCATTCTTAGGAAAAGAATGCGGCGTTTAAGACTTCTGCTTGCCGCAACAGCACTCGCCTTCTTCGTGATCGTGGTGATGATGGTGACAACCGCAGCCGCAACCACATTCTTCGTCATCGTGGTGATGGTGGTGATGACCTTCACCTCCGCAACAACATTCGCCTTCTTCGTGATCGTCGTGATGATGGTGACCGCCGCAGCCGCAACCGCATTCTTCGTCATCGTGATGATGGTGGTGACCGCCGCAACCGCAGCCGCACTCTTCGTCATCATGGTGATGATGGTGGCCGCCGCAACCGCAACCGCATTCACCGTCGTCGTGATGATGGTGATGATGACCGCCGCAACCACAGCCGCAGCCGCCCGCGGAACGATAGACGACGCGGATCGGATCGAACCCTTCTTCGACCTCGGTGATTTCGAGACCGATCATCGTGAGCATCTTCGCGACGTTTTCCTGCGCGACGACGGCAAAGCCCCCTTCGGCCTCCGCAACGCGCACGCCGCGGTTGATCAGGGCGCCCGCCGCCTCACGCATGAGGTCGAGGTCGCCCGTGACGTGAAGAACCTTTTCTACGGCCGGACGAACCGCCCAGAATTCGCCCTTTTCGTCCACGAACACGTCGTTGACTTCGAGCGGACGGCGTTCCGTCACGCCGAAGGTGATGACGTCGCCGTCCACCTTCACTTCCTGCGGCCATTCGAGCCGTTCGGCGAGGGTGAGCGAAAGCACATGGGCGCGGTCGAGAATCGGCTGGGCCGGAGCGGCTTCAGGAGGAAGCAGTTTCGTAAGAGTCGTCATGGTGATGAAATTCCTGACAGAGGTTTCTGAAGATGGATTGATTTTAGGGTAGAGCGGCGGAAAGCGCATCCGACAATCGGTCTACGGCAACGACCTCAAGTCCCTCGATCGGAGTACGAGGCGCGTTGGCGCGCGGAATGATCGCCTTGGAAAACCCGAGCTTGGCGGCTTCGCGAAGGCGTTCCTGTCCGCGCGGCGCCGGGCGGATTTCGCCCGCAAGCCCCACTTCGCCGAAGACGACGAGTCCCTTCGGGAGGGGTTTGTTGCGGATGCTCGAATAAATGGCGGTGAGAATCGCGAGGTCAACGGCCGTTTCCGTGATCTTCACACCGCCCACGGCATTGACGAAGACGTCCTGATCAAAACAGGCGACCCCGGCGTGGCGATGGAGCACCGCAAGCAGCATCGCAAGACGCTGCGCATCGACCCCCACGGCGAGGCGCCGCGGGCTCGGCAGATGGCTCGTATCGACGAGCGCCTGCATTTCAACGAGAAGAGGACGCGTCCCCTCCTGCGTGACGAGGACGGTGCTCCCGGGAACGTTCGCCTTGTACTCGGAAAGGAAGATGGCAGAAGGATTCGTCACCCCCACGAGACCGTGATCGGTCATCGCGAAGACGCCGAGTTCGTTTACCGCCCCGAAGCGGTTCTTGAAGGCGCGGATGAGGCGGAAATTCGAATGCGTATCCCCTTCGAAGTAGAGCACCGTGTCGACGATGTGTTCGAGAATGCGGGGCCCCGCCAACGCACCGTCCTTCGTGACGTGTCCCACGAAAAAGAGCGTGATCCCGAGGCGCTTGGCGGTGCGGGTGAGCCGCGCCGCGCATTCGCGCACCTGCGACACCGACCCCGGCGCACTGTCGAGGTCGCCCGAAAAAAGCGTCTGAATCGAGTCGAGCACGACAAATTCGGGCTTCACGCGGTTCAGAACCGACTCGATCTGCTCGAGCTGCACCTCGCTCATGAGCTGCAGCCCCTTGGGCTCAAGCTGCAGACGTTTGGCGCGAAGCGCAATCTGCGAGGGACTTTCTTCGCCGCTTACGTAAAGGGCCTTTCGCCCCATGCGCACGATGCGGCTCACGACCTGCAGAAGAAGCGTCGACTTGCCGATCCCCGGATCGCCCCCGATGAGGGAGACGCCGCCCGGGACGAGACCGCCGCCCATAACGCGGTCGAATTCCGAGAGGCCCGTGACGATGCGGGGCGTATCCTCGATCGTCACGTCTCCCAAATCCTGCAGGGTGCCCGTCGTTTCGACGAAGCCCTGCGCGGTGCGCTCGTTACCGTAGCGACTCGCCGCCCCCTGCGTCACCTTGAACTCCTGAAGCGTGTTCCAGGCCTTGCAGTGCGGACACTGGCCGCTCCACTTGAGAGCCGTTCCGCCGCATTCGGTACAGACGAAATTCGTTCGTGCCTTTTTGAGCGCCACGGATCAGTCTCCCCTCACGACCACGGGAACGCGGCGCGCGAGTGCGCAGATGAGTTCGTAACCGATCGTCCCGCAGGCGGCGGCGACGCGGTTGACGGGGAGATTCTTCCCCCAGAGTTCGACGACGCTTCCGACGCGCGCACTCGGAACGTCCGTCACGTCGATCGTAAGCATGTCCATCGAGACGGCCCCGGCGATCGGCGCGGTACGACCTTCGACCCACACGGGCGCGCCGTCGGGCATGGTACGCGGATAACCGTCGGCGTATCCGCAGGCGACGACCGCAATGCGCGAGGGACGCTTGGCGATCCAGCGCGAGCCGTAGCCCACGGCTTCCCCCGGAGCGATGTCCTGAAGCGCAATGATCTTTGCGGAAAGCGTCATGGCCGGACGAATGTCGAGCTCTTCGGACGAAATGTGCGAGTCCGGACTCACGCCGTAGAGCGCCACACCCGCACGCACGGCGCAGCCCGATACTTCAGGGTGCCAGAGAATGCCCGCGGAATTGGCCATGCAGGCGGGCGCGCCCTCCTGCGCGAGACGTCCCATACGCGTGATCTGACGGCCGACCGTAGCGGGACCGTCGGCAAGATAGGAGGGTTCAGCGTTTGCAAAGTGCGTCACCACCCCTTCGATGCGCACGCCCGGAATCGCCGCGAGCTGATCGTGCACGACGCCCACTTCCGAAGGAAGGAAGCCTAGGCGGTTCATGCCGGAATTCACCTTGATGTGCACGCCCACGTCGCGAAGCGGACGGCTCTTCAAAACATCGATCTGCCAGAGCGAATGCACGACCGTCTCGACGCCGAGCTCCTGCAGGGGCTCGATGTCGTCTCCGTCGAAAAAACCCTCGAGCAAAAGAATGCGCTTTTCCCAACCGTATTCCCGCGCGCGTCGCGCGTCCGTAAGGTCGATCGTGGCGAGTCCGTCCGCATCGGCAAAGGCCTTCACCGCGTTCTCGAGACCGTGCCCGTATGCATTGGCCTTGACGACGGCCCAGAGCATGCGGTTGCCGGCAGAAGCGCGAAGCCGCGCAAGATTGTGACGAAGGGCGGCCAGATCAATTTCGGCGTAAATCGGACGCGGCACGAAACACCTCACGAAGGAAAGGGAGAAACGAAAGGATTCATTATAGAAGCCTCAAAAATCCAACGAATTCGCTCGGTTACGCTTTCGCACCATTTCGACCTCGCTCGTCAAAGGAAATGCCGCCCGAAGCCAGCTTTCCGAAGCGATTCCTCCGTGCAGAAACCATCAAAGATTCCGAAGCCGTATTTCGACCCGAGACCGGGAGGGACGCAACCACTCAAAACGACCGGGAATCGTCGGCCGCGCCCTCCGTGTCGAGACCGAACCCGGAAAGTCCGATCGCCTCGCCCAACGTTTCGAGCGCCTTGCCGTCCTGACTCAAGCCGAGCTTGATGAGGGCGGACGTGATCATCGGGTAGCCGCCGTCGCCGGCCGGATCGTGCACTTCTGCGCGCACGAAGCGGCTCTGGGCTTCGATCTCGCTTTTGGCCGGATCGGCTAAGACCGATCCGTCGTCTCCATGACGCGGATCCCGGCCGTCACGTTGTCGGCGGTCTTGTCGGAATTGCGTATCGCCTCGAGGACAATGAGGGGATTTTTGGGAAAACCCGCGAAGCTGAAGTCGCCCTTTCGCACGATGCGGTCCGGTACGTCGGCAAGGCTCCCCGCCGATTCTCTCGCGAAGCTCCCTGGCGCCGCCTCGCAGTCTCCGTTCGTCATTGAGAGATTCGGACGCTGGCGACTTTCTTTTTGACGGCCCCGTCCGAAGGCGACCGCGTGCGACTTCTTACACACTTTCTCTAGGGAGTGGACCCGGGAACGCGCTACACTTAGGGATTTCTTTGGTACTTGGATTCGTTACATGAATCGAGGTTTCTACACGATCATGGCGGCGCAGTTTCTATCGTCTCTTGCCGACAATGCGCTCCTTATCGCCGCCATCGCGCTCTTGACCGACCTGCAGGCTCCGGACTGGATGACGCCGCTTTTGAAGCTCTTCTTCGTGGTGAGCTACGTGTGTCTTGCGGCCTGGGTGGGCATTTTCGCGGATTCCATGCCCAAGGGCCGCGTAATGTTCATCTCCAACAGCCTCAAGGCATTCGGATGTCTTTTGATGCTGTTCGGAAGCCATCCGCTTCTCGCCTACGCGATCGTGGGCGTGGGCGCGGCCGCCTATTCTCCCGCGAAGTACGGGATTCTCACGGAGTTGCTTCCCGCAGAGAAACTCGTCGTCGCCAACGGCTGGATCGAAGGCCTCACCGTCGCCTCCATCATTCTCGGCGTTACGCTCGGGGGCGTTCTCATCCGCCCTGACGTGGCGGGCGGGCTCCTTGAAATCTTCGGACTCGAAGCGATCGGTCTCGACCGGTTCGCAGAGGCCGCCATCTTCGCCATCGTCTTCATCTACACTTTCGCCGCGATCGTCAACCTCGCCATCCCCGACACGGGCGCGCGCTATCCCAAGCAGGACTTCCGTCCGATCGAGTCGCTCAAGCACTTCTGGCAGAGTAACCTCCTTCTCTGGCGCGATCCGCTCGGTCAGATTTCACTTTCCGTCACGACGCTCTTCTGGGGCGCAGGCGCCACGCTGCAATTCCTCGTTCTCAAGTGGTGCGAGCATGCCCTCGGCATGAATCTGTCGGAAGGCGCCATCATGCAGGCGGTCGTAAGTCTCGGCGTCGCGCTCGGGGCCGTCCTCGCCGCGGCCAAGGTGCCTCTCAAGCGCTCCCTTTCGGTTCTTCCGATGGGGATCTTCATGGGCGTCCTCGTCACGTGCACGGCCTACTTCACGCGCGACCTCGCCCCGGCGGGCGGACTCTCGCTCGGCGGCCTCGAAATCTCCTGGGCCGCCCTCATCGCCGGGCTCGTCATGGTGTCGGTGGGTCTTTCCGCGGGCTTCTTCCTCGTTCCGATGAACGCCCTTTTGCAACACCGCGGACACGTCCTCATGAGCGCGGGCCGTTCGATCGCCGTCCAGAACTTCAACGAGAATCTCTCGATTCTCGCGATGCTCGGCGTCTATGCGATCCTCATACGGCTCAACCTCTCGGTGCCGGCCACCATGGTGATTTTCGGTCTTTTCGTGGGGGGCTCCATGGCGCTCGTCATTCTCAAGCACCGTCTCAATCAGAAGAAGGAAGACAGCCTTCACCTGATCGGCGAAGCGAAGCGCCACTAATCGACAGACGATCCCAAAAACCGTCGCCCGAGATCTGAGAGGATCCCGGGCGATTTCGTTTCGAAGCGAGAGTTGTCTCAGGCGCCGAGGCGTTTGACGCCCGGTCCGTCGATGCGGCTGACGCCGCGCCCGCGCTCGGGCGTGACGACGATCTGCGTTTCAATGCGCTCCTTGACGGCCGCGACGTGACTGATCACGCCGATGAGACGCCCCGTCGTGCGGCGCAAATCAGTTTATAATTCAGTACCGGTTCCAGTACCGGCACATTGATCTGATGCTCCCTGCCGAGCCCCTCTCCGGCCTTCGTCTTTGTAAGTCCGGTAACCGCACAGACCACACCAGTCTCCGCTTCATTGACCATCTCATATTTTGTTCCGGAATAAATGCGGATCTGGTTGATCTTCTCCTCAGAATCAGGGGACAGCGAATCGCGGATCTTCAAACTTCCGCCCGTGACCTTCAGATGCGTCATCCGGACGCCTGCCTCATCGCGGGAGATCTTGAACACCTTCGCGCCGAAGTCCTTCGTGTAGTCTGGACATGACGCAAACTCCCCGAGGGCGGTCAGAAATTCCCGGACGCCGGAAAGTTTTAACGCAGAGCCGAAAAAGCACGGGAAGAACTTCCTGTCGTGGATCGCTTTACGCACATCTTCTGTTTTTAAGACTCCGTCTGTCAGGTAGGAGTCCAGGAGCTCTTCGTCACAGGTGGCGATCTCCTCAAAAATCTCTTCACCGGATCTCTCATTTCCGGAACTGGACCGTGCGAAAGAGTCCACTGTCATTCCGCTTCCGGAACCGTCTGACGAAACATTTCCAAAGTCAAGAATCTCTCCGTATCCGGAAATCCCCGTAAAATCCACGATCGCCGGATCCAGCCGTTCTTTTAAGGATGCCAGGACCGCTTCTTTATCGGTCCCTTTCTGATCCATCTTATTGACAAAAATAAATACCGGGATCCGGTAGCGTTTTAAGAGTCTCCAAAGAGTTTCCGTATGTCCCTGCACCCCGTCGGCCCCGCTCACGATGAGGACCGCATAGTCGAGGACCTGCAGCGTCCGCTCCATCTCCGCGGAAAAATCCACATGTCCCGGCGTATCAAGGAGCGTC
>ENA-UPTB01002670-UPTB01002670.1-human-gut-metagenome-genome-assembly--contig:-NODE-2670-length-11938-cov-3.339010_pt1 | contig 11938 bp, 10 predicted proteins | sample MGYA00250046_ERZ773369 | MGnify/ENA primary metagenome ERZ773369 (study PRJEB29103, sample SAMN06111938) | human gut metagenome | biome: human gut; feature: ankylosing spondylitis patient; material...
TTTTTAATGATACGGCGACCACCGAGATCTACACTCTTTCCCTACACGACGCTCTTCCGATCTAGAGGCAGAGGAGAAGTGCGATGCTTATCTGTTTCATATCTATCTTTTATGCTTATCTGTTTCCCTATTTTTTCTGGGGAACAAATATACAACAAAGGGAAGATTTATCGAAGCAGTGGGCCGATTTTATTCTTTTTGAACAGAAAAAGCCCGTCCTGCTCCTTGGGGGCGAAGCAGGGACGGGCCTCCGTCACTCATGGATGATGATTGGATGAGATGATGATTGGAATATCTTTCGTTACAAGCACTTGACTTTTCTTTGATATTCTGCAATGGCTGCATCCAGTCGTTCGTGGGCGGTTGTGTCACCCGGAACGTTGTGCGACGGATGGATGTACAAGTGTACGCCACGGTCGGCAAGGATTTCGGCAACGGTAGTGATGGTCATCCATACCATGGTGACGAAACTCAATGTAGACAACGGACCTACCTTGTCGAAGTGGTTCTTCAAAGGTACGGAGGCGTCTACCAGGGGAACGCAGGAATCCACTACGATATCTGCCAACTGGAAGAGGTTCTTTCCGCTGGAGTGACGGCTGGCCTTGTCGCCCGTTTCGCTGGCCGAACCGTATACGATAACTTTCATGCCGCGCTTCTTGGCTTCCAATGCCATGTCTATATTGACGGCATTGATACCGGTATGTGAGAAAATCCACATACAGTCTTTGGAATCAAAATCATAGTTCTTCATGATTTCCTGGCCGTAGCCTTCTGCCCGTTCCAGGAAGAGGAACTGATGAATACCCATCTGGCCGATAATCTGTGTGAAGAATGTCAGAGGCAATTCGCAAAGTGGGTGGAATCCTACAAAGCTGCCGATACGCGGATACATTTCTTCTACGGGAATTGTTGCGTGGCCGCAACCAAACGTGTGGACCCAACGACCGGCTTCGATGGAATCTGCCATAACAGTGGCTGCTTTTTTGATGTTTTCCAACTGGGTAGCCTCCAGTTTTTCCATAATGCCATGGGCATTCTTTAACCATTCGAGTGCTAACATAACTTTTTTGTTTTTTAAGAAGTTAATAAATTTATTTGAGTGAGCGTTTATACAAAAGGAACATGACGGCAAGTGAGGCAATCATCAGATAAGGATAAAGCCCGATGCCATTGGTGTATTGGGAAACCATTCCCATCAGGCCGTTCATTGCAGTCTGGCCGACGAGGGCTATGGCAAGCGCCACGCTGAATGCTGTTCCCGATAAGGACGGGTACCGGCTTCCAAGAATGCTGAGTATCACGGGATACGTGGCCGACAGCCCCATACCTACCAGTACCATGCCGACTGCCGCGCGTGCAAACCCCGGCGAGAACATAAGGAAACAGAAGCCTATGGCAGTGAGCGTAAGGCTGTAGGGCAGCACGGTTTCCGGTTTTATCTTCTTGAATATCGCAACCTGCACCATACGTGCCACGGTCAGTCCCGTTACCATGCAGGTCAGTGCAATCAATGCCTGATTGGCCGGAATATCCGTCATCTGCCCAAAGTAACTCGTGGACCAGTTGTTGCAGACACCCTCGATGCCGCTTTGGAAAAAAAGAATGAAGCTGAGTAGCAGTAAGCTGCTTTCTTTCAGCAGTCCCAATCCCTCTTTTACCGGGAAACCTTGCGCCTGCTTAGGGGCGGGGAAGCGTACGGGGATGCAGAATATAATGCCCGCAAGCATCACTACGCCAATTCCCAGCAAGATGGTTTCGAATGAATAATGCCTGGAAAGGGAGCCCAGCAACATTGGTATGCCCAATGCGCCCAGTCCGTAGAACATGCCCAGAAAACTGAGGCGTGAGCCTTTTTCGGATTCTCCTGAGATGTCGGATACCAATGCATTGGTTTCTCCGTTGAGGATGCCTCCGCCCAGGCCGATGCCGACGATGGAAGCTTGCAGCAGTGGCACGCTTTCAAAGAAGGCAAGTCCTTCCATCCCCAGCAGTACGATGATGCAGCTGGGCACCAGCAGGGCTTTATGTCCGAACCGGTCTACGATGGGACCGAAAATCAGGGAACCGGCCAGCATGCCCAGAGGCAGGAAAGTGACCAGTGAGGTTGTCTGCAACCCGCTCAGATTCAGCTTGGCTATGAGGGATGGCAGCACTGCTCCCAATGTAATCATGGAGACTCCGAAGAAACACATCCCGATGCACGCTGCCGTGAATACGAGATTCTTGTGATAACTGTTACTCATACAAGTGATTTTTGATGGCAAGAAACGCTGCTCCTATCAGTCCGGCATTACCGGACAATTGAGAAGGTACAAATTCCACCTGCTTGATGCTGAGCGGTTGCGCCCATTTGCAGGCTTCCTTGTAAATGTCATCTATAAAGATACCGGCAGGGCCGAATACGCCTCCGCCCCAAATTATCTTCTGCGGGTTGAGCAGGCTGACCAGATTTGCGGAAGCCATGCCCCACATCTCGACAGCTTTGTGCAATACGGAGATGGCAATAGGGTCTTTTTCATTATAGGCACTGAACACATCATAGGCCGATATGCGGCAGATGGGTTTCTGGCGCAGTTTTCCTTTGTATGCCTTGTTGGCGCGTACGGCATCGCGTACCCGTGCCCCGATACCATTGCCGGAAGCGTAATATTCGAAACATCCGCATGCGTCATACTCTTCCCGGTAGGGAGGTTGCAGGGCCATCCAGCCGGTGGCGCCGATAATGTCGTTGGCTCCGTGCAACACGTGCCCGTCGATGATGATGCCGGCACCGATACCGGTTCCCACGGCAATGAATATGGCACTGTGACATTCTTTGGCGGCACCTTGCCACATCTCTCCATACATATAGCAGGTACGGTCGCTGTCGATGTATATCTCGATGCCCGGAGGCGTTACACTGCGCAGCTCCTCATAGAGGGGGTAGTTGTCCCAGCCCGGTATGTTGGGGGCCCATACCCGGTTGGTTTGGGAGTAAACGATACCGGGGATGCAGACACCTATTCCGTCGACGTGTATACGGCTTCTGCGTGCTACGGTAAGAAGTTTGGCGAGGATATCCGCGGCGAGCTTGCCCACTTCGTGACCGGTTCTTCCTTTCAGGAGCCGTTTGCGGTTAAACATCATGCTTCCGTCCGGAAAGAAAATGGCGCTGGCTATTTTTGTGCCGCCTATGTCCAATGCGATTGTTGCCATGGTGTTATAGTATTTATAGGTTGATTCATTAAGGTTGTATGCAAAGCTATGAATTTATTTCATTCTTGAGGTGTATAAACTGAGGAAATTGTGTGTAAAAAGAGTGTCTAATCACTAAATTGTGTTTAATGTAATTACGCTTGGATGTACTCTTTCTCAACTAATTAGTTATATATCAGTGGATGAAACATTTTTTAGTGCAGGTGGAAATTCTTTGTTTTATGTTCGTTAACAAATCGGGTGGAAAGTATTCTTGTTTTTGCAGGTTCATCCCACGGAAAAATCCTATATTTGCCACTTACATAAGGAATATGTATGGAAACCAAATCTACGCTCTATAATGAGTTCCCTTTTTTTCTGAAGCGATATTTTCCCTATAAGGTACAGAAAATATCGCTGAATGCCGGTTTTACGTGCCCCAACCGGGATGGAAACAAAGGAGTCGGCGGTTGCACCTATTGCAACAACCAGACCTTCAACCCCGATTATTGCCGTACGGAGAAATCCATTACCCGCCAGCTGGAAGAGGGCAAGCAGTTCTTTGCACACAAATATCCGGAGATGAAGTATCTCGCCTATTTCCAGGCCTATACCAATACGTATGGCGAACTGGAAGACCTGAAGCGGAAATACGAGGAAGCCTTGTCGGCAGACGGGGTGGTGGGCCTGGTCATCGGCACCCGTCCTGACTGTATGCCCGACAGCCTGCTGGACTATCTGGAGGAGATGAACCGGCATACATTCCTTTTAGTGGAGTACGGCATAGAGAGTACCGACGACAAGACACTTTGCCGCATCAACCGCGGGCATACTTTCCATGCCGCCGCCGATGCGGTGGAAAGAACCGCTTCACGCGGAATCCTGACCGGTGGGCATGTCATCCTCGGACTGCCGGGCGAGACGCACGAAAGTATCGTGGTACAAGCCGGCGTACTGTCCCGTCTGCCGCTCACTACCCTGAAGATGCATCAGCTGCAACTGATAAGGGGCACCCGCATGGCTCTGGAGTACCGGCAGCATCCTGAAGATTTTCATCTGTTTGATGTGGAGGAATATATCGGCCTCGTGATAGACTATATCGAGCATCTGCGGCCGGACTTGGTGCTGGAGCGTTTCGTCTCCCAGTCTCCTAAGGAACTGCTCATTGCACCCGACTGGGGACTGAAAAATTATGAATTTAATCATCGGGTTCAAAAAAGAATGAAAGAACTCGGTGCATATCAGGGAAAGAAGTATGAAATGTGAGAAAAAAGAATTATTTTTGCCGCAACTTTAAATATGGAATCAATCTAAATAAAGAATAATTATGAACCCAAAAACAGTGATAAAAGGAAAAATCCACTACGTGGGAGTGAATGACCGCAATAAGCATTTGTTTGAAGGTATGTGGCCGTTGCCGTATGGGGTTTCCTACAACTCTTACCTGATAGATGATGAGACGGTCGCTTTGGTCGATACGGTAGACATCTGCTATTTCGAGGTGTATCTGCGCAAGATAAAGAATATCATCGGCGAGCGCCCCATCCAATATCTCATCATCAACCATATGGAGCCGGACCATTCGGGCTCTATCCGTCTGATAAAGCAGCATTACCCCGACATCATCATTGTGGGCAACAAGCAGACTTTCGGCATGATAGAGGGCTTTTATGGCGTGACGGGCGAACAGTACATGGTGAAGGACGAGGATTTTCTGGCTTTGGGACATCATAAGCTCCGTTTCTATATGACCCCGATGGTGCACTGGCCCGAGACGATGATGACTTTTGACGAAACGGAAGGAGTCCTTTTCGCCGGTGACGGCTTCGGCTGTTTCGGTACGTTGGACGGAGGGTTCCTGGATACCCGCATCAATCTGGACAGATACTGGGACGAGATGGTGCGCTACTATTCCAACATCGTGGGCAAGTACGGCTCTCCGGTGCAGAAGGCACTTGCCAAGCTGGGCGGTCTGCCCATTTCCACCATCTGCTCCACGCACGGGCCGGTGTGGACGGAAAACATAGCCAAGGTTATCGGCATCTACGACAAGTTGAGCCGCTACGCCGCTGACGAAGGTGTGGTCATTGCTTACGGTTCCATGTACGGCAACACGGAGCAGATGGCGGAAGCCATTGCGGCGGAACTTTCTGCACAAGGCATCAAGAACATCGTGATGCACAATGTGAGCAAGAGCAATCCTTCTTATATCATTGCCGATATCTTCAAGTATCGCGGACTCATCATTGGCAGTCCCACCTACAGCAACCAGATTTATCCTGAGATAGAATCCTTGCTCTCCAAGATTCTGGTACGCGAAGTGAAGGGACGCTATCTGGGATACTTCGGCTCCTTCTGCTGGGCGGGTGCCGCCGTGAAGCGCATGGGCGAGTTTGCCGAAAAGAGCAAGTTCGAGATTGTGGGCGACCCGGTAGAGATGAAGCAGGCCATGAAGGACATTACTTACGAACAATGCGAAAACCTGGCACGTGCCATGGCAGAGCGTTTGAAGAAGGATAGGAAGTAGTTGAAAATTACCCCTAATTTATTAACCTAATAAAACAATCACAATGAGACTAATCATTCAACCGGATTATCAATCCGTATCAAAGTGGGCGGCACATTATGTGGCTGCCAAAATCAAGGCCGCTCATCCGACACCTGAAAAACCGTTTGTATTGGGATGCCCCACCGGTTCTTCTCCGTTGGGCATGTACAAGGAACTTATCGACCTGAACAAGAAAGGCATCGTGTCTTTTCAGAACGTAGTGACTTTCAATATGGACGAGTATGTAGGTTTGCCCAAGGAACATCCCGAAAGCTACTATTCCTTTATGTGGAACAACTTCTTCAGCCATATAGACATCAAGCCGGAGAACACCAATATCCTGAACGGCAACGCTGCCGACCTGGATGCCGAGTGTGCACGCTATGAAGAGAAAATCAAGTCCTACGGTGGCATCGACCTCTTCATGGGCGGTATCGGCCCCGACGGACATATCGCTTTCAACGAGCCGGGTTCTTCCCTTTCGTCACGCACCCGCCAGAAGACATTGACTACCGATACCATCATTGCCAACTCCCGTTTCTTTGACAACGACGTGAACAAGGTGCCCAAGACTGCCCTGACCGTCGGTGTCGGTACTGTGCTTAGCGCCCGCGAGGTAATGATTATCGTAAACGGACACAACAAGGCACGTGCCCTCTATCATGCAGTCGAGGGTCCCGTGATGCAGATGTGGACTATCAGCGCCTTGCAGATGCACGAAAAGGGTATCATCGTTTGTGACGATGCGGCCACCGAAGAATTGAAGGTGGGTACTTACCGCTACTTCAAGGATATTGAGGCAGAGCACCTGGATGCGGAAAGCTTGCTGAAATAAGCAAACTAATAAAAGTTTTGCAATTCCACCCTCACCACCCTCACCGCTTGTCTGCATCTGCTTGTTCATCGGTGTTTCAGGGGTGAGTGAGAGCAATTTAAAAGGGTGAGGGCAAATTTTGCCCTCACCCTTTTTGTTCTCCTGATTTTGGTTGACTGTTTTCAGGACAGGGCGTTATGTGATGAAAACGGGCTCTGCTCCGCTGTAAGGCTTTGGGTGCCAATGTTAAAGATACCAAATACTCACTGCAAAACCAGTGCATCGTTTTTGCAGTGCCGCTGCAACATAGATGCAGTGCCACTGCAACTGTTTTGCAGTGCTACTGCAACGCCTTTGCAGTGTTACTGCAAAAGATGTGCAGTAGGTTTGCAGTGAGGGCTTGTGATGAAAAAGCCATGGGCGTGCTTTCTTTTTTGCGGAATATGTGCTATCTTTGTCATACTTGTAATTTAAACAGTAGCAGCTATGGAATTGAGTGGCAGACGCTATCCGATAGGGATACAGAATTTTGAGCAACTGCGTACGCGGAATTGTGTGTATGTGGATAAGACGGAGCTGGTGTACAAATTGGTGAATACAGACCAAATTTATTTCTTCAGCCGCCCCCGTCGGTTTGGCAAAAGCTTGCTCGTGTCTACGCTGGAGGCCTATTTCCAGGGGAAAAAGGAACTTTTCGAAGGGCTGGCTATGGAACGTCTGGAGCAGGAATGGGAGGTTTGCCCGGTGCTGCACGTTGATTTCAGCTTGACGAAATATACTGAGCTGCGTGACTTGACGGGGCAATTGAATTTGTTTTTATCTCGTTGGGAAGAAATTTACGGAAAAAAGGAAGAGGAGGAGGGGGCGGCAGAGCGTCTGCAAGGCATCATCCTGCGTGCCTACGCCAAGACCGGAAAGCCGGTTGTAGTGCTGATTGACGAGTACGATGCTCCTCTGCTTGACAGTAATTCCGATGCCCTTTTGCAACAACAGCTTCGCAACGAGATGCGCAAGTTCTTCAGTCCTCTCAAGGGGCTGGGGCAATATCTCCGTTTTCTTTTTATCACGGGTATCAGCAAGTTCAGCCAGCTGAGCATCTTCAGCGAACTGAACAATTTGCAAAATATCAGTATGCGCGATGACTTCAGTGCCCTCTGCGGCATCACCGAGGAGGAACTGCTGACGCAGTTGAAACCCGATATTGAGCGGATGGCCGAGGCTAATGATGAGACTTACGAGGAGGCATGCTTGCATTTGAAGCGGCAATATGACGGTTATCATTTCAGTAAGGCTTGTGCGGATATTTACAACCCGTTCAGCCTGTTCAATGCTTTCAATTCCAAAGAATACAAGAACTATTGGTTCTCCACGGGCACGCCTACTTTCCTGATAGATATTCTGCGCCATGCAGACTTCGATGTGCGTGCGCTGGAAGGTGTTGAGGCTACCGATGAGCAGTTTGATGCGCCTACGGAACAGATAACGAGTCCCATCCCGGTGCTCTACCAGAGCGGTTATCTGACCATTAAGGGCTATGACCGTAATTTCCAAATCTATCGTTTGGCCTATCCCAACGGTGAGGTCCGTAAAGGGTTCATTGAATCCCTGCTTCCCTCTTACGTGCACTTGCCTGCCCAGAACAACACCTTCTACGTCGTCTCTTTCCTTCGCGACTTGATGAAGGGTGATGTGGAGAGCTGCCTGGAGCGTACCCGTTCCTTCTTTGCCTCCATTCCCAATGATTTGGAGAACAAGACCGAAAAGCATTATCAGACCATTTTCTATTTGCTGTTCCGGTTGATGGGGCAATATGTGGAGTCGGAAGTGAAGAGTTCCGTAGGCCGTGCGGATGTGGTGGTGCAGTTGCAGGATGTCGTTTATGTCTTCGAGTTCAAATACGACGGTACCCCGGAAGAGGCGTTGGCTCAGATTGACAGCAAGCAGTATGCCATCCCTTACCGGGCAGACGGCAGGCGTGTGGTAAAGATTGGCGTGATTTTTGACAGTTCCACGCGGACGATTGGCGGGTGGAAAATAGCTAAAGCAGATTAGAAGAAGAAACTGTTTTGATTTTATATCCTTCTTTCTCAAGTCATTTTCCTTTTTTCTTTATATTATTGTTTAACTTTGGCGCTATTAAGCGGATGCCTCTTCGAGTGCATGGGTAGAAATGAATAAGCAACAGAAAGGAAGGAGTTGATGAAACGCTATAAGAAGATTCTTATGATATGGATATGTGCCATTGTAGTGGTGGCAGTGTCTGTGATAGTAGCATTATATGATAATGCCAACCAGGGACAAGACGTGGCTAAGGAGGTTGCTGTAGAAACTCTGCGGAAGGTTGCGGAACGGGTCGTGAATCGGGAATTTGATGGGCTGGGGATGTTCTATGCATTTGGGTCTGATAGTGGTAAGAAGCATACCAAAAGGAAAGCGATATCAGAAAATGGTGAATTTGAAGTGATAATAGACTCATTGAAAGAGGCACAAGGACTATTTCCGTTGGATGTCGTAGGGTTTAAAGCCGATATGTTGAATTATTATGGAAAATTTCCATTGGAAGAGATTTGTCTTGAGTGGAAAGCTGAGATGAATGATCGGTATGGCGGAGCCATGTGTGCTCTTTTTCTGAAGGTTAATCCGATGGGAAAGGGCATTGTGCAAGAATCATTTACTGGAGATGAAACTATAATTGCTTCACAGAATGATTTAGGTACTTACTATTTGAACGGTATGTACACAATGAGGTTGACAGCTTATATGCTGCCTGATTTTTGGCACTGTGTGGATTGGGCAGACCATGTACTGCAGATACTATCCTGCATTTTGTGCATTCTGTTATTGGGACTGGCGATTTATGTAGGGGGTCAACAGTATAGAAAGAGAAAAACGGCTGATACGTTGACAAAGAGCACTTATCGGTTCGGGAAGTATATATTTGATTCCGTCAACCATACACTGACTTATGAAGGTGAAAAAGTATCTTGTACGCCACAAGCCGCGAAGTTATTACTTGGTTTTGCCAAGTCGTCCGAACTTTTCCTGACGAACGATGAAATAGCGGAAATTTGCGGTTGGCCATTGAGTGATTTGAATTTAGGCAGCCGCCGCAGAAAAGCAATAAGCTTATTGGGTAAACTCTTTGAGGCGGACGATTCCATTCAGATTCTTCTTCTGCCGGAAAGGAAGGGGTATCAAATTGTTATCTCCAAGTAGATGAAATGTTAACCCATATTGGTGTGTCGGGTGTGAACTTTTTTTCACGCCCCAACTTTGGGCGTTTTCCGAATAAAGACTGGCAAAAGCCAAAATAATCCTTTTATCTTTGCTTGTGTAACAAAAAACAAAAACACTATGAAAAGCAAGGTGAAGTTATTAGGAACTTTGGCAATTAGTGCCATTTCAGTTTTAAGCTATGTTCAAATTAGTCATTCGGAAAAGCTGGATGATTTACTATTGGAAAATATAGAGGCATTGGCTGCTGGTGAGAGTGGAAGTGACGGCCAATGTTTGGGGAGTGGTTCAATAGTTTGTCCTTTAACAAATCAAGGAGTAGCTCATGTGCAAATTTATTATAGCCTGCCTCATTAGCCTATCCGCACTATCCTTTTCCTCTTGTACGCAGAAAAAAGTAGCAACTTCTGTCGCTTACATGGATTTTCCGCAAACAATCGAGCTGAAGGCGAGGGTGCAGCCATTGGACACCGCTTTGTTCCGTTATCCGTTCCGCGTTCGGGTGCAGGGTGATAAGGCTGTGGTAATGGATTTGCATGGCACGGACTACTTTTGCCATGTTTTCCACTATCCGGGTTTCCGCTATTTTGCTTCGTTCGGCAAGCGGGGCGAGGCTCCCGAAGAGATGCTTTCTGCTGAAAATATCCGATGGCATGGTCAATCTCTGTGGGGACTTGATGCTGGTAAGTCCGTATTAACCAAGTATGATTTTACTTCGTCGGGTTGCTCAATCGTTCCTCAGAAAGTGATAAATATGGATGCTGACATGCTTCGCGTTTTAGACTTTGTGATGGTTGACGACTTTACCTTCATTGTTCCGGACGGATCTGGCAGCAGCCGCTTTTGCTGGGTAAACTATCAAGGGAAATTATTGCGCAGAACCGGTCAAATACCGTCAGCCAATGCGGAGGCTTTACAGAATGCCCGTCCTGCATTGGCTCAGGCATGGCGTAGCTTTATCGACTATAATCCCCGAAATGGAGTGCTGGCAGCAGTTACCCAGTTGGGCGAAGTACTTGAAGTCTTTAATTTGAAAGATAGTACGCATGTGGTACGCATTGGTCCGCACGGTGAACCGGAGTTTAAGATTTCTCAGGGTTATGGTATTCCTACGGGTATCATGGGATTTAGCGATGTCCAAGTGGCAGACAGTGCTATCTATGCGGTTTTTCATGGGCGCTCTTTTAAGGAAATTGCGCAAAATGTACAGCAAGGTGTCTATTTGCCGGATGGAGGACGGTATATCTATGTTTTTAGTCTGACCGGCGAACCTCTCTGCAGGTATGTGTTAGATCATTATGTTTATGGCATATCGGTAGATGAACAAAAAGGAATAATCTTGGCAACGGATGTGAATAAAGATGATCCGATAATAGAGTATAGTATGAAATAAAGTAAACTATAATATGGATGGAGAGGAACGGACGGTTTACGTTTGGTTGGTGCATCTCGTACCGTCCGTTCCATAACCCACCAAGAAAGGAGGTCGAGGCAAAGATAGTAATTTGAATTGAAAACAGAGTGTGTTTTCTGCCATTTCGATAGGTATGGCAAGAAAAGAGTTCTCCAAGATTTTTATATCTTGATTCTGGTACGCAAGCATTATGCTTGTGGTAAATGATAAAAAAAGAATAATCTTATACTAATAAAACTGAAGAGTAGTATGAAGAAAATGATTAAGATAGCTTTTGTTGCAGCATTTGCAGCGATTGCAGGATATGGAGTTTATGCAAATCAGAAAACAGATGTTATGTCTGATTTGGCATTGGCTAATATAGAAGCATTAGCAGATGGTGGTGAAGGTTCTGGTGATTGTTATGGTTGTGCTATATATGCAATTGGTATCTGTAAAGATTGGGGATGGGGTGGATGTAAAGGACAATCGCTTATACACTATGTTTAATTAATAAATATAAATCAAGAAATAGTATGAAAAAAATATTAATATTGTTTGTTGTTCTGTTTTCTTTAATCAGTGTAGAAAGATTGCATACTGTAGAAGATACTGAGCAGATATGGGATCACAAGTGTAAAGGAAATGGACCAGAATATCTATAAAAGAGCACTTAGTGGGTTAAAGAGAACAACAGAAGCAGTAAGAATTATGATTTAGGGTGTTTAGACCATGACACAACCGGCTTTTATGTGCCGTCCATGGCACATAA
>ENA-UPTB01002672-UPTB01002672.1-human-gut-metagenome-genome-assembly--contig:-NODE-2672-length-11929-cov-3.383311_pt1 | contig 11929 bp, 6 predicted proteins | sample MGYA00250046_ERZ773369 | MGnify/ENA primary metagenome ERZ773369 (study PRJEB29103, sample SAMN06111938) | human gut metagenome | biome: human gut; feature: ankylosing spondylitis patient; material...
ACCAGAGGTGTCCTTTGGCAGTGACAAAGCAGAGAAAAGCTGCTATCAAAGAAAGAATTGTAGAGCAAAATATAGAACAATCTGGCGATTGTCAACGTGACGCCGGAACGTGCGGAAGTGCTGATTCTGGCACGCAGTTCGAGCGAGAGCATGATGGACTATATCGGAACCATGTTGGAAAGTTGCTTCAACATGGCGGGCATGAAGGTGGAATTCAGTGGCCGTTACGGGGCATGGCAGCCTAATTTCGATTCGCAGATTACGGCACAGATGGTGGAAATCTATAAGGAAATGTTCGACGAAGAGGCATTGGTGCAGGTGGTGCATGCCGGTTTGGAGTGCAGTCTTATCGGGGAGGTATATCCCGATATGGACTTGGTAAGTTTCGGTCCTACGCTCCGTTCGCCGCATACGCCGGATGAGCGTTGCCATATTCCTTCGGTGGCCAAATTCTGGGTGTTCCTGAAAGAACTGCTCCGCCGGATACCGGAGAAGGCATAAATAAGCGGAATCTTGAATAGGGAAAGGGAAATTCGCGAGTAAGCGAGTGCAGACCGAGCTCGGAGTCTGCCGAGCGTGAGCGAATTATGCAATGCGCCACGACGTGCATTCCCTTTTTCCATGAAGGCCATGGTATGTTTGGGAGATAATGGGAGGCATGCCACGGACGGATGACCGCATGGCGTTGTGGAGATTTCTTACCGCTTTGATTTGTGCTCGTAAATTGCTGTGCTTTAGTCTATTGAATGCTCTAAAAAGTTCTCCTTAGATTCGCAAATCAATCTGCGCCAAACGAAAAATCAATCGCTTGAGACTGATTTTTCGTTTGGCGCAGAACGATTTTACGCTCTCCTCACTTGTCGTTTTGTCGTGGCTTTTCAGGTTTTTGGGCTTTGGGTACGGGTGAACTGGAAACCCGGTCGGTCTGTGATGTACGGTTTTTAGAATATTATAACGTTGAATAGTTTCATTTCTCAAGAAGAATGCCGTTATTTGCATAAATCAGTACTAAAAACCAAAAGAAATAACTATGAAGCAAAAAATCTTATGGAGTATATGCGCGATGTTCCTTTGTTTCGGAACAGGGTGCCCGGCTGCGAGTTTCGATGATTTATGGAAACAAGTGGAAAAATATGAAAGACAAGATTTACCGAAATCAGCTTATAAAGTAGTGGGACAGATAGCCGCCAAAGCAGACAAAGAGCAGCAAAAAGGTCAGCGGATGGCAGCTTTGCTCTACGGTTGCAAGCTCCGTCAGGACATCGTACCCGACAGTTTTTATTCCGACATTATGAAATTGGAACGGCTTAAACGGCAGACTGCCGACGAGGTTCAACGGGCGGTGCTGGCCTCCGTGTTGGGAGAATTGTATGAAGACAATGCCAACCGTAACCGGAATTACAGCGACCGGACGGACGCTCATCCCGACAGCATCCGCGAGTGGTCGTGGGAACAGTTCATGAAGGTCTCGTCGGAGAATTACCTGCTGTCCATGGCCCGTCCGGACTTGTTGGCAGCAGCCAAAGCCGCCGACTACATGCCTTTTGTGGAAAAAGGGAAGGATGCCGGTTACTTCGGCGGGGATTTGCTGAATGTCATCGGACGGCGGGCTGTGCAAGCGAGGGCAAACAAGGGCGAAGGCTCGTATGCGCTCGATACGGTTTATGCCCGGATGTTGGCCGTTTATCGCGCCCGGGGAAACCGTGAGGCTGAATTACTCGTGTCCGTCGATTCCGTTGCATTTGCCCTCGAGCGGGGCGATGTGGAACTGGCGGGGCAAACCGGCGGCTTGTCTCCTGAGGAAACCGAGCGCGTGGTGTTGCAATCACCTGCTTATAAAGCTTACGAACGGTTGCTTTCCTGTTTCGGCGATTTGCCTCTGTCGGCGGAAGTGTATTTAGGTATGTTGGATTTGGAGGTCACTCCGGGCACGAAGGTGGCTTGGGCTGAGGAAGGATATGCGAAATATAAGGCATATCCACGTGCCAAGGAATTGCTGAACCGAAAACGGCAGTTGGAAGCTCCCTTTGTTTTCCTCCGCTTCCCTGCGGAGGTTTATCCCGGTGTCCCGAACGAGTATGTCGTGGAACATCGCAACGTGGCAGGCATGTCGTTGAGTTGGTACCAGCTTCCCGATGGCTTTCCCAAAGCAGAGGCGCGGAGGGCGGAGTATCGGAAAGATGAGGCTGCCTATGCGCGGAAATACGGGGTGTTGAGGAAAACGGATCGTTTGAATTGGCAGGCGCAACCGGCTTTCCTGCAAGTTGAGGATACATTCCGGTTGGCCTGTCCCGGCGTGGGTTACTTTGTGGTGGTCGGGAAGGCCGACGGTGTGGCTTCATCCGACGGCAAGATGGTGGCTTCTTTCCGTGCTTCACGTTTCGAGGTGGTGGCCGGGGACTTGCCGGACAGCACGAGCCTCTGCACGGTAGTCGATGCGCAAACTGGTGCTCCCGTGCCGTCCGCCACCGTGGAGTGGTGTGCCGCAAAGGACGTGGTTTACTCCACGCAGACGGATGCCGAGGGAAAGGCCAGATGGAACTTCGCGGATTACAGGAAAAAACATGCCGACCGTTACAGCCTTTCCATAAAAGTGAGGAAAGGAGACGACCGTTATAAATATGAACATAGTTGCACCTTCCGGCAGCCTTACCGGACGGATGACGGAACGCACGGTGAAGAACGACTTTACACCGACCGCGCCGTGTACCGCCCCGGCCAGACGGTTTACATCGGGGGCTTGTGTTGGGACCGGAAGAATGACAGGGAACAGGCCGCAGGAGGGCGCAAGGTGGTACTGGCCTTGCGTGACCCGAACGGAAAGACCGTAGCTGAACAGACGGTGGAAAGTGACGAATGGGGAACGTTTTCTGCCACATTTGCCTTACCGGTGAAAGGGCTTTCGGGGCGTTATGCCGTGCGTACGGGGAACAACAGCGTAGGCTTTACGGTGGAGGAATACAAACGACCGACCTTTGAAGTCCGTCTGGATGAGATTACGGCGCGTTATCAGGCAGGCGACACTTTGTGCTTGGCCGGTACGGCCATGGGTTATAACGGGGTTCCGCTCCGGCTGGCTCGCGTGACGGCTGTTTCCGTTGTGGGCAGTTGGTTCTATAGGGTGGACCGTGGAGGAGAGGAAATTCCGATCGACACGGTTTATACCGGTGAAGATGGACGCTTCACGTTGCGTGTTCCGGTGCGTGAGGCCGGGAGGCGTGGACCAAGGTATGGTGCCCGACAGTTCGTGGATGTGTCGGTCATGGGGGCGTCCGGTGAGACACAGACGGCTAAAACGTCCTTCCCTTTGAACGAGGAAAGCCTGCGGCTTACGTTGGAGGTCGGTACGTATTGGACGAAAGACAGTTTGCCCGCTCTTAAGGCTGTGGTGCAAACGAATGCCGGCGCCGAATTCAAGGGCAGGGTGGAAGTGACGGGTGAAATCTACCGGATGCAAGATGGGAAACAGGTGGAAAAGGTGCTTTCCGGCTTTGCCTTCCCTGCCAATAAGCCGGTACGCTTGTCGGAATTGTCCGCACTTCCGTCCGGCAGTTACGAGATGCAATTGCGTGCTGTGACGGAGTCTGATACGCTTGAATATGCCCATCCTTTCGTGCTTTTCAGTTTGTCCGACCGGCATCCCGGAGGCGGCGAAAAGTTTTTCTATTATTGTATAGACGATACGGTCTCTGCCGGTCGTCCCGCCCGTCTGATGGTGGGCAGCGGCGCCGACAGTGTGTCGCTTTTCTATATGCTGTTCTGCGAAGACCGCATTTTGGCAGAGAAAGTTTTCCATTTCTCGGATTCCATCCTGCATTTCGAGTATCCTGAGGTGCCTGCCGGGGCAGACGGCCTTCAGGCGATATTCTATTTTGTCAAAGACGGACAGTATTACGGCCAGAGCCAGCATCTCATTCGTAAACAGCCCGACCGTAGGTTACGCCTCTCGTGGACTTCTTTCCGCGACCGCTTGCTGCCGGGAAGCGAAGAGACATGGAACCTCCGCATCACCCGGCCCGATGGCCTGCCCGCCCCGGCACAGTTGATGGCCACGCTTTACGATGCCTCGTTGGACGGCATACAGCCGCATGCGTGGAATTTTTCCCATTATGTCCCGCTCTCTTTGCCTCGTGTGGATATAAACAAGTTTTGGTTGTATGGCGGAGACAATATGTCCTACCATGCTTCGGTGCGGCGTGAATCCGTCAAGCCCCTACGGTTCGACTATTTCAATCCGATGATGATGGCGTGGGGCGGCTTGCGCACCGTGGAAGAGGTGCTCATGATTGCGGACAATAGCCTGGCAGTGGGCGCGGCACCGCGCAACGGTAGGATTGCCGGGATGGAGGTGGCAGTGGGGAAGCAGAAGGCCGCGCCTGCGGCCGGTGCGCCTGAATACATGGCTTTGAAATCCCCCTCGGAGGAGGAGCAAGCTTTGGTGGAAGGTGCCGCAAAGGCGGAAGTGGATAAGGCTCCGGGCGTGGCCGTCCGTGAGAATCTGAATGAAACGGCCTTTTTCTATCCCCGTTTGATGGCCGATACGAGCGGCGTGGTGACCTTGCGCTTCACTTTGCCCGAAAGCCTGACAACGTGGAAATTCATGGCTTTGGCCCATACGAAAGACATGATGGCGGGCTTGTTGACGGACGAGGTGGTGGCCGCCAAGGAGGTGATGGCCCAACTCAGCCTGCCGCGCTTCGTGCGGATGGGCGACCGTGCCACGCTTTCGGCTACGTTGTTCAACTTGACAGAGAAAACGTTGGAAGGCAAGGCCACGATGGAAGTGTTCGACCCGGCTACGGGCAAGAGCCTTTGGAAAGAGACGGTGAAGGTGGAGATGGAGGCGAAATCGGATACGGTGGTGTCTTTTGCCTACACGCCTTCAGGCACTGTGTCCTTGCCGGCTTGCCGCATAATCTTCGAAGCCGGGGAGCATACCGACGGAGAACAGCGTTACCTCCCCGTTTTGGAGGACAAGGAATGGCTGACGCAGACCCAGCCTTTCGTGGTGTCGCACGAGGGAGATACGGTGATACGGCTCGGCGGTTTGTTCCAAGACAACCATCCTGAGGCGGAGCACCGCCGTCTGACGGTGGAATATACGGCCAATCCCTTGTGGTATGCCGTGCAGGCCCTGCCTTCCGTGCTGGAGCCACGGACGGATGATGTGCTCTCATTGGGCGCGGCCTATTATGCTTCCACGCTTTCTTCTACGTTAGCCGTACGGTATCCGCAGGTGAAAACGGCGGTAGAATTTTGGCAACGCGAGGCGGGTGAAGAGCTCAAAAGTCCCTTGTCTGGCGGGGAAGACCTGACTGGCATCGTGCTGGAAGAAACACCTTGGGTGGCTGATGCCGAGATGGAGACACAGCGGTTGACGGCTTTGCAACAGTTGTTCGATGCCAACCGTCAGGTTGATTTGCGCCGCCGGTTTGCCGAGGCTTTGGGTAAGTTGCAGCGTGGCGATGGATCCTTCGGTTGGTTCGAAGGGATGTCCGGCAACGCATGGCTGACAGGACGTGTGGCCCGTCTGTTGCTCCGGAGCGGGGCGGGCGTAAAGACAGACAGCCTCTTGACGCAGTATGTGGACGTGAAGAAGATGATGGTTTATTTGATGGGTAAGGCACACGAAGAAATTATCACGGATAAGGAAAGCCTGCGCGAGCATAAAATCCATGCGTACGGAGGTTCCTATTGGTTGGATTACCTCTATTTGGCAAGCCTGAGCGACGTGACTTGGTTTGATGCGTCTGTCCGTAAGGACTTGGGATACATGCAAAGCCGTATTCTGGATTGTGTGGAACAAAGAGAGGCTGACGGAAAAAGACGGATGGCGGGGGATAGTGACAGGCTATCTCTTACCGAAACCGCCCAGGCCGTCATCGTATTGCGCTATATGGGCAAGGCTGATGCCGCCGCCGGACTGGTACGTTCTTTGCGTGAACATTTAGTGGACGGGGCAGAAGGGTTGCATCTGGAATATCCGTCTAACGGTTTTGTGGGTTCCGACCGGAAGATTGCGGTGCATACATTGTTGATGGAAGCATTGTCTGCTCCGGGAAACACGGATGAAAAGGAACAAGAGGGACTTTGCCGCTGGCTGTTGTCGCAGAAGCGTTTGCAGGCCTGGGGGACTACCACGAGCAGCATGGATGCCGTGTATGCCTTGATGCAAGGGCAGAAACGGGATTTGGTCTTGCGCTCCAATGATGTGGTTCGGTTGGAAAGTCCGAAGGGTGAAGAACTGGCCGTATTGAAATCTTCGGAAAGCAAGTTGGCAGGTTTGGGTACGGTGACGGCTACGGTGGAAGGCCGCGAGCTGTCGAAAGGTGCCGGTTTGTTGAAAGTGGAAAAGGCGGAAGGCCGTCCGTCCGCTTGGGGTGCGGTGTATGCGCAATACCGTTTGCCACTGTCCGAGGTCGGCAGTTCCGCTTCGGGTCTTCGCATCCGCCAAGAAGTGGACAATGAACATCCCCGTGTGGGCGACCGCGTGACGCTCCGTTACATGCTCACGTCCGACCGCGACTATGAGTACGTCCGTCTTAAGGCGGGACGCGCGGCTTGTCTGGAGCCTGTGGAATCCCGTTCGGGCTATGAATACCGCAATGGTTTGGGGTATTATAAGGAGGTGAAGGACGCTTCGACGAACTATTTCTTCGAGCGTTTGCCCAAGGGAACTTACGTGATAGAGGCGGAATGCTACGTGGAGCGTGCCGGACGCTATGCCCTCGGTGCAGTGAAGTTGAACGGAGTGTATGCACCCGAGTTCAGTGCATACGGGGCAGGAACGGTATTGGAGGTGAGCGAATGAAACAGGCATTGAATATAACACTCGGTATGGGGATGCTGTGGCTCTCCGCAGGATATGCGGAGGCTCAGCAAGTGGAACTCTTGAAACCGAAAGAGCTGGGGCGGTGGAATATTCCGCCGGGGAATTACAGCGGGATAACGCCGATAGGAGACGGGTGCTATGCCGTGGTGAGCGACAAGGAGGCACAAGACGGATTCTTTGTATTCCGTATCCGGCAGGATGAGCGGACGGGACAGGTGACCGAGGTGGTGAATGAAGGATTCCGTGGAACGGATTCCGCATTGAAAAGCGGTAGGGATGAGGAGGGTGTGGCTTTCGTGCCGGAAGATTCTTTGGTGTGGATAAGCGGAGAAGCCGACCAACGTATTGTGGCCTATCGGATGGACGGCGCACCGGTACACCGCGAACTGGCTGTTCCTCCGGCATTGGGGCGGTCGGCCATTACGCCGAATTATGGTTTCGAAGCTTTGGGTTACGACCGTGCGTCCGAACTTTTCTGGACCGTGACCGAGAATGCTTTGAAAGCCGACGGCAGGGTAGCGGAACCCGGTGCAGGACATGGCGTTTGCCTTCGTTTGCAGAGTTTCGGGCGTGATGGGCTGCCGCGCGCGTCGTATGCTTATCCGTTGGACATGCCCGAATCGGAAGCCAAAGGAAAACAGTATGCTTTCGGGGTGGTGGGGCTAGGGCCGCAGGGGGATCTGGCCGCAGGAAGGCGGACGCTTGTGGGTGATGGAACGGGAATTCAATGTCCCGAAGAGGCGGTTGAAAGCCCGTACCGATATGAAGATTTATGAGGTAATACCCGGTTCCGGAACGGCACTTCCGGAAAATACCCCGTCGGAACGGTTGTCCGGCTACGCTTTGAAAAAGAAACCGGTTGCGGCTTTTTCCACCCGCATGCGTCTGGTCAGGCCGAAACTGGCCAATTACGAAGGACTGTGCGAAGGAAGTCGTCTGGCTGACGGACGGCGTACGTGGCTGATCGTGAGTGATTCGCAGGGTGGTTATGGAAACAGATTGTGTCATTTGCGGGATTGGATTCGCGTTTGTGTCTCGCCTAAAATAAAATGAATATGAAGAAGAAAAGTTTTTGGAGGCAAGGAATTTTAGCCCTTTGCCTGGCGTGTATGTGTTTCGCCTGTGGCGGTGGCGAAAAGAAAGCTCCGTTGGGGCCGTCTAAGGGACTGCCCGGAGAGTTGTTGTTGATTGTAGATGCTTCGCTTTGGAAAACGAGCGCCCGTGATTCGTTGGAAGATGTGTTGAAAGGCAGTGTGCCCGGTTTGTCGCAACATGAACCCATGTTTCGGATGATACGGATCTTTCCGGAAAATTATTCGGGGCAATACTCCACGATGCGTAATATCATCGAGGTACGTGAGGACCCTCAAGCCGATGGCGTGGAAATGGGAGTGGCGTATAATGTGAAAGCCGTGCCGCAGACTTATGTGAACATCAAGGTGCGGGACGTAGCTTCGCTCAACCATTTTCTGATGACCCATCGGGAGCAGATAACCGATTTGTTCCTTGCTTCGGAAATGCAGTGGGAAGCAGCGCGTTTGAAGAAAAAGTACAGCAAGATTGTGGACGACGCGTCGCGGGAACTTTTCGGCTATACGGTGAAGGTGCCGGCAGATATCGCTAAGGTCAAAAAGGGGGAACAGTTTATCTGGGCTTCGTCAGACCGTCAGACACAAGACATGAACTATGTGTGCTACAGTCTTCCGTTAGCAGACAGCAGCATGTTGTTGACCAAACGGTGGGTAGAACTGCGTGATTCGGTCATGAAACGGAATATTCCCGGTTCGACACCCGAGAACTGGATGACCACCACACGTGAAAACGGCGAACCGTTGGTGGTGCAGCGATCGGTTCAGTTGGCCGACGGGCGTCAGGTATATGAGATGCGCGGTCTGTGGGAGATGCGCAAAGGGGCGCTCGGCGGTCCTTTCGTGTCGTTGGCATATCCCGACTCTGCGCAGGGGCGTTTGTTGGTGACGGAAGGGTTTATTTATTCGCCCGATACGAACAAACGCGACCTGGTGCGCCGCATGGAAGCCGCCTTGCGTACGTTAGCTCCGGTGAAACCTTGAAAAAAACGGTTCCTTCCTTGTGGGATGGGGCCGTTTTTCTTATCTTTGTCTCAAAATGAAAGTACGAATATGTCTGTAAAAAGAACCTTCCTGAGCGTTTGGGGAATGATACTGGCGGGAGTTGTGTGGGCACAACCCCGGCTTGCCGTAGACCGCGATGTGGCCAACATGGGTGAGATTATGTTTCAACTGCCTTCTAAAGTAAACTTTACGTTGCGCAACACGGGGACTGACCCGTTGAGTATCACGGAAGTCATCCCTTCATGCGGCTGTACGGCCGTAGACTGGACGCACGAGCTGATAGCCCCCGGAGCGGAAGGTACGATCACAGCGATATATGACGCCAAGATGCTGGGCGTTTTCCAGAAAGACCTTGGGGTGTACACCAATGCTTCGGACGAGCCGGTTTATTTGCATATACAAGGGCGCGTGGTGTCTAAGCTGTCCGACTATTCAGGTTCTTTTCCGATCGATTTGGGGAATGTGCGATTGAATATCAATAATATAGAATTTGACAATGTGAATCGCGGAGATCATCCGATGGTGGAACTGCAAATCGTCAATATGGGGCGGAAGAGTTACAAGCCTTATCTGATGCACTTGCCGCCTTATCTTTCGGCACAGTATTTCCCGGAGACGTTGAGTGGCGGGCGTATCGGTAAGATCATGCTCACGTTGGACAGTGAGAAGTTGCACCAGATGGGGTTGACGCAGACTTCCATCTACTTGGCCCGTAAGGTGGGCGACAAGGTGTCGGAAGACAATGAGATTACGGTTTCTTCCGTGTTGTTGCCCGACTTTTCGTCTTTGTCGGCGAAAGACAGGGAACAGGCACCTCACATGGAGCTTTCCGCCGACACATTGGACATGGGCGAACTGGGACGCAAGCGTAAGAAGCCGATGACAGTCCTTGTGAGCAATGAGGGCAAGCGTACGCTCGAAATCCGGACTTTGCAAGTCTTCAATAAAGCTTTGGCTGTGGGGTTGAGCGACCGGAATATCGAGCCGGGCGAGACGGCGAAGCTGAAAGTCAAGGTGTTGGCTAAATATCTGAATAAAGTGAAGAGCAGCCCGCGCGTGTTGTTGATTACGAACGACCCTGCCCGCTCGAAAGAGATTATTACCGTAAACGTGAAGCAATAAAGATGACGGCTATGGAACATCCTGAGAACAGTGCGGAATATAAGGGACTGACCGTGAACAGCGGCGTAGCCCAACCTTCGATTGTGAACCCGTACCTGAGGCGCGGCCGGTACCGGCATCGGCAGATGTCGGCAGGGGATTATGTGGAAGGCATCCTGAAAGGGGACGTGACGATACTCGGACGGGCCGTGACGTTGGTAGAAAGTACGAACCCCGCCCATCAGGCCGTGGCGCAGGAAGTGATAGAAAAATGCCTGCCCCATGCCGGGCGTTCCATTCGCGTGGGCATCAGCGGGGTGCCCGGTGCCGGGAAAAGTACAAGCATTGACGTATTCGGCATCCATGTGTTGCAGGAGTACGGAGGCAAATTGGCCGTGCTGGCCATCGACCCGAGCAGCGAGCGGAGCAAAGGGAGTATTTTGGGCGACAAGACCCGTATGGAGAAACTGGCCGTGCATCCCGACTCTTTTATCCGTCCCAGTCCCTCGGCCGGTTCGTTAGGCGGCGTAGCCCGCAAGACGCGTGAGACGATCATCCTATGCGAGGCTGCCGGTTTCGACAAGATTTTCGTGGAGACGGTGGGTGTGGGACAGAGCGAAACGGCCTGTCATTCCATGGTAGACTTCTTCCTGCTCATCCAGTTGGCCGGTACGGGAGATGAGTTGCAAGGCATCAAACGCGGTATCATGGAGATGGCCGACGGCATCGTCATCAACAAATGCGACGGGAACAACGTGGACAAGTGCCAGTTGGCCGCTACACAGTTCCGCAATGCGTTGCACCTGTTCCCAGCCCCAGAAAGCGGATGGACGCCACAAGTGCTGACCTATTCCGGCTTTTACAATTTGGGCGTGAAGGAGATTTGGGACATGGTGTACCGTTATATGGATTTTGTGAAAGGGAACGGATATTTCGAACACCGGCGCAACGAGCAGTCCAAATACTGGATGTATGAGACCATCAACGAGCAGTTGCGCAACAGTTTTTTCCAGAACGAACAAATTGTATCCCGTCTGGCTGAAGCCGAAGCCATGGTGTTGTCGGGACGGCAAACCTCTTTCGTGGCAGCCAAACAGTTGCTCGATGAATATTTCGCCTCGCTCCGGTGAGCGGAGGTGGCGCGTAAGAACCAGCCGGGACGGATGTGTGACATCCGTCCCGGCTGGTTTTCTTCTGGACAGGAAGCCCCGTCCTGTGTGTTTACGGTTGCATCCGCTTCCGGATGGCTTCGGCGCATTCCTCCATCAGCCACTTCGGAGTGGACGTGGCCCCGCAGATGCCTACCGAACGGCAGTCCTCCAACCAGGCGAAATCGATTTCCGACGCGGCGTCCACCAGATACGAGCGTGGGTTCACGCTCCGGCATTCGTCGTACAAGACTTTTCCATTGGAACTTTTTTTGCCGCACACGAAAAGAATCACATCGTGGCGCGTGGCGAAATCGCGGATGTGCGGCATGCGGTTAGCCACTTGGCGGCAAATGGTGTCGTAGTAACGGAAGGTGGCTGTGGGAGAGATGTGCGCGCCGATGTATTCCACGATTTTCCGGAAACCCTCCAACGGTTTGGTGGTTTGCGAATACAGGCAAATGTCCCGGTTGAAATCCAGTTTGTCCACTTCTTCCGGAGATTCGATGACGATGGCCTTGCCATCGGTCTGTCCCACGAGACCGAGCACCTCGGCATGGCCGTTCTTTCCGTAGATGACGATTTGTTTGCTTTCCGTGCCCCCCTCCTGGTATTCCTTTTTGATGCGTTCCTGTAAGTGAAGTACCACAGGGCAGGTCGCGTCTATGATTTCAATCCCGTTGGTTTCGGCTTGCCCGTACGTGGCCGGAGGCTCACCGTGGGCACGCAAGAGCACTTTGGCGTGATGCAAGGTC
>ENA-UPTB01002673-UPTB01002673.1-human-gut-metagenome-genome-assembly--contig:-NODE-2673-length-11921-cov-15.168946_pt1 | contig 11921 bp, 10 predicted proteins | sample MGYA00250046_ERZ773369 | MGnify/ENA primary metagenome ERZ773369 (study PRJEB29103, sample SAMN06111938) | human gut metagenome | biome: human gut; feature: ankylosing spondylitis patient; material...
CAGGGCTTGCAGCGCTGGGGCTGATTCTCGAAGCCGCGAGATGCGTAGAACTCCTGCTCACCAGCAGTCCAAACAAACTCCTTACCGCAGTCCTTGCAGACTAAAGTCTTGTCTTCAAACATAGTAGTATCTCCTCTTTGTCAGTTCTTGCCCACGGAAGGATTATAACCATACCTTTGGTTTTTGGGGACCATCGCGCTGATCAGTTAGCTTACCAGGGGCTTGAATAGTAAATATCCTCTAGCTGAGGACTTTCCTATTGTACCGTTAATTTCCGCGTTTGTCAACCAAAAAACAGTCCGGGCACCTGTTCTTTGTGGATATGGTACAATCCGGGCCGGGCCAAACCGGCATTCCGACGAAAAAAAGGAGCCGTGCTCCCCAACGGGAACACGGCTCCGGAGAAATCGATTACTTCTCGATGACTTCCTTGGTGTCGCGGGCGATCATCAGCTCCTCGTCGGTAGCGATGACCAGGGTGCGGACCTTGGCGCCCCAGGCAGTGATCTCGCACACGTCGCCCACAGGATGCTGGTTCTTCTCGGTGTCGATGCGGATGCCCAGCCAATCCATGTGGTGGCAGATCTTTGCACGGGCAATGTCGTCGTGCTCGCCGATGCCGCCGGTAAAGACGATGGCATCCACGCCGCCCATGGCTGCAATGTAGCTGCCGATGGTCTTTTTGATCTGGTAGTTCAGCATATCAGAGGCCAGGATAGCACGCTTGTTGCCAGCCTCAGCAGCCTCCTCCACATCACGCTTGTCGCTGGAAACACCAGAGATGCCCAGCAGGCCGGACTTCTTGTTCAGGATCTCGTCCAGCTGGTGGCCGGTGATGTTCAGGGTGTACTTCAGGTAGTTGACCACAGAGGGATCCAGGTCGCCGCAGCGGGTGCCCATCATCAGGCCGGCCAGCGGGGTCATGCCCATGGAAGTATCCACGACCTTGCCCTGATCCACAGCAGCGATGGAAGAACCATTGCCCAGGTGGCAGGTGATCAGCTTCAGGCGCTCAATGGGCTCCTCCAGGTACTCGGCTGCCTTGTGGGCAACGTACTTGTGGCTGGTGCCGTGGAAGCCGTAGCGGCGCACGCCGTACTTCTCATAGTACTCATAGGGGATGGCGTACATGTAAGCCTTCGGGGGCATGGTGCTGTGGAAAGCGGTGTCGAACACGGCCACCATGGGGATGTTGCCGAACACTTTGCGGGCGGCCTCGATGCCCAGGATGCCTGCGGGGTTGTGCAGGGGAGCCAGCGGACTCAGCTCACGCAGAGTCTCGATGACCTCATCGGTGATCAGGCAGCTGCTCTTGAACTTCTCGCCGCCATGCACCACGCGGTGGCCGATGGCGTCGATCTCGCTCACGTCATTGATGCACTTGCCCTCGCCGGTGGTCATCTTCTTCACGACCTCAGCAAATGCCTCGGTGTGGGTGGGGAAGATGGCCGGGGTGGTGGCCTTGTGGCCGTTGGCCTCGTGAGTGATCATGCTGCTCTCCATGCCAATGCGCTCGCACAGGCCCTTGCACAGCACCTTCTCGCCGTCCATATCGATCAGCTGATACTTCAGGGAAGAAGAACCGCAGTTAATAACCAGAACTTTCATCTGTGTTGCCTCCTGTATGTTTTTGCTCTGCCCGCCGTTTTTTGGAAATCTGCGGACAGAATTTTACAGATTCCTGTGTTTATTATATAATAGGAACAACGCCTTTTCAAGGCACAATCCGGGCAAAGCAGTAAAACTTGTGTACAAGGCTTTTGTACATCCTGCCCACAAATGCAGGAAAACCCTTGGATTTTCTGTATACACGATATAAATTTAACAATCTTCCGGGGCGGAGAGAGGCCCTTTTTGCCCGGAAAGGAGCATTGTCATGAGATTTGCAGGCATCATTGCCGAGTACGACCCCTTCCACAACGGGCACGCCTGGCAGCTGGCGCAGGCGCGGGCGCTGGGGGCGCAGCGTGTGGCGGTAGCCATGAGCTGCGGGCTGACCCAGCGGGGAGCGCTGCCGCTGCTGCCGGAAAGCGTGCGGGTGCACGCCGCGCTGGAGTGCGGGGCCGACCTCGTGTTTGCCTTGCCGGCCCCCTGGGCCTGCGCGGGGGCGGAGGCCTTTGCACGGGCCGGGGTACATCTGCTGGCGGCCACCGGGTGCGACGCCCTGGTGTTCGGGGCCGAGACCCCGGACGCTGCCCTGCTGCTGGAAACCGCCCGGGTGCTGAACAGTGCGGCCTACCGCGCGGCACTGAAGCAGCAGCTGGCCGCCGGGGCGCGCAGCTTTGCGGCAGCCCGGCAGGCGGCAGTGCAGGCCGTGGGGGCCGACCCTGCCATGGCGGCGCTGCTGAGCCAGCCGAACAACAACCTGGCCGTGGAATACTGCCGCGCCATCCTGGAGCAGCAGGCAGGCATGACCCCGGTGCCGCTGCCCCGCAGGGGGGCCAACCACGGGCAGACGCTGGAGGAGAGCGGCCACGCGCAATTTGCCAGTGCCAGCGCTCTGCGGGCTCTCTGGGCCGAGGGCGGAGCCGAGGCCGTGGCCCCGTTTGTGCCGGAAAAGGCGTTTGAACTGTATAAAACGGCGGAAAATGACGGCGCGTATACGGATTTCGACGCGGCAGGCCGGTGTGAGCTGGCCCTGCTGCGGGCAGCCTGCGCAAAGCCGGAGCCTTTTGCAGCGGTGCGCGGAGTGTCCGAAGGGCTGGAACACCGGTTGGAACACGCAGTACGGCAAAGTACCAGTCTGCCGCAGCTGCTGGATGCCCTGACCACGGTGCGCTACCCCCGGGCCCGGATGCGCCGCCTTGCCATGGATGCTGCATTGGGCTATACGGCCGACACGGTGCCGGCTCTTCCGCCGGCGCTGCACCTGCTGGGAGCACGGAAGGACGCCCTGCCGCTGCTGGGGCAGGTGTCCCTTCCGGTGTCTCACTCGTTGGCAAAGCTGGCCCAGACCGGCCCCGACGGTGCCCGGATGGCGGCGGCACAGGCAGCGGCCAGCGACTTTGGGGCCCTGTGCCGGGCAAACCCGGCCCCGATGGGCGGAATATATCGTCAAAAAAATATCTTTTTGACGAATTGACAAAAAATTCTGGAAAAAAATCAGCAATTCCGCTCTTGTAACCGTGCCGTATTGGGTGTATCATTAAAGCAATGCAATGTTGGATACAACATGTGAGAAGAAGAAGGAAGATCGGCCCCGCCGATCCAAGGAGGAACGCATGGCACTTCATGTTCTGGACGAAGCCAACCGCTGCCTCGGCTGCAAAAAGCCGCTGTGTCAGCAGGGCTGCCCCATCCACACCAACATCCCCGAGGTGATCCGTCTGCTCAAGGCAAACCAGATGGACGCCGCAGGCCAGATGCTGTTTGAAAACAACCCGCTCACCACCGTGTGCAGTCTGGTGTGCAACCACGAGAACCAGTGCGAGGGCCACTGCGTGCGCAACCGGATGCCCAGCCACGACCCGGTGCACTTTTCCATCATCGAGGACTACATCTCCACCACCTACGCCAACAAGATGACCGCCGGCCCGGCCCCCAAGAACGGCATGAAGGCGGCTGTGGTGGGTTCCGGCCCGGCGGGCCTGACCATTGCGGTGCTGCTGGCACGCTGGGGCTACGATGTGACTATTTTTGACGCCCGCGACAAGATCGGCGGCGTGATGCGCTACGGCATCCCCAACTACCGCCTGCCGGACAGTGTGCTGGATGATTTCCAGTACCGCCATCTGGAGCTCAAGGGCATCAAGGTACGGCCCAACACCACCATCGGCAAGACCATCACCATCGACGACCTGTTCCGCGACGGCTACAAGAGCGTATTCATCGGTGCCGGTCTGTGGAAGGCCAACGCCATGCACATCAAGGGCGAGAGCCTGGGCAACGTGGCCTTTGGCATCGACTATCTGGCCAACTCCAAGGCCTTCCGTCTGGGCGATGACATTGCGGTCATCGGCGTGGGCAACTCGGCCATGGACTGCGCCCGCACCGCCATCCGCAACGGCGCCCGTCATGTGACCTGCTACGCCCGCCGCGACGAGAGCTGCATCAGCGCCTCCGAATATGAGGTGAGCTATGCCAAGCTGGAAGGCGTGGGCTTCCGCTTCTGCAAGGCTCCTGTGGAGATCCGGGAAAACGGCCTCATCTGCCGCGACACCGTCAAGGGCGAGGACGGCAAGTTTACCCAGGTGGAGGGCAGCGAGATCTTCTACCCCCATACCGGCGTTATCGTGTCGGTGAGCCAGGGCTCCGAGAGCAACCTTGTCAAGACCACCACCGGCATCGAGACCAACCAGAAGGGCCTGCTCACCGTCAGTGAGGACGGCAGCACCACCCGCGAGGGCGTGTTTGCCGGCGGCGACGCCGTGATGGGTGCCCGCACCGTGGTCGAGGCTGTGGCTGTGGCCAAGAAGGTGGCTGAGTCCATGGACGCCTACATGAAGAGCCTGCCGGTCGATGATGCCGCCGACCCTTATGCAGACATCCCGGTGTTCCGGACCCCCACCTCCGACGTGCTGGCCAAGCAGGAATTGTAAATTATCTGTATCTTTGCCGCCCCGTCGGTTGACGGGGCGGCAGTTGCTTTGTATACTTTTTATATACGTTGCACAAAAATGTACAGAACGGAAAGGCGGTGGACGCGATTTTAAAAGCATCTCTCCCCAAACTGCGGGAAAAACTGTTGGAAGCCCTGCAGGCCGTGCTGCCCATTGTGGCCATTGTGCTGGTGCTGTGCTTTACCATTGCGCCGGTGTCGCCCAGCATCCTGCTGTGCTTTCTGCTGGGTGCGGTGCTCATCGTGGTGGGCATCATGTTCTTTACACTGGGCGCAGAAATGAGCATGACCCCCATGGGCGAGCGTGTGGGTGCTGTGCTCACCCGGAGCCGCAAACTGCCGGTGATCCTGGGCGTCGGCTTTCTGCTGGGGTTCCTCATCACCATTTCGGAGCCGGACCTGCAGGTGCTGGCCAATCAGGTGCCCTCCATCCCCAACCAGACCCTGATCTTCTCGGTGGCGGCGGGCGTGGGCCTGTTCCTCACCATCGCGTTCCTGCGCATGCTGCTGGGCGTGGCGCTGCCGCCGCTGCTGGTGGCGTTCTACGGCATCGTTTTTGTGCTGGCTGCCTTTGTGCCCCGGGAGTTTCTGGCCGTGGCCTTTGACTCCGGCGGTGTGACCACCGGCCCCATGACGGTACCTTTTATCATGGCGCTGGGCGTGGGCGTGTCGGCGATCCGCGGCGACCGCCATGCGGCGGACGACAGCTTTGGTCTGGTGGCACTGTGCTCGGTGGGCCCCATTCTGGCGGTGCTGATCCTCGGCATCGCATTTCGCGCGTCCGACAGCACCTACATCCCGCCGGTGCTGCCGGAAGTGAGCGATTCGGTGGAGCTGTGGCAGCTGTTCCATGAGGGGCTGCCGGAGTACATCAAGGAAATTGCTTCCTCGCTGCTGCCCATCGTGGTCATGTTCGGGGTGTTCCAGGCCGTGGCCCTGCGGCTGGACAAACGCACGCTGGGCCGTATTGCGGTGGGCCTGGCCTATACCTATGTGGGGCTGGTGCTGTTCCTCACCGGAGCAAATGTGGGCTTTATGCCGGCGGGCAACTATCTGGGGCAGGTGCTGACCGGGCAGAGCTACCACTGGGTAATCATCCCCATCGGCATGCTCATCGGTTACTTTATCGTCAAGGCAGAGCCGGCGGTGTATGTGCTGAACAAACAGGTGGAAGAGGTGACCGATGGTGCCATCTCGGCCCAGGCCATGGGCATGGCGCTCTCGGCGGGTGTGTCCATTTCGGTGGGGCTGGCCATGGTGCGGGTGCTCACCGGCATTTCCATCCTGTGGTTCCTCATCCCGGGCTATGCGGTGGCCATCGGCATCTCCTTTGTGGTGCCCAAGCTGTTCACCGCCATTGCCTTTGACGCCGGCGGCGTGGCCTCTGGTCCCATGACGGCCACCTTCCTGCTGCCGCTGGCACAGGGAGCCTGCGTGGCCGTGGGCGGCAACATCGTTACGGATGCCTTTGGCGTGGTGGCCATGGTGGCCATGACGCCGCTCATCACGGTGCAGCTGATGGGCCTTGCCGCTCAGCTCAAAACCGGACGGCGCAGGGCTGCCCGTGCCGCCGAACCCGCGCTGGCCGGGGTGGCAGCCTATGCCGACTGGCCGGATGACGACATCATTGAACTGTAAGGAGGGCAAGCGCTGTGAGTTCGCTGTTTCTGATGAGCACCATCACCGACCGCCGCACTGCCGACGCCTTTCTGCAGTTGTATGAGGCCCACGGTGTGAACGTGACCCTGCACACGGTGGGCACCGGCACGGCGGTGCAGGAGACCCTTTCCACCCTGGGGCTGGAAAAGACCGAAAAAGCGGTGCTGCTGGCGGTGGTCACAGCCCAGACCTGGCAGGAGGTGCAGCGGGACCTGCGCCGCAAAATGCGCATCGACGTGCCGGGCACCGGCATTGCATTCACCGTGCCGCTGAGCAGCATCGGCGGAAAACGGGCCCTTGGGTTCCTCACGGAGCACCAGACCCTGACCTGGAAGGAGGAGAGTACCTTGAAGGATACCCGCTATGAACTGCTGCTGGTGATCGCAAACCAGGGCTACACCGGCTCCATCATGGACGCGGCCCGCGCAGCCGGTGCCGGCGGCGGCACCGTGATCCACGCAAAGGGCACCGGCATGGAAGGGGCAGCTCCCTTTCTGGGCATGGAACTGGTGAACGAGAAGGAGCTGGTGCTCATCGTGAGCCGCACCGCGCAGAAGAACCGGATCATGAAAGCCATCATGGACGGGGCCGACCGCAGGGCGGGGGCCATCGTGTTCTCGCTGCCGGTCACCGACACCGCCGGTCTGCGCCTGCTGGAAGAGGAAGAACCGGCTACAAAATAATCAAAAAAGGATGAATATTCTCCACGTTTGTCGGCAAAAGCTTGATAAACGTGGAGTTTTTCGTTATGATAAAAGAAAGTGATTCAAGAACAGAGGTGGAAAGATGATTCAACTTTCATATAAGCAGCAGATCGCCTTCAACTCGCTGTCCATCATTGCGGGCAACGCACTGTACGCGCTGACGGTCGTGCTGTTTCTGCTGCCGTCCGGGCTGATCACCGGCGGCGCCACCGGCATCGCGCTGGGGGCCAACCGTGTGCTGGGCCTGCCGGTGTCCGGGGTGCTGTTTGCCATCAACATCAGCATGCTGGTGCTGGGCTGGATGGTACTGGGCAGCCGCTTTGCCCTTACCACCATTGCCAGCACCATCCTCAGCCCGCTGTTTCTGGCCCTGTGGGAGCGGCTGCTGGGGGGCATGGTGCTGACGGATGACCTGGTGCTGAACACCGTGTTTGCGGGTTTTGGCATCGGCATTTCCCTGGGCATCACCATCCGTGCCGGTGCTTCCACCGGCGGCATGGACATCCCTCCGCTGGTGCTCAACAAGTGGTTCCACCTGCCGGTGTCGGCGACCATGATGGTGTTCGACCTGATCATTCTGGCGGTGCAGGCGGCGTTCAGCCCGCTGCAGCAGTGCCTGTATGGCATCGTGATGGTCATTGTGTACACCGCTGTGCTGGACAAAGTGCTCATTTTCGGTTCCACCCGTACCGAGGTCAAGATCATCAGTCAGCATGCGGACGAGATCCGGGAAGCCATTTTCTCCCAGCTGGACCGCGGCGTGACCATCCTGCACGGTGAGGGCGGCTATAGCCGGAACAGCGAACAGGTGCTGCTGAGTGTTATCAGCAACCGGCAGCTGCCCAAGCTGGAAAAGATCGCCCACCTGATCGACCCCACCTGCTTCATGATCGTGAGCCATGTGACCGAAGTAAGCGGACGCGGCTTCTCGCTGGAAAAGGATTACAAGGAAGAGGACTGATTTTGCCCGCAGATACTTGCAAAATACAGGCCAGTTGGGGTATAGTATAGAAGAACGGTAGGTTTTGCCGTACATTACCCGATCAAGAAAGGAAATCCATCATGTTTGATATTTTCAATATGCTCAAAAAAGAAGAGAAGGCTGCCCCCAAGCAGGTCACCCGTGACACCATCATCGGCGACATTCTGGACATGGACCAGAGCACCGCTCCCTACTTCATGGAGATCGGCATGCACTGCCTGGGCTGCCCTGCATCCCGCGGCGAGAGCATCGAAGAGGCCTGCGCGGTGCACGGCGTGGACTGCGACGAGCTGCTGGAGAAGCTGAACACCCACCTGGCAGCCAAGAAGGCCTGAGTGCTGCCCACACTGGATGCGCGTCTGACGGCGGCGGCAGAGCTGGTGCGCCCCGGGCAGCCGGTGGCAGACATCGGCTGCGACCACGGCAAGCTGACGGCGGTGCTGGCTGCTTCGGGCCGGTACCCCAAGGTCATCGGGGCCGACCTGCGCCCCGGCCCGCTGTCCAAAGCCCGGCAGACGCTGGAACATGCCAATTGTCAAGACCGCGCTGAGCTGAGGCTTGGCGACGGTCTTTCTGTGTTGTCGGCCGGTGAGGTGGGCAGCATCGTGCTGGCGGGCGTCTCGGCCCAGACCACCTGGGAGATCCTGGAAAAGGCTCCGTGGGTGTTCACGGTGGGTGGGCCGCGGATCATCATGATCCCGGCTACCCGTCACAGTGAACTGCGCCGCTGGCTGTGGACCCATGGCTTTGCTTTTGTGGCCGACCGCCCCGTGCAGGCGGCAGGCCGCTGGTATGCCGTGATGGCAGCCGAGTACACCGGGGAGCGGCACGAGCCGACCTTTTCCGAGTGCCTGCTGGGCGGCACCGGCAGCTGGCCGGAGGGCGCGGGCTATGCGGCCTGGCAGAAGGCCAAGCTCCCCCGCATGCGCCTTGGTGTGCCGGACGGCACCCCGCTGGCAGACGAGATCGACCGACTTTTGAAAGAGGGGACCGGACTATGACGACCGTACAGCAGCTCTATGAAGCTATGCAGCACATCGCGCCGCTGGAACTGGCAGAAAGCTGGGACAATCCCGGCCTTCTGGTGGACTGCGGCGGGGAAGTGACCCGGGTGCTGGTCACGCTGGACATCACCCCGGAGGTGGTGACAGAGGCTGCCGCGAAGCACTGCGAAGCCATCGTGGCGCACCACCCGGTCATCTTTGATCCGCTCAAAAAGCTGGGGCCGCAGGATGTGCCGTTCCAGCTGGTGCGGGCGGGCATCTCGGCCATCTGCATGCATACCAATCTGGATGCGGCTGCCGGCGGCGTCAACGAGGTGCTGGCCGGTATCTTTGGCATGCAGGACCCGGAGCCCTTTGCCGGGGGCTGCGGCCGGGTGGGCAGCATTGAACCCATCACGGTGCCGCAGCTGGCCCGCAAGGCACAGCAGGAGCTGGCCGCCCGCTGCAATGCACCGGACGCAGGCCCGGCGGTGCAGGTCAAATTTGCCGACACCGGCAAACCGGTGCAGCGGCTGGCCGTCATCAGCGGCGCAGGCGGAAGCCTGTTTGAAGAGGCCCTTGCCATGGGTGCGGACTGCCTGCTGACCGGCGAGGCAAATCACCACCACGCCTGTGATGCAAAGCGGCTGGGGCTGTCGCTGATCGCGGCGGGGCACTACGCCACGGAGTTCCCGGTGACCGCTGCCGTGGCAGAGAAGCTGTGTGCCGCTCTGCCCGGCGTGGAAGTGCTGGTGAGCACAGCCAACAAGGACCCGTATACTTATTTATAATAGGGGAGGGCTGTAGCTTTCCGCAACGGCCCCTTTCGTGAAAAGCAATCGGAGCAGCCCGCAGGCTGTTCCGATTGTAATTAAAAAAGAACATTCCGCTGAATATGGCCAAAGCGAACGCGGAGGCCATTTTAATGATAAGAACGAGGTAACACACATGGCATTGGATGCCGCGACACTGGTACTGACGGCCCGAGAACTGAAAACCGTTCTGGCCGACGCCAAGATCGCAAAACTGTTTGAACCGACCCGCGATGAGCTGGTCATTACCCTGCGCACCCGCACGGACACCTACGCGCTGTTGCTGTCGGCCCGCAGCGGTTCCGCCCGGGTCTGCCTGACCGAAGAGACCTTTGAAAACCCGGAGACGCCGCCCTCCTTCTGCATGCTGATGCGCAAGCACCTCACCGGCGGCAAGCTGCTGGATGTGCACATGGAGCCGGGGGACCGCATCGTCTACTTCGACTTCCAGTGCACCAACGAAATGGGCGACCTGGTGCGCAACACCCTGTGCGCCGAGCTCATGGGCCGCTACTCCAATCTGGTGCTGGTGCAGAACGGCAAGATCATCGACGCCCTCAAGCGGGTGGATTTTGAGGACAGCGACATCCGGCAGCTGCTGCCGGGCCTGACCTACACCACGCCGCCCAAACCGGCCCGGCCGGATTTTCTGCAGGTAAGCTCTGCGTCCATCGTGGCAGCGGCCTGCCAGCGGGACCTGCCGGTGGCGGATGCCCTGAACAAGACCGTGGCCGGGGTCGGCCCGGTGGTCTGCCGCGAAGCCGTCTGGCGCGCCTTTGACGGGGAACACCTGCTGGCCAACGAGCTGACCGAGGAGCAAAAGTGCAGTCTGATGGCGGCCATCGACCAGCTGAAGGAGCTGCACGACAAGGGCGGCTGCCCCTGCAGCGTGACCGACCCGGACGGCAAGCCGGTGGAGTTCACCTTCTTCCGTCCGCAGCAGTACGGCGAAAACTACGCGGTGAAGGAATGGCCGTCCTTCAACGCGATGCTGGAGGGCTACTACGCCGAGAAGGACCGTGCCGAGCGCCTGCGTACCAAGAGCAAGGAACTGCACAAGGCCGTGCACAACATGTACGAGCGTGCCGTCCGCAAGCAGGCTGCCCGGCAGGAAGAGCTGGCCGCCAGCGGCAAAAGCGAAAAGCTGCGCCTGTACGGCGAGCTGCTCTCGGCCAACCTCTATCTGGCCCAGAAGGGCATGAAGAGCATCACGGTGCCCAACTGGTACGATGAGGGCAACGAGGTGACCATCCCGCTGGACCTGCGGTTCACTCCCAGCCAGAACGCCCAGAACTTCTTTAAAAACTACAAGAAGAAGCAGACCGCCGCCCGGATGCTGGTGGACCTGCTGGCCGAGGGCGAAAAAGAGATCGCCTATCTGGAAACGGTGCTCTACGAGGTGGAAACGGCTTCCGGCGAAGCTGCTCTCAACGAGATCCGGGCAGAGCTCAAGAGCCAGGGCTATCTGAAGTACTACAAGCAGCGCGACAAGCGCCAGAAGCCTGCGGACTTCCTGCGGTTCACCTCCAGCGACGGGTTCGAGATCCTGGTGGGCCGCAACAACGCCCAGAACGACAAGCTCACCCTGCACACGGCCCGGGGCAAGGACCTGTGGTTCCATGTGCAGAAAGCGCCCGGCAGCCATGTGGTGGTCATGAGCCACGGTGAGGATATCCCGGACACCACCAAGCAGGAGGCCGCCGAGCTGGCTGTGATCCACTCCAGCGCCTACAAGGCGGGCACCGGTGCCAAGGTGGCGGTGGACACTACCGAGGTGAAGAACATCTGGAAGGCCAACGGTGCCAAGCCCGGCATGGTGCTGTACGAGGTGTACACCACCGTGTACATCACCCCACGGGACGGTCTGGCCGAACAGCTGAAGAAAAAGTAAGGAAACCCTCCTTTTGACATCGTGGGACGATGGCGGAAGGAGGGTTCTCTTTATATATAGATATAAAAAACCCGAAAACGGCCATACTACCGTTGCGGCAGCGGGGAAGGGGAGTTTTCCACCCGTAAAATGGGATGGGATTGTGCATCTTGCACAGAAAAAACGCGATTCCACAAAACAGAGAAAATAAAAAAGAAAATTCGTTCTTTTTTCTAAAAAACACTTGCCAAATACACGAAGGTGTGATAGAATAATTCTCGGCTGCAAAGGGCTTGTGCGATACAAGTCGTGCAGGCCAGCGATATGCGTAGATGCGGGAGGTTGTCATCCGG
>ENA-UPTB01002684-UPTB01002684.1-human-gut-metagenome-genome-assembly--contig:-NODE-2684-length-11877-cov-29.428136_pt1 | contig 11877 bp, 10 predicted proteins | sample MGYA00250046_ERZ773369 | MGnify/ENA primary metagenome ERZ773369 (study PRJEB29103, sample SAMN06111938) | human gut metagenome | biome: human gut; feature: ankylosing spondylitis patient; material...
AGGCTTGTGATAGTGTGGTTTCGGCTGCCGATACATATAATTCCGTAACGGACAGTGCATCAAATTCTGAATATGTAAAAATCGGATATGGAGAATCCGGTTATGATACCAGAGAGTATGACTATCAGGAAGAACACCGTTTTGTGTCTGCTAAAGATTTCCCGCTTTCAACATTTGCGGCAGACTGTGATACAGCTTCCTACAGCAATATCAGAAGTTATATCGAAGAAGGAATGCTGCCGCCTGCAGGAGCAGTCCGGGTCGAAGAAATGATCAATTATTTTGATTATGACTATGTATCAGGCCCGGAGGCTGGGAAGAAGTTTGCAGTATATACGGAATATGCGGATTGTCCATGGAATAAAGATACAAAGCTGATGATGGTAGGACTGAATACGGCCGCGATCGATATGAGTGAGAAGAAAGCATCCAATCTGGTATTCCTGATCGATACATCCGGTTCTATGTATGAGGAAAATAAACTGCCGCTGGCACAGAAAGCATTTAAAATGCTGGCAGAGAATCTGGATGAGAACGACAGGATCAGTATTGTTACATATGCGGGTTCGGATACGGTTGTTCTAAATGGCGTGGCAGGTTCGGAGGCCTATACGATATGCGAGGCACTGGATTCGCTGGAAGCATCCGGCAGCACAAATGGAAGCGCGGGACTGATCACGGCATATGAGATCGCAGAGCAGCAGTTTATAAAAGACGGAAATAATCGGGTGATCCTTGCGACGGACGGGGATTTGAATGTCGGGCTGACAAGCGAGAGTGATCTGGTAGGATTGATCACTGAGGAGAAGGACAGCGGTATATTCTTGAGTGTTCTGGGATTTGGTTCTGATAATCTGAAAGATAACAAGTTAGAAGCATTGGCAGATCGCGGAAACGGTAATTATTCGTATCTGGATTCAGTCTATGAAGCAAAGAAGGTTCTGGTTGACGAAATGGGTGGAACCTTATATACGGTTGCAAAGGATGTCAAAATGCAGATTGAATTCAATCCGGAGCAGGTGAAAGGTTATCGGCAGATCGGATATGAGAACCGTACGCTTTCCGCAGAAGATTTTGCAGATGATACGGTGGATGGCGGCGAGATCGGAGCCGGTCATGTGGTGACTGCACTCTATGAGGTGGTTCCGGTCGATTCGGAATTTGACGTGCCGGAGGCAGAGACAAAATATACATCGAAAAAGCAGAGTACAGATTATTCCGGCGAACTGGCAACCGTGAATATCCGTTACAAAGAACCGGATGGAGATAAGAGCACACTGGAAACAGCCGTTATAAAGGCAGAAAGCGGTCAAAAGGGAATGTCTCATGACCTGAGCTTTGCATCGGCGGTTGCGGTATATGGAATGCTGCTTACGGACAGCGCATATAAAGGAATAGCGACGTATAAGATGGTGGAAGAACTTGCGGAAGCAGGAATCACGGTTCAGACGGATGAAAGAAACATGGCTCAGGCAAGCAACGACCAGTTATACCGGAATCAGTTCCTTGAACTGGTGCGGAAGACGGAGAAAATACCTCAACGTGAACCGGCAGCACAGATGTGGCAGTGCGATTAACAGACGGCCGGTTGTTTATATTCGAAATTCATAATAAATATAAGCCGTAAAAGGTGTTTTTTTCTCTGATATATGCTTTTTTATTTTTAAGCGTATAGAAGCACTTCCCTTTTATTGATAATTCTTGTATAATAAAGCATTAGAGTTGCCAAAAGGCAAATATTAGAAATGACAGGAAGGATAAATTAATGGGTGAAAAAAAGATAATGCTCGGTAATGCAGCGATCGCCAGAGGCGCATATGAGGCCGGTGTAAAGGTATCAGCAGCATATCCGGGTACTCCAAGTACAGAGATCAGTGAGAATATTGTAAAATATCCTGAGATATATGCAGAATGGTCTCCAAATGAAAAAGTTGCAACAGAGGTTGCGATCGGAGCATCATTTGCCGGTGTCCGTTCAATCGTATCAATGAAGCATGTAGGTGTGAACGTAGCTTCAGATCCATTATTTACAGCAGCATATACCGGTGTAAAGGGTGGTATGGTTTTAGTAGCAGCCGATGATCCGGGTATGTATTCATCACAGAATGAACAGGATTCCAGACTGGTAGCAAGGACAGCGATGATTCCGGTGTTTGAACCATCTGACAGTATGGAAGCAAAGGAGTTCACAAAGTATGCATTTGAATGCAGCGAGAAGTACGATACTCCGATCATGCTCCGTACAACAACCAGACTGGCACATTCACAGGGCGTTGTTGAATTAAATGACAGAGTAGAAGTAGAAGACAAGCCATACGAGAGAGACATTAAGAAGATGGTTATGATGCCGGGTAATGCGATCCCTCGTCATGTATTTGTAGAACAGAGATTAAAGGACATGGCAGCAGACGGTGCGGATATGCCGATCAATCGTGTAGAGATGAATGATACCAGCGTTGGTGTTATCACCAGCGGTATTCCATATCAGTACGTAAAGGAAGCAATGCCAAATGCCTCCGTATTAAAGCTCGGTATGGTAAATCCGCTTCCTAGAAAGTTGATCGAAGACTTTGCGGCAAAGGTTGATAAGCTGTATGTTATTGAGGAGTTAGAGCCTCATATCGAGACACAGGTAAGAGCCTGGGGCATCGATGCAGTAGGTAAGGAGCTTTTGACCGTTCAGGGTGAATACAGTGCAAATATGTTAAGAGAGAAGATCCTCGGCGAGAAGGTTGAGCAGGAAGAACCTGCAAAGGTTGCACCTAGACCACCTATCCTTTGTCCGGGATGCCCGCATAGAAGTGTATTTTCAGTATTAAACGAACTGAAGATCCATGCAGCAGGAGATATCGGATGCTATACACTGGGAGCAGTTGCGCCGCTTAGCGTAATTGATACAACCGTATGTATGGGATCTTCCATTTCTACATTACATGGTATGGAAAAAGCAAAAGGAAAAGATTACATCAAGAACTGGGTTGCGGTTATCGGTGATTCCACATTTATGCATACAGGTGTAAACTCTCTGATGAACATGGTTTACAACAAGGGTACAGGAACCGTTATCATCCTTGATAACTCAACAACCGGTATGACAGGACATCAGGATCATGCAGCGACCGGTAAGACCTTGCAGGGTGAACTTACATATGCGATCAATATTTATAAATTGTGTAAGGCGATCGGTATTGACAGTGTACATGAGATCAATGCATTTGACATTGACGGTTTAAAGAAGCTGATCAAAGAGGAAGTTGCAAAGGATGAGATCTCTGTTATTATCACCAAGTCTCCTTGTGTTCTTTTAAAGACAACCAAGGTAACAGGTGTATGCAGAGCTATCCCGGAGAAATGTAAGAAGTGTGGTATGTGCTTAAAGCCGGGATGTCCGGCAGTTATCAAGCAGCCGGATGGAACGATCCAGATCGATGAGACCATGTGTAATGGTTGCGGACTGTGTATGAAGCGTTGTAAGTTTGATGCGATCGAAAAGGAGGAATTCTAATGGCTGTAAAGAATATTATGATAGTTGGTGTCGGTGGACAGGGAACTCTTCTTACAAGCCGTATCCTCGGTGGTATCACGACAGCAGCAGGTTATGATGTAAAGCTCTCCGAGGTTCATGGTATGAGCCAGAGAGGCGGTAGTGTTGTTACATATGTAAGATATGGTGAGAAGGTTGCGGAACCGATCGTAGAAGAAGGTCATGCAGATGTTCTGATCGCATTTGAGAAGCTTGAGGCTATGCGTTATGCTCATTTTCTGAAGAAGGACGGCGTGATTATTGCAAATGATCAGAGAATCGATCCGATCACGGTTGTAACCGGTCAGGCAGAATATCCGGAACACATCTTAGAGACATTGTCAGAGAAGCATAAGGTGATCTCCATCGATGCGATGGCAGAGGCAAAGAAGCTTGGCAATCCAAAAGTATTTAATACGATCATTATCGGTGTTGCTGCAAAACATATGGATTTTGACCATGACAAATGGGTAGAGGTTATCAAGGCAACGGTTCCTCCAAAGACAGTTGAGATGAACCTGAAGGCATTTGAAGTCGGATATGCATTATAAAGATTAAAATTAAATAAATGGTTTATTACAGAAGCATCTGTGAAAACCGTCAGGGAAAATACCTTTTGTACATAAGAAACAGTTCATGCAGATATGTACAGAAGGTATTTTTACATTATGTATAATAATTGGAGCAAAAAATGTCGATTTTTAGGTACTTTTGACAAAAAAATAGTGGACGATATGGCTTATATAGTGTAAAATCAAAAATGCGGGTGCTTTCATGCGAAAAGAAAATTGGTGGGAACGTATAAGGAGAATTCGTAATGAATAATGATACAATAAATGTTGATATCAGTAAAAAATGGCAGTTGTTGTTGTGGAAGGTATTTCTGTCGGCTGCGATCATGTTCATGGTTGTGGAAGTAATCATATGTCTGGTAAAAAAAGATTTGGGAATGACGCGAGGAGCGTATATGGGGTTATATGTAGCAATTCCTCTTGTCATATATGCAGGGGTGTTGTCCGGAACCGTATATGTTTTGAAAAAAACAAGCTGACCGAGAACGGAGCTGACTGGCTGGTATCCATGATGATGTTTGTGATCTTTATTGTTCCGGCATTTGAGCATTATAATGCGATCGTACTGGCGCTGTTGCCTATGGTTTCAATCGTGATCACAGCCGTATTTGCGAATCAGAATATTACACTGGTGATGACGCTTCTGACATTCTGCAGTCTGATCATTAATGATATCCGTCTGTATAGTCTGTTTGAGTGGAAGGAGATTAGCTTTGGGGCGTATGTAACAGCTTCATTTGGGTTGGTTTTAGTTTTGAGCGTGGTAACCTTCTTGTTGAATATGCATACGAAAGAGCTGATGGAATCCATCGGTAACTTCACAGTTCGTCAGATGAATCTTATGACAGAGCTTCGTAAAGATCCGTTGACAGGATTATATAACAGACGTTCCTTTGAGGAGAGCCTGGAGAAAGAAATCCAGCGTACAGAAGAAACCGGAGAGAAAGCATATATTGCGATTTTTGATATCGATCATTTCAAGAATGTAAATGATACATACGGACATAGCAATGGTGATGTGGTTATCAAGGCACTTTGTAAGATGCTAAAGGAGAAATCCAAAGACTATGGTCTTGCATTCCGTTACGGTGGAGAGGAATTTGTTATACTGTTCAATAATATTGAATTGCCGAAGGTTATCAATGTAGTAGAGGATGTAAGAACAGAATTCCGATGCTACTACTTCCAGTTCATGAATAACAGTGGAATCACCTGTAGCTGTGGTGTTGCGGAATATTCCAAAGGAGAGAGTGCAAAGGCATGGTTCAATCGGGCAGATAATTCGCTGTATCAGGCGAAGGAAGCCGGACGTAACCGAACCGTTGTGAGCGAATAAGATAATAAAAAAAAGAAATCAGTAATTTAAAAACAGTGATATCTAAAAAACAGAGAAATTGGTACTATAAGTATACCGATTTCTCTGTTTTTTTGCAAATTTTAAAGTTGGTATAAAAAAATATAAAATTGGTATTGCAAAACCAGTTGATAGGTGGTATATTATATTTACAAAGTGGTTCGCAAAAAGAACCACAAAAGGAGATGAAAAATGGAGAAGGATATGGAATATTATATTCAGGTTTCCGGTCGTATTATGAAAGATAATCTTGATAAAAGAAAGTCTCTTACCAAAAAGATATGCGACTGGTATCTGGATCAGGACAAAGAAGATATATGTCTGATCGCATCCGGATCGTCCCTGAATGCAGCATATGCAGCTCGACCGTTTCTTTTAAAATACAGTAAATTCGATATCAGTGTATTAAGTACAGTGGAATATCTGGATGTTTACCGGGAGAGAGAAAAGAACCGGTTTACGATTTTAGTATCCCAGAGTGGCTGCAGTACAAATATAATTGAAATTATGAAGGAGCTGGATAAAGAGCATCAACCATTTGTTTTGTTAACCGGGAATGAAAATGGCAGTGCAAGCAGATACACGGATCACCTTGTGGAGTATGGAGTTGGAAATGAAACCATTGATTATGTAACGCTTGGATATTCTACTTTGATCGAGTTCCTGATGCTTATGATACTGGAGATAGGTTTTCAAAAAAGAGAAATTAGTGATCAGGAATATGAAACTGCAGTAAGCCAGATCCGGAATGCTTGTGAAATGCAGGAGCTTTGCCTGATGCAGGCGAAAGAATTGGTACAAAAACGATATCAGGATCTGTTGTGTATGGGAAAAGCAATACTGGTCGGCGATGGAGCCAATTTGGCAACGGTCAGAGAGGGAGCATTGAAATTTCAGGAAACTCTGAAAGTTCCGACGGTATATTATGAAAGCGAAGAATTTATACATGGACCGGATATGCAGCTTACTCCGGACTATTCGGTTTTCTTTATAGATTGTGGTAAGACCTCTGATCGACTGTATGATATTTATAAAGCAACATTGTTGATCACGGAGCACTGCTATATGATTACGGATCAGGTTCACGATAAACGAGATGGACAGATTTGGATACCATGCCGGCTTCCGGCAGAGATCACACCGTTATATACAGCTGCATTGTTTCAATATATAGCGGCTCATGTAACAAAGGAAAAAAATAATTTTACTTGTCATCCGCTGTTTTCCCGGATGGAACAGGCTGTTTCGCCAAAAACAGAAGACTATGACAGGATTATGAAAGAAAAGCTTGAAAGGAGCAGAAGGGAGGAGAACGGATGAGAAAATATGTTTTAGCAACACACGGAAAGATGGCCGAAGGAATGTTAACAACGATTGAAATGCTGGCAGGTGCACAGGAAAATCTGACCTGTATCAATGCTTATACAGATGAATGCCCGGATCCGCTTCCGGAATTAAAGAGAATTGTTGAAGCGGATTCAGAGGCAGAGATTGTGATAATGACAGATCTTTTAGGCGGAAGTGTGAATAATAATGCATCCGCATTATTGTCTGATCCAAGGATACATGTTGTTGCCGGTGTGAATCTGGCTGCAGTGATCGGTATCCTGCTGAGTGCAGAGGATCAGGATACGGCGTCTGTAATTGAGAGTGCGGTTGCAGAGGCTAAAGATATGATGGTTTATTGTAATACAGTAAATACAACGTATGATGATGAAGATTTTTAATCTGTGTGTTAACAGAAAAGAAAGGAGAAGGTTTATATGATTAAATCAATTCGTGTTGATTATCGTCTCTTACATGGACAGGTAGCAGTATCATGGACAGCATCATTAGGGGCAGATTGCCTGCTGCTGGTCAGTGACACGGTTAAAAATGATCCACTGAGATTAAATGCACTAAAGATGGCGAAACCATCCGGAACAAAGGTTGTAGTAAAAAATACAGCGGAAGCTGTAGAGGCATTGAAAAGCGGGATAACTGATAAATATAAATTATTTATCATCTGTGAAACGGTAGAAATAGCCAAAGCAATCATTGAAGCTACAGGAGAAAAGACATTAAATATCGGCAACATTGCATATCATGAAAATGCAAAATTATACGGTAGAAGCGCGTATATGGATGCAGCCGAGCTGGCTCTGGTAAAAGAGATGGTTGATGATAGCGTTGATGTATTTATTCAGATGATCCCGGCTGATAAAGCAATTAAATGCAAATCGCTATTTTAACGGATGAATGGAGGGACAGATTATGATATTAAAAACAATACTTATTTTTTTGATTGGTCTGCTTGGTTATTCAGAATGGTTGCTTGGAACAAGCTGCCTGCAGCGACCAATCGTTCTTGGACCGTTAGTAGGTCTGGTAATGGGAAATCTTCCTGCCGGTATTATTATGGGTGCAACGATGGAACTTGCACTTGTAGGAGCTGTATCAATCGGTGCATATAATCCGCCGGATCTGATTGCAGGCACTGTGCTCGGTGTTTCACTTGCGATTCAGTCAGGAGCCGGAGCAGAAACAGCTTTAGTACTTGGTATTCCGATCGCAACCGTAATGCTTGCGGCAAATACCGGTATCTGCCAGCCGTTGATGCTTGTTATGATCCACAAATGTGACCGTGATGCTGAAAAAGGTAATATACGGGCATTTAACAGAGATTATCTGATCGCAGGATATCTTCAGAATCTTTTTGGTATTGTCTGCATCCCACTTGCATTTTATTTTGGCAGTGATGCAGTAACAGCACTTCTTGGTAAAATACCTGAATTTGTTCAGTCAGGTATGGATATAACAGCAGCACTGCTTCCTGCACTTGGTTTTGCAATGCTTGCACAGCAGATGATGAATCGCAAGGTTGCACCATTTTTCTTCCTTGGCTTTTTCCTGGTATCATACCTTGGAATATCCACAACAGGAGTTGCGATTTTTGCCGTACTTATTGTGATAATCGGAGTAACATTTGGCATATTCGGAGACAAGCAACAGGGGGCGGTACCGGTAGTTGAAACCGCAGATAACGGAGGTGATTTTGATGAGTTCTAAGATACATGCAGACTACGATAAGGTAGTTACGAAAAAAGATCTCACAAAGGTGTTTTTAAGAGAGATCACATATGAACATACATGGAATTATGAACGAATGGGAAATGTAGGATTTTGTTTTTCCATGTATCCGGTTTTAAAGAAACTGTATCCGGATAAGAAGGATCTGGCAGCTGCTATGAAGCGTCATCTGACGTTATATCAGACCAGCCATTATCTTGCAACATTTCAGATGGGTATCACAGCCGCAATGGAAGAGGAAAATGCACAGGATGCAGATTTTGATACAGATTCGATTGGTGCAGTAAAAACAGCATTAATGGGACCTATAGCAGGAATCGGCGATTCTCTGTTCTGGGGCACGATCAAGGTAATCGCAACAGGAATCGGATGTTCACTTGCCTTGCAGGGGAACATTCTCGGACCTATTCTCTTCCTTTTGATCTTTAACATTCCGGCATATCTCTGCAGATGGTTTGGAGTATTCCTTGGATATAAAATGGGTCGTGAATCCATGGCAAAGATTGTTGAATCCGGTTTGATGAAGGTAGTTATGGAAGTAGCCTCTATCATGGGTATTATGGTAGTTGGCGGCATGACGATGGATATGACGTCGATTAATTTTATAACGCAGATCGGAAGCGGCGAAGAAGCAAGTACAATTCAGGATCTGTTAAATGGCATTGTCCCGGGCCTTCCGGTGCTGTTGCTATTTGGAGTTACTTACTGGCTATTGAAGAAGAAGGTTAATCCGTTGCTTATTATGTTGATCATGCTTGTACTTGGAATAGCAGGAGCATTCTTTGGCTTCCTTGGTTAAAAAGGAGGTAGTAGTAAGGTGAAAAAAATAGTAATTGATATGCATGTACATCCTGCATTTTTAGAGCCGGTATGCAGAACGGAATATCAGAATGAATTTGCAAAAAAGATGTATGGCTTATACAAGACGGATCAGATCCCGGTTGATGCACTGTTAACCTTGATGGATTGTTCCGGAGTGGATAAAGCGGTTTTGCTTCCACTGGATCTGACTACGGAATATGGAGGCATACTTGGAACAAATGACCAGATAAAGGAATTGACAGCAACATATCCGGATCGTTTTATCGGATTTGCCAGTGTAGATCCTCACAGGCCGGATGCGACAGAGATACTTGAAACAGCATTTGCAGAATATCATCTGGCAGGCCTGAAGCTTCATCCGTCAAAGCAGAAGTTCTATCCGGGAGATGAATACATGGAGCCGATATATCAGATATGCGAGAAGTATAATAAACCGATCGTGTTTCATTGCGGAATGTCGGTAGAGCCGGATACCTTATCTAAATATGCGAGGCCGGTTGAGTTTGAAGAAACAGCATACAGACATCCAAAGCTTCGAATCTGTCTTGCACATTGCGGATGGCCATGGGTGCAGGAAACTTGTATGCTGATGCTCAAATACAGAAATGTTTATGCGGATACAGCATTCCTGTATTTTGATACAGCCCCGGAGTTTTATCACAAGGTATTCGAAGTGGATATGGGACCGCACTGGATCGATCGAAGCTTCAGACATCAGATCATGTTTGGCTCTGATGATCCGCGGTTAGAGATGCGGAGAATGAAAAAGGCTATAGAAGCTATGGATATAAGAGAATCTACCAAGGACCTGATATTTGGACAGAACGCGATTGAGTTTCTGGGATTGGAGGTATGATGGTAACACATGGCAGTATAGAGGTGCTGACAAAAGAATATAACTGTCTGGTGAAAATTACAGATGATATCAGGCAGTTTGTAGAAAAAAGCAAAATCAGAAATGGTGTTGTATATGTTATAACAGCACATACGACAACGGGAATTGCAGTTAATGAAGGATTGGAGTGCCTGGAATATGATATTGGGCATCTGATGGAAAGACTTGTTCCTGAGGATGGAGAATATGCCCATGGAAGGCTGTTAGATACCTACGGTGCGATGGCAGGCAATCCGACCGGACATTTAAAAGCCCATCTGACCGGAAATCATTGTGTATTCCCGGTTATAGATGGAAAGCTAAAAAGTGGAAGTGCACAGGACATATATCTGTGTGAATATGATGGACCGCAATATAGAACAATTTATATAACAATCATAGGAGAATAAAAAATAACAGGAGGAAAGAACTATGGCATTAAAAAAATTTGACGCAGAGAAATATTTAAAGGACGGAGCAAAGACATACTCATTAAGAGGAGAGGTTGAGGCATTGATTGACCGGATCACGGCAAAGGAATATGACAGCGTATGTATGCTTGGTATCGGTGGAACATGGGCAGAATGGTATCCGGTTGTAGAAGTAGCCAAGAAATATACAGATCTTCCAATCTATCTTGAAAATGCAGGTGAATTTCTGGTAAAAAATAAAAAACATATTACAGATAAGACTCTTGTATTTACCTCTTCTGCATCAGGCAATACTATGGAGATCTTGAAGGCAGTAAAATATTGTAAGGATCAGGGAATCAATGTATATGGATTTACAAAGGATGAGACAACTCCTTTAGCAAATCTGCTGACAGACCCGATTTATAATGCATGTGGTGACTGTGAGCATTCTTACTTATTATACTATTTTGTAATGCTCCGTATCTTAAAGAACAGAGGAGAATTCCCACATTATGACAGATGGGCAGACCAGATGGAAAATCTGTTTAAGGATCTCCTTGCTGCAAGAGAAAAATTTGAGCCAAGAGCGATCGAGATCGCAAAGACATATGCACATGAACCATATACAATGTTTACAGGCTCCGGTGTCCTTTGGGGTGAGACCTATCTCTTTACAATGTGTATCTTAGAGGAGATGCAGTGGGTTCGTACAAAGACTGTTTCATCTGCTGATTTCTTCCATGGACCATTGGAGTTAGTTGATGACAGAGTTCCGGTATTTGTAATAAAAGGTGAGGACGAATATCGACCATTAGATGAAAGAGTAGAACGATTTGTAAAAGAACATACAAAGAAAGCTGTTATTATTGATACCAAGGATTACATTCTGGATGGTATCGATGATGAGTTCCGTGTAATCTGCTCTCCGATGATCATTACCGCGATATTAACAGAACGACTTGCTATTCATTATGAGCAGAATACAGGACATAGTCTGGAATTCAGACGTTACTATCGTCAGTTTGAATATTAAAAAGGTCAGGCGGTTATTATGGTTGAATTCACATATGTAATTACAGATGAGCAGGGACTTCATGCCAGACCGGCTTCACAGTTTGTTATGGCTGCTGCAAAATGTAAGAGCACAGTATCCGTAACATTTGGATCCAGAACCGTAAACGCAAAAGGAGTTATGGCAGTTATGAGTCTGGGAGCAAAAAAAGGTCAGGAGATCCTGATAAAAGTAGAAG
>ENA-UPTB01002692-UPTB01002692.1-human-gut-metagenome-genome-assembly--contig:-NODE-2692-length-11831-cov-14.780670_pt1 | contig 11831 bp, 7 predicted proteins | sample MGYA00250046_ERZ773369 | MGnify/ENA primary metagenome ERZ773369 (study PRJEB29103, sample SAMN06111938) | human gut metagenome | biome: human gut; feature: ankylosing spondylitis patient; material...
TGTTCGCTGCATTTTTTAATGCTGCAAGCTTAGTAGTATCCATAGAATTACTAGCATCCAATACCATTACTACACTCGCACCTTGTGCCCTCACATCTCCTTCGCGTCCGGTTGTTTCTGCATTCAGATTAATCTTATAAATTCTATTCTCATAATCAACAACTTCAGCTGTTTTGCTACTGGTAAGATTATTTTCGGCTTCTTCCTTCTCAGTGTAGTTAGTGATCTGTTTGTTCTCAATTTCAGTCGTACCATCTGCTTTATAAAGCTTAGCAGTTGCCTTATTATTTTCAACAGATACTTTTACCTGATCTCCTACCTGAACGGAAGAATATAACTCTCCGTGGATTTGACATAGCCAGACGGTGCCTCTGTTTCTGTCAATGTATAAGTTCCGACTGAAAGATTTTCAAACTTCAAAAGACCATTTTCATCAGATGTTACATTATACGTTTTCGCCGAATCACCATCCAATGTAAGAGTAAATTTTGCTCCAGATAATGGCTGATTGCTTGTATTTACCTTTGTAATTTCGAGACTGGCTACATTGTTGCGTGTATTAGTAACTGTTACCTTCGCATCACTACCTAACTTAATTTTTCCTGATGCTGTATCAGTTGTACTAACAACCTCTGCCTCCTCAATACTGTACTCAGGATTTCCATAATCCTTTGTATTAAGATTGATCTCGTTAACCTCAAAGCTTGTTCCAGCTAAAATTTGTTCAAGAACTACTGTGTATCCTGCAGGAACTGAAGGAACAACACCATTAACTGCTTTTCCACACACAGTCTTATTCGTTGCCTTCTTTAAGCTTCCATTTTCACTTGTATAATAATTTCCTTCAGAATCTTGCAGATAATAATTTCCTGTATAATGCTGACTATTCAACTTTATCTCAAAATCAAATTTATCATTTACAGGAATATCACCTTTAATTTTTTTGGTAATACACAGCTTACGACTATTTTCCTCACTACACTTGTTAGTAAAAGTTACCCATGGTCTACTGTCAACTGTAGCTACACTAGAAATAACATTTCCACTCTGATTTGTTGCATTTTTCCCATTGATTAAAACCTGATCATATTTGTCATTTGATACATCAAGTTCTTGAACCCTATAATTCTTATTTTCCTCAAGTCCAGAGAAAGTTGCATGCTGACCAGGTTTCAACGTAAACACATTAGCGTAGGAAACGTCATTTATTGTTTCACTCTTGAACTTAACTTCGCTACCATCGCTTAAAATACCTGCAGTACTTGATGGAACATACTTCCTGCTGTCATTCTGAACAAGTAACTGAAATTTAAACTCTACATCTGCATACTTCTCTTTATCCGTATTACTCAACTGTTTTTCAACCGTAACCGACTTCTTCGGAACTGTTGGAAGATTGAACTTAAGCTTACAGTTGGAATCACCCTCACCTCTTTCGAGATAATAGAAATTAATTGTATGCATTGTATAATCTGCGAAACGATTCTCTCCGCTAACAAAATCTCCTGTTGTTTTTGCATCAGCAAATAATTGTCTTAAATTTAGATTATTATTGTTACCAACTGTAACGTTGCCATTAGCAAAATTAATAGAACCAGACGCTGCATTATGAACACCACCAATATCCAACACCAAAACGCCATCGATGTAAACCCATACATCATCATCTCCAGAAAACTCAAATACCATATCATTCCCTTGAATTTTTCCGTCTTTTGGCTGAATGAATTTAGCTGACATTGTCATACCAAAATGGTAATCTGGATTCGTTGAAATTCCATAAATACCAGAGCCGTTTGCTGTATGTTCTATAACAGAATTACCTAATGTATTGAACGGGAAGAAACTTCCATGCTTTGGATAGCTTTGTAGGCCTACTGCATTTCCACGACTTCCTGGTACCTTATATACAGTAAAATTTTTTGTCTTTGTATCAAACTGTGCAAAATTTTCAGCACTATCATATTCATAGTAACCATCTGCATCTTTTTTAAATAAGTAATTTGCATCAGAATAAACCGTCTTGCCCGTACCGGAAGTTGTTGAAAATAAATACGAACTACTCTCGTTCTTCCCCTTATTTAATGTCGGATATGAATCTGATCCCAATGTATTTTTCATAATGCCAGGATAGGGAGTAGCCGACCCTGTCCAATTGTTATAAGCGTCTCTTTGATCTTTTCCATTACTAAACTTCAAAGAATGATCATCATTTATTGGATTGGTATCGTAATTAAACATATTGATAGTAATACCACTGGCAGCACTATCAACAGTGCTCTCCTTATCATAACTACTCGTTGTCTGTACAGAAGTGAAATCATCTGCCAACCATACAACTGAGAAAGTAGAAAAACTCTCTGTTTCAAAGTTTGCACTTTCAATCTCTCCATTGTCGGTTGTACTTACTTCAGCCTGTCCATCATTGCTCATATTAACAACTTCTGTGACATTACCATTTGCATCCTCCACAAAATGTACCAGAGATACATTCATGTTTTCCTGTGCTGTATCTGTTTCTGCTACACCTTCCGGGATTTCTGCTTCTTTGTAGGCTATAGATACTCTGACACTTCCGTTCTGCGGTTCGATCTTAGTTCCATCGTCATTCAGAAAACTGATATCGTATGCAAGAAATCCTGCTACTGTATAACTCTCATTTTCTGCACCCTCGTGAAGCTGTTTCTCTATATCTGCATACTGGTCAGAACCTTTCTCGATCGGAGTCACAACAAACTGTGCACCTTCCGGAATAACGCCCTTCACTGCTGTTGCAGTTACAACTACATTACCAACTTCCTGAGAATAAGAAACTTCTTCGCTTTCCTGCACATCCTCAGGCTCTTCTGCCTCATCACTGCTGTCAACAACCTGTGCCATATCACTTCTTATGTAAGCCTCGGTTCCTTCCCAGGAAACCTTGTACCAGGTTGCTCCGTCCTCTGCTGTTACGGTATCCAGAAGTGTGAGCTGTGTTCCTGCGTTTACAGTTGCCAGAACCTCTGCCTCGATAGATGGGCTGACACGAAGATTCGTATCGTCTCCCAGAACCTCGATCAGGCTTGTCTCACCATTCTCATCTGCTGCCGGAACCTCCTCCGGGCTCGCAATATCCTCTGCCGGTTCTTCCACCACATCCGGATTCTCTGCCGGCGCTTCGGTAGGTTCAGCATCCGGATTCTCCGCCGGAGCCTCAGAAGGCTCTGCATCAGGAGTTACCTCCGGATTCTCTGCTGCCGGTGTCTCAGCTGCATCCTGCTCAGGCTCGTCCGAAATATCCATTCCGTCCGTAAGCTCCTCTGATGCGATAGGCACCTCGTCCTCATTACCAGAAACAGCTTCTGCCTCGACATCTGCTGTCTCAGGAGAATCCCACATAACGGCAAAAACAGCTGCGTTGCCAGTCTCAACCTGAAGTGTCTGGATCTGTTTGCCCTCGTTGACATTCAGAACCTTCAGATCCTCGTTGGCCTGTAAGGTGTTAACATCAGTATCACCGGTACTGCTGTTATAATGAAGCTTCTCAACGGTTACACTCGTGCTGGCTGCATCGGTAAGCTCCGGTGCTGCCGGTGTCTTGTACTCAAAAGTTACTCTGACTCTGCCGTTCGGCTCGACTCTGTTTCCGTCGCCATCAGCAAAATACACATCATACGCAAAAAAACCTCTCAGGCTGCTGCCCTTGTCTGTAGCTGCTGCTGAAAGCTTCTGAGAAACTGTATCATAAGATACGGATGAATTCTCGTTTACGCCGTCAGCCTTCAATGCTGTATTCTGCGGAAGAGCTCCGTCCTCCAGTGCCTCTGCTGTTACTTTAACAGAATCATTCTCATATGTAAGCGTCGATTGCTGCGCCTGTTCCGTTTCCTCCTGGTCAGCGCTGCTTACATCCGGTGTCGATTCTTCGGCCGCTGGTTCAGATGTAATTTCGCCATCTGTAAATATATCCTCCGTTCCATCTCCGAACGCCTCACTCGCGGAGATCGTATATGCACTCGGCATACAGGATACCATCAACGCCAAAGCCACCATAAATGCCAGGAGTTTTCTGATCTTATTATTCCTTAATTTTTTCATACCTTTCCCGCTTTCCTGTGTGTGCATTAACGTGTACTGTATTTCTTATTACTTTACTTCTGTTTATATTCCTTTCTCTTAAAAAAGCTTCATGTTTTTAGCCGGTGAGTAAACAGGTTACACCTTTACAATATTTTACCCTTATGTGATTGTAGTGTCAATATACCAGACATTTTTGGTAAGGATACTGACATTATCAGATGCTATCGAAAATCAGCCTTCAACTCCTCCTTCTTAACTTACTCGTTCACTGGTTCTTTTCGCCTGATTTTTCAATAAAATCTGACTATTCGTGGTATTTATTATACAACACTAATAGTTGTTTTGTAAGGCACTTTTTTTCATAAAAAAGTGCCTCTGTCACTATTTTAACATGAATTTCTTCAGCTCATCCCGCTTCTTGACATTCAGCTTGCAAAAGATATCCGTAAGGTAATGCTTGACAGTATTAACGGAAATCCCCAGATGCTCTCCTATCTCCTTATTGCTCCATCCCCCACTTGCCAGCATGGCAATAGAAAACTCCATCGTCGACAGCTCTCCCGTAACCTTTCTCCGGTTTTCCGGATTATGAAGCGCCATCCAGCCCCTGCTGAAAGAAATCACCCCTTTCGTGATACGCTGCTACGCCTCCGGATCCTGATTCCGGATACAAGCCTCGACCAGCCCCCGCAAAAGCCCATGATGCTCAATAAAAGGCTCCAGAAACCCATCCATCTTCGCCAGCTCCCAGCTCCGGAGCATCTCCTCCTGCGCCTCCTGCTTCATTTCTTCCACGATTCCTGTTACTTTCTGCAAAATGGCCGGGCCACCCTTCCACGCTTCTGTCTTCATAGATCTTTTACATATAATCTCTGCATCTTCGTAAATGATTCCATATTTTATTGCAGTTCCACCAATATCAATGCTTACATACTTATTCATCTTGCAATCCCCGTTCACATTTTTATGACATCTCTATTCTGTGATATCTATTATATCTGATTCGCTTTATCTTCTCAACTTTCACATTGAAAATCCGTCAATTCTTTGCTTTCATACACAATAGTCTGCAAAAAGGGCAAACCAGCCATTTTCTGCGGTTCACCCTTCTTGTCCACAGGTCATACGACCTGTATTGTTGTTACACGATGAGCACACGGTCGGTGTGCAGCAGTTCCAGTTTCTCGCTCATCTTCTTCCTCCCGCCATCGCCAGACGGCAGAGCGCCGTTTCCAGCAGAGTCTGCGCACTCACGGGCTGGCTTTTCAGACTCTTGTCCAGCTCAAGCAAGATCTGCATACAGGCTTCCAGCTGGGGCAGCGTGTAGTGGCTGGCTGTCTCGGCAGAACGCTTGAGCCGGTAGTCGCTGCCCTTGTAACCGAAATCCTTGAACACGGTGCTGTAGCTCTTCCGCTTGGCTGCGCCCAGTTTGACCCGATAGAGATCCACATAGCTGCCGATCATGGCCGCCGTGATGGGGATGGGCTCCTGCTGCAGGCGGAGAAGCGTTTGCAGCTTTTTGCAGGCGCCGGTGGCGTTTTTCGCCGTGATCATCCGTATCATCTCGAAGACGTCGGCCTCGAGGCTCACAGTCCCCATCTCGGCCACCATGGCCGTGGTCACGGTCTGGTAGCCGGAGAGAGCACAGAGCTTGTCCACCTCGTTCTCGAGAAGGAACGGGTCTTCGCCGCAGCGTTCCAGCAGGGCCGCCGCCGTACCCTCGGAGAGGGTCGTGTCCTGCGCCTTGGCGCGGTCCATCACCATGACCTTTAGCTCGTAGGGCTTGGGCTTGGCCAGCTCTTCGGCAAAGCCGACCTTAGTACACTGGGCGATGAGCTTCTGCGCCCGCTTGCCCAGCTTGAGCTTATTGCGCTCCATCTCGAACACGCTGCCCAGCACCACCACGGCATTCTCGAGGCTGGCCAGCGTGGCGCACAGCTCGTCGAGGTCTTTGTCGCTGTAGGCGGCGGGGTCCACCTCGGGCAGAAGCACCACGCGCCGCGTCCCGAAGAAGGAGATGGTGCCTGCTGCCATGATGAGCTGCTCGATTTCGGGCGCAGCACCGTCCAGAACGGTCGTCTCTTCGTCCTCGCCCTCGGCCAGAAGCTTTGCCGCCCGGGCCACAGCCTGCCGGACAAGATAGCGCTCGCTGGAATAAAAATAGTAGACCGGACAGCCTTCCTGGGCCAGCTGCCGGAGTTTCGTTTCCGTTGCCAAATGATCGGCTCCTTTGTATTTGGATTATTTTATTTTATCATACTCTGCCCGCTTTGAAAAGCGTTCCCCCCTCGAAACGGAGGCGCAGCCGCGAGACGGGCTCTGCGTCCTCTTCCATCCAGCGGTATTTGCTGCTCAGGGTCAGGCAGTCGGTGTACCGGATATTGTCCGGCCTTGCCGACGAGGCCAGCAGCCACTCGGCCCGGATGGGCTTTGCAGGCCGGACCGTGCCGCTGAGGGTGATGAACCTCTGCCCGCCGACACGCATCCGCAGAATGCAGCCCTGCCGGGTGCGGAAAAGTTCCAAGTCCACTTTGCCGCAGGAAGCACAGCGGGTGGTGTTCTCGGCCAGAGCAGCGGCATTGATGCGCTTTTGGGCTTCGATACGGCAGGGTTCTTCCGGCTGCATCCGCAGGTCAACCAGAAGTTCCACCGTCCTCACGCCCCGCTTTTCCAGTTGGCTTTCCACCGCCCGCCGGGTGATGCTGCTGCCCCGGAAGAGGACGACTGCCTTCTCCCTCTGGGTGATGACGACGGCAGGCGCAGCCCGGGTCCCCACCAGCTCGATGTTCACCACATTCCAGTTCAGAGCCGTTTCCAGTCCGATAGCCAGCGTTGCCAGCAGAATGACCGTCGGCAGAGCTACCCGGAGTCGGATGTGCCGCCGCATTGCCATTACGCAAAGCAGGATCAGCGCAAGACACACCAGTGCGGCATAGGTCCCATCAAACCAGAGGGACGCTCCCGGCAGAACGGACACCCGGAAAGCCCACTCGTTCATCAGCCATGCCAGCCCTTCGGCACAGAAGGCCACTGGGCGGCGGATGATTTCAAACAAAGGCAAGCCCTCCGCGGCCAGACCCAGCAGAGCTGCACCGAGGCCGAAGCTCAGCATCGGCCCCACCAGCCAGAGGACGGCCACGCCCGACGCCACAGCCCAGACCGTTGTGCTCATCCCCCGCAGCACCAGCACCGGGAAGGTCGCCGCCGATGCACAGAGGGAGACGCAGAGCGAGTCCCACACGCCGCCCGCAAAGCGCCGGAAGATGAGCACTGCGCGGGATGGTTTCTCCCGGCGGCTTTTCCGTTTCTTCTTTCTGTCGTAATAGCGCTCCCGCCCACGCCCTGCGCACTCAGCACCGGCCAGTGTTCCCATCACTGCCGCAAACGACAGCTCGAAGCCCACGTCATAGACCGCGTACCCGTTGCCCAGACACATGAGGACGCCTGCCGCGCCCAGCGAGGTGAGCGTATCCGCCGGGCCTCCCACCCAGACGCCGAGGGAGCTGACCCAGACCGCCACCGCCGCCCGGAGGACAGAGGGCGTCGCGCCGGTGATGCCCACCAGCAGAAGAGCCGTTCCGGCCCGGAGCAGCGACCTCGCCCGCCGGTAAGCTCGGCTCCGCTCCCGCTCCTTGTGGGGCAGAGCATCCAGCAGGCCGCAGAAGATGGTGACGTGGAGGCCGCTCACCACCAGCACATGGGAAAGCCCCGCGCCCCGGTAGGCACTGCGAAGAGTCGAAGTCAGATGGCTCCGGTCGCCCACCACCATCGCGGCCAGAACGCCGCCGGTGTTTTCGGCCATACCTTTTCGCAGGGCGCGGCTCAGCGCCGCCTGGAGCCGAGTCGTCCGGGCTCGGAAGCTCTCGCTCTGCCCAAGACGAAGCATCCCGGACAGATATTCCGCGCTGAGGACAATGCCGTCGGCGTAGTCGTCCAGACGCTGGGTGGCATCCGGCACATCCAGCGAAAAGCGGCCCCGGATGCGGCCTCCGGCCTCACATTTGGGCAGACTGGCGCACTCCACCCGGAAGTGGACAGCTTCCCCGTCCACTTTTTCCACCATTAGCACGGCACTCACCCGGCCCGCCGTGTAAGCGCGGCCTGTGCTCTCCACTTCGGCGGTGAGGGTCACTTCTTTTCCGGCGTAGGTGTCCTGTATCTTTGCAAGCCGCGCGCCGGTCGTTTTCATGATGCCGACGCCCAGCACTGCGCCCAACAACAGACAGACCGCATACCCTCTCGCGGCCCCGCCTTTCCACCAGACCAGCAGGCAGAAGACAACAAAAATTGCCGCAGACGGCAGCAAAAGCCCCATCTGCGGCAAAAATGAGCACAACGCTAACACACCCAGCGCACTCAGGCAGAACGCGCAGAGCGGGCGTCGCATATCGGTTTAGTGGAGGAACAGAGGCAGCGGCTCGAGGAAGATGATGTCCTTGCGCTGGGCAGCATCACCCTCGGCCAGAACGGCGGCCTGACCCACGATGGTACACTGGGTCTGCTCGGCCAGCTCGTCCAGAGCCTTGAGAGAGCCGCCGGTGGAGATGACATCATCCACGACCAGCACCCGCTTACCGCTCATCTTGTCCAGCTCCTTACGGTCGATGACCAGCTTCTGCTTGCCAGCAGTAGTGATGGACTGGTCCTCGACGACAACAGGGTCGGGCATATACAGCTTGACGCCCTTGCGTGCGCAGACGTAGGGCTTGCCGCTCTGGCGGCTCATCTCGTGAGCCAGCGGGATGCCCTTGGCCTCAGCGGTCAGCAGGATGTCAAAATCCGGGCATTTCTTGAGCAGCTCAGCGGCAGCAGCCACCGTCAGCTCGGCATCGCCCAGCATGATGAAGGCCGCAATGTCCATGTGGTCGTTCACCTTGCAGATGGTCAGCTCACGGGTCAGGCCCGCGACATTCAGTGTATAAGTCTTAGCCATATTCAACGATCTCCCTTGCTTTTTCGGAATCAGACAGGCAGCTTCTCGCCGCCCAGAACATGGAAGTGCAGATGCTTGACGGTCTGGCCGGCGTCCTCGCCCACATTGGAGATGACGCGGTAGCCGTTGTCGAGGCCCTGCTCCTTGGCGAGCTTTGCGATGACCGCAAACACATGGCCCAGCAGAGCGCCGTCTTCCTCGGTCAGCGCAGCGGCCGAGGGGATGTGCTTTTTGGGGATGACCAGAAAATGCACCTTGGCCTGCGGGGCGATGTCATAGAATGCCACCACCTGCTCGTCCTCATAGAGCTTCTTCGAGGGGATGTCCCCCGCTGCAATTTTGCAAAACAGACAATCTTCCATGGGAATCGCTCCTTCCTACTATCTATTATCAGGATGCTGCTGTATGTTGTCAAGCCTCTCCCTTTGGGAGAGGTGTCTGCGAAGCAGACGGAGAGGGCAAGGGCGCTGACAGGAGGCCCGAAGCGCAGCGATATTATCGTTCTGCCAAAGGCTCCTGCCTATCACGCCGCAGCAGCCCTTGGGCCACAGGCTTGCCCTCTCAGTCACCTACGGTGACAGCTCTCCCAAAGGGAGAGCCTTCTGCACACATCCTCAAATCAGCCCAGCTGCTTCTCCACGATGCCCTTGACAGCGGCCAGAGCCTCGTCGATCTTGGTCTCATCCTTCAGACCAGCCATAGCGAAGTCGGGCTTGCCGCCGCCCTTGCCGCCTGCGATGGCAGAGATCTCCTTGACGAGATTGCCGGCCTTCAGACCCTTTGCCTGAGCGTCCTTGGTCACGGTAACAGCCATGGTGATCTTGTCGTCAGACTTGCCCACCAGAACAGCCACAGCAGCAGCCTTGGCATTGTCACGGATGGTGTCGCACATGCCGCGCAGGGTGTCGCCGGAGGTACCGGTGAAGTAAGCGGAAGCGATCTTGACGTTGCCGACGGTCTCAGCGTTGTCGAACAGGCTGGTGACCTTGGAAGCAGCGACCTTTGCCTTGATGTCCTCCAGCTCCTTGCTCATGGCCTTGTTCTCAGCCATGACAGCCTCCGCACGAGCGGGCAGAGCGGCGACGTTGTTTGCCTTCAGGGTGTTAGCCACGGTATGCAGCATAGCCTCCTGCAGGTTTGCACGGATCAGCAGATTGCGGCCGGTGACAGCCTCGATACGGCGGATACCAGCAGCAACAGAGGACTCGCTGACGATCTTGAAGCCGCCGATCTGAGCGGTGTTCTTGACGTGGGTGCCGCCGCAGAACTCGGTGGACCAGCCCTCAATATCAACAACACGGACGACCTTGCCGTACTTCTCGCCGAACAGAGCCATAGCGCCCAGCTTCTTGGCCTCTTCGATGGGCATCTCCTTGACGGTAACGTTCATCGACTCGAAGATCTTATCGTTGACGATCTTCTGCACACGGACCAGCTCCTCGGGAGTGACAGCGCTGAAGTGGGTGAAGTCGAAGTGGGTGATGGAAGCGTCCTGATAGGAGCCTGCCTGATGGACGTGGTCACCCAGGACCTCGCGCAGAGCTGCCTGCAGCAGGTGGGTAGCGGTGTGGTTGCGGGCGATGGCCATGCGGTATTCCTTATCCACGCGGGCGGTCAGATGGTCGCCGACATGGACGATGCCGCTCTCGAGGGTGCAGGTGTGGACATAGTAGCCCTTGGGGGTCTTTTTGACGTCCTGCACGCGCAGCACGCACTCAGCGCCGGTGATGACACCGTGGTCTGCGGCCTGACCGCCCATCTCAGCGTAGAACGGGGTCTTATCGAGAACGACCAGCACGCCTTCCTTGGCCTGCTCGTCGGTGGCGATGGCATCGGTCAGGGTCTCCTCGTCGCTCAGAGCCACAACGACGCTGTCGCTCTTGAGGGTGTCGTAGCCGACGAACTCGGTGGGCTCAGCGGTCAGAGTGCCGAACAGGTCTTCGCTCCAGCCGGAGATGTTCTTCTTGAGGCGCTCTGCACGGGCGCGCTCCTTCTGCTTGGTCATCTCGGCGTGGAAGCCTTCCTCGTCGATCTCGATGCCCTGCTCCGCAGCGATCTCCTTGGTCAGGTCGAGGGGGAAGCCGAAGGTATCGTTCAGCTTGAAGACGTCCAGACCCTTCAGCAGGTGCTCGTGAGCCTTTTCCAGACCGTCGATCATGTTGTTCAGGATGTTCATGCCGGCGTCGATGGTGCGGGCAAAGTTTGCCTCCTCGGTGCCGATGACCTTCTTGATATAGGCGTCGTGCTCACGCAGCTCGGGGTAAGCGGACTCGCTGGACTGGATGACCGTCTCCACCAGCTCCACGAGGAAGGGGCGGCTGATGCCCAGCATACGGCCATGGCGGGCAGCGCGGCGGAGCAGACGGCGCAGCACGTAGCCGCGGCCCTCGTTGGAGGGCAGGATGCCGTCAGACACCATGAAGGTGCAGCTGCGGATGTGGTCGGTGATGACGCGGATGGAGATGTCCTCCTTGGGGTTGGTGCCGTAGGTCTTGCCGGCGATGCGCTCCACATGGTGCAGCACGCTCTGGACGGTATCGACCTCGAACAGGTTGCCCACGCCCTGCATCACGCAGGCCAGACGCTCCAGACCCATGCCGGTATCAATGTTGGGGCGTGCCAGACGCTCGTAATGGCCCTTGCCGTCGGCGTCGAACTGGCTGAACACCAGGTTCCAGATCTCCATATAGCGGTCGCAGTCACAGCCCACGCCGCAGGTCGGCTTGCCGCAGCCGTACTCGGGGCCGCGGTCGAAGTAGATCTCAGAGCAGGGGCCGCACGGACCGGAGCCGTGCTCCCAGAAGTTGTCTTCCTTGCCCAGACGGACCATGTGGTCGGG
>ENA-UPTB01002699-UPTB01002699.1-human-gut-metagenome-genome-assembly--contig:-NODE-2699-length-11786-cov-15.604065_pt1 | contig 11786 bp, 9 predicted proteins | sample MGYA00250046_ERZ773369 | MGnify/ENA primary metagenome ERZ773369 (study PRJEB29103, sample SAMN06111938) | human gut metagenome | biome: human gut; feature: ankylosing spondylitis patient; material...
TGCTGGCTTATCTCCAGAAGAAGGACATCGAGCGTTACCGTGCTCTGATCGCAACTCTGGGTCTGCGTAAGTAATTTTAACGGAGGGCAGGTACCGCAAAGGTACCTGCCCTTTGCTTTATGTATAACTCCATGTATCCCATGCGCACAAAATAGCGGTGGCAGCGTATTGCAGCAGTAAATCGAACGCCCGTGCCTGCGGGCAGGGACGCTGGATTTATTGCTATAATGCGCACGCCACGGCTTTTTGGATAGAACGATCCGAAAAACAAGGAGGCAGAAATAATGGCAATCGAATTTGGTTCCCGCAAAGAGACCTTTGACAACTTCAAGGTCTACGAAACCATGCTGGCCGGCCGCCCGTTCAAGGTTGAAATGGGCAAGATGTGTGGCCTGTCCAATGCCAGCGCACTGATCCGCTACGGCGAGACCTGCGTGATGTGCAACGTGGTCATGAGCCCCAAGCCCCGCGAGGGCGTGGATTTCTTCCCGCTGAACGTGGAGTACGAGGAAAAGCTCTACGCTGCAGGCCGCATTCCCGGCAGCTTTATGCGCCGTGAGGGCCGCCCCGGCGAGCGCGCTATCCTGACCAGCCGCGTGGTGGACCGCCCCATGCGCCCGCTGTTCCCCAAGGAGATGCGCAACGACGTGTGCATCACCATGACCGTCATGAGCCTTGACCCGGACTGCAGCCCCGAGATCGCCGGTATGATCGGCGCTTCTCTGGTGACCGCCGTGTCCGACATCCCCTGGAACGGCCCCATCGGCGGCGTGCAGGTGGGTCTGGTTGACGGCGAGATCGTGCTGAACCCCACCCAGGAGCAGCGCAAGGTGAGCGACCTTGCCCTGACCGTTGCCGCCACCATGGACAAGATCGTGATGATCGAGGCCGGCGCCAACGAGGTGGACGAGGACACCATGCTGACCGCCATCAAGACCGCACACGTTGAGATCAAGAAGATCATCGAGTTCATCAACAAGATCGTGGCCGAGCGCGGCAAGCCGAAGATCGACTTCCAGGTGGTGGGTCTGGACATGGATGTGTTCCACGCCATCCAGAACAAGTACTTGGACGACTTCAAGGCTGCTATGGACACCGACGACAAGAACGTGCGTGACGCAGCCCTGCTGCCCATCATGGACAAGATCGCCGAGGAATACCCCGACCTGTCCGCTGCCGATCTGGATCTGGTAAGCTACAAGATGCAGAAGTTCGTGGTGCGCCGCTGGCTGCTGGATGAGGGCAAGCGCGTGGACGGCCGCGGCATCAACGAGATCCGCCCGCTGGCCGCAGAGGTGGGCATCCTGCCCCGCGTGCACGGCTCCGGTATGTTCACCCGTGGCCAGACGCAGGTGCTTACCACCTGCACGCTGGGCGGCACCAAGGACAACCAGCTGATGGACGACCTGACCGACGAGCAGACCAAGCGCTATATCCACCACTACAACTTCCCGCCGTACTCTGTGGGCGAGGCACGCGCACCGCGCAGCCCCGGCCGCCGCGAGATCGGCCACGGCGCATTGGCCGAGCGTGCTCTGGTGCCGGTGCTGCCCTCCTTGGAGGAGTTCCCCTACACCATCCGCTGCGTGTCCGAGGTGCTCTCTTCCAACGGCTCCACCTCTCAGGCTTCCATCTGCGGCTCTACGCTGGCACTGATGGACGCAGGCGTGCCCATCAAGGCTCCGGTTGCCGGTATCTCCTGCGGCCTGATCACCGAGGGCGAGCGCTGGATGACCATGCTGGACATTCAGGGCGTGGAGGACTTCCACGGCGATATGGACTTTAAGGTCGGCGGCACCCGCAAGGGCATTACCGCCATCCAGATGGACATCAAGATCGACGGCCTGACCTACGACATCATTGCTGAGGCCTTCGAGAAGTGCCGCAAGGGTCGGCTGTATATTCTGGACGAGATCATCAAGCCCGTGATCGCCGAGCCCCGTCAGGAGCTGAGCCGCTGGGCACCCAAGATGTTCAGCATGATGATCCCCACCGACAAGATCAAGGACGTGATTGGTAAGGGCGGCAAGGTCATTCAGGATATCTGCGCCACCTGCAACTGCAAGATCGACGTGCAGGAGGACGGCCATGTGTTCGTCTCCGCCGTGGATCAGGAGGACGCAAAGCGCGCCATCTTTACCATCAAGACCATTGTGGAGGACCCCGAGATCGGTGCCATCTACAAGGGCAAGGTCACCCGCCTGATGAACTTTGGCGCGTTTGTTGAGATCGCACCGGGTAAGGAAGGTCTGGTGCACATCTCCAAGCTGGACACCAAGCGTGTGGAGCGCGTGGAGGATGTGGTCGCCGTGGGCGACGCCATCGTGGTCAAGGTGACCGACATCGACCAGCAGGGCCGCATCAATCTGAGCCGCCGCGACGCCATCCTGGCTCTGGAAGCCAAGCGCGCAGAGCAGGCCCAGCAGTGATCTGATGGGGACCCCGTCAGGCAGACCGTAAGAATATGATGAAAGATCCGCTGTTTCTCCAAAGGAACGGCGGATTTTTTGTGCTGGACGCACTGCGTCTGTGCGCGGTATAATCAGAAAAAAGCGGACAGCATGAAAGGAAGAAAACCCATGGAAGAACATCACATTCCGCAGGCGGTGCAGATCCGCAATGCCCATGTCCACAACCTCAAGAACATTGATGTGGACATCCCGCTGCACCAGATCGTGGGCATTGCGGGCGTGTCCGGCTCCGGCAAATCCTCGCTGGCACTGGGCGTGCTGTATGCGGAGGGCTCCCGGCGCTACCTGGATGCCCTGTCCACCTACACCCGCCGCCGGATGACGCAGGCCGCCCGGGCGGGCGTGGATGAGGTGCTGTACGTTCCGGCTGCGCTGGCCCTGCACCAGCGGCCCGGCGTCCCGGGCATCCGCAGCACCTTTGGCACCGGGACCGAGCTGCTCAACAGCCTGCGGCTCATGTACTCCCGTCTGGCCAGCCACCGCTGCCCCAATGGGCATTATCTGGCCCCGTCGCTGCGGGTGGCGGCCGGGAAAGAGCTGCTCTGCCCGGAATGCGGGGCGCAGTTTCTGGCCCCGTCGGCCGAAGAGCTGGCCTTCAACTCGCAGGGGGCCTGCCCGCAGTGCGGCGGCATCGGCACGGTGCGCACGGTGGACCCCGCTACGCTGGTGCCGGATGATTCCCTGACCATCGACGAGGGTGCCGTGGCCCCGTGGAACAGCCTGATGTGGTCGCTGATGACCGACATCTGCCGGGAGATGGGCGTGCGCACCAATGTGCCCTTCCGGGACCTGACCGCGCAGGAAAAGGAGATCGTGTTCCACGGTCCGGCGGAGAAAAAGCACATTTTCTATCACAACAAGAATTCCAATCAGGCAGGGGAGCTGGACTTTACCTATTTCAATGCGACCTACACTGTGGAGAATGCATTGGCCAAGGTCAAGGACGAAAAAGGCATGAAGCGGGTAGAAAAGTTCCTGAAAGAGGACATTTGCCCTGCGTGCCATGGCACCCGCCTTTCGGCAGCGGCCCGCGCCCCCAAGCTGCGGGGCCTCTCGCTGGATGAGGCCTGCCGGATGCCCCTTTCGGAGCTGGTCGGCTGGGTGCAGGGCGTGCCGGACAGCCTGCCTGCAGAGATGCGCCCGATGGCGGAAAACATTGTGGAATCCTTCACCGGCCCGGCAAAACGACTGATGGACCTGGGGCTGGGCTACCTCGCGCTGGACCGTGCAGCCTCGACCCTTTCCACCGGAGAGCGCCAGCGCATGCAGCTGGCCCGCGCTGTGCGCAACCGCACCACCGGGGTGCTCTATGTGCTGGACGAACCCAGCATCGGCCTGCATCCCTCCAACATCGTGGGCCTGACCGGCGTGATGCACGACCTGATCGCGGACGGCAATTCGGTGATCCTGGTGGATCACGACACGCAGATTTTAAAGGAAGCAGACTGGATCGTGGAAATGGGGCCGGAAGCCGGAGCAAAGGGCGGCCATGTGATCGCACAGGGCACCATCCCGGCCATCGAGGCGGACCCGGCGTCCCAGATCGGGCCCTTCCTCTCCGGAAAGGCGGACACCCTGCGGCGAAAGCGCGCATTGGCGGACGCCCTGTTTGCACAGGGAACACTCCATCTTTCCACCGCGCAGCTTCACACGGTGAAGCCGCTGGAAGTAGACCTGCCCAAGGGGCGGCTGACCGTCGTGACCGGCGTGTCCGGCTCCGGCAAGACCACGTTGGTGCTGGAGAGCCTTGTTCCGGCACTGGAAGCCCGCATCGACGGCAAGACACTGCCGCCGCATGTCCGCGCCCTTGACGCGGAGGGCATCGCCCACGTCAAGCTCATTGATGCGACCCCCATCGGGATCAACGTCCGCTCCACCGTTGCCACCTACGCAGGCGTCCACGATGACCTGCGCAGGCTCTTTGCGCGGTCGCCGGACGCAAAGGCACACGGCTACAAAGCCGGAGATTTTTCCTACAACACCGGGTCCCTGCGCTGTCCCGGCTGCGACGGCACCGGCGAGGTGAGCCTGGACGTGCAGTTCCTGCCGGATGTGAACATCCCCTGCCCGGACTGCCGTGGTTCCCGCTATGCCCGGGCGGCCGGACTGGTAAAACTGGCCGGCCCGGCGGGGCAGACGGCCTCGCTGCCGGAGCTGATGGACATGGACGTGAACACGGCCATCAATTTTTGCCGGAACATGAAAACGGTCTGCCAGAAGCTGAAGGTCCTGCAGCAGCTGGGCCTTGGCTACCTGACTCTGGGCGAGGAAACGCCCAGCCTTTCCGGCGGCGAAGCCCAGCGTCTGAAGCTGGCCAGCGAGATCGGCCGGACCCAGACCGATTCCGTGTTCGTGTTCGACGAGCCGTCCATTGGCCTGCACCCGCTGGATGTGCAGGTGCTGCTGGGGGTGTTCCAGGCCCTGCTGGACAATGGTGCGACTGTGGTGGTCATCGAGCATGATCTGGACGTCATCCGCAATGCGGACTACATCATCGACATGGGCCCCGGCGGCGGAGATGCCGGCGGGCGGATCGTGGCCTGCGGCACCCCGGAGCAGATCTGTGACGACCCGGCCAGCATCACCGGGCGGTATCTGCGCCGCTGACGGCTGCAGTTTGCTGTTGTGTTTTGCGTCCGGATATGCTATCATCAGGCCAGAAGCAATGCGAGGAGGAGTTTTCTATGATCCAATTTGGCCTGCGTCTGCACGACGCCGAAAAGCTGCCCCTGGAGCAGGTGCTCCCGCTGGTACGCCAGCGGGGTTTCACCTGCGCCCACCTGGCCCTGAGCAAATCCCTCAAGGAGGTTCCCAACACGCCGAGCGCCCTCACCCCCGGTTACGCCGCCTATCTGCGCCGCCTGTTTGCCCAGCACGGCATTGACATTGCCGTGCTGGGCAACTACCTCAACCTGGCCCACCCGGACGAGGACGCTCTGCACGCCATTCAGGAAAAATACTACGCCCATATCCGCTTTGCCAGCCTGCTGGGCTGCGGTATGGTGGGCACCGAGACGGGCGCGCCTAACGCGGAGTACAAGTTCTGCCCGGAGTGCCGCAGCGACGCGGCTCTTGCCACCTTTATCAGGAACTTCAAGCCGGTGGTGCGCTGCGCCGAGCAGTACGGTGTGACCATTGCCATCGAGCCGGTGGTCAAGCACATCGTGTACGATGCCAAACGTGCCCGCACCGTGCTGGACGAGATCGGCAGCCCCAACCTGCAGATCCTGCTGGACCCGGTGAACCTGCTGAATATGGAAAACGTGGATGCCCGCGAGGAGGTGTTCGCCGAGGCCATCGAGCTGCTGGGCAAGGATGTGGCCATGATCCACTTCAAGGATTTCCTGCGCAAGGACGCCGGCGGGCAGCTGGCGGCCACCGGTGCCGGGCAGGGCGGCATGGGCGATTACCGCACCATCCTGCGCTTTGCCAAGCAGGAAAAGCCCTGGGTGTTCGCCACACTGGAAAACACCACGCCGGAGAATTCGGTCCAGTGCCTGCAATACCTGCAAAAGCAGTACGACGCGTGCTGAATCTGCCCCAATCACAAAAGGGTCTGCTGCCGGAAACGGCAGCAGACCCTTTTGTGATAGAGAAATCAATCCAGATCCAGTTTGTTCTTCATCAGCCAGTTGGTGGCGGCAAAGTAGACACCGCACAGCACCGCATCGGCCAGCAGGGAAATCAGCACGGCGCGGAGATAAAACCGATTGGTCGTGACCTGCCAGGTATCACCGGAAGCGATGACTACCATATCCAGCCCGACGGTGTTGTTGGTGTAGGGCAGCAGAGCCACAAGGCGGTTCTGCACAATGTTCAGGATCACAAAGGCCGCGATGCCCACCAGCGCAAAATGCTGCTTGAACTGATGCCCGATCATGCAGGCGGTGTACAGGCACAGGATGGAGCAGACCAGCGTGGCCAGCCACTCGATGGCCGTGAGCAGCAGCATGAATCCGCTGACATTCAGAACGTGCTGCAGAATATCTGCCAGCAGCCGGAAGTCGCGCACGGCACTGGCCCAGTCCGAGAAGATGCTGTTGACGTTCAGCATCCCGCACAGGAAGAATACACCGAGGGAAAGCGCGATGACCAGGATGCTGCACAGCAGCCACACCATGCTGGAGATGAGCTTGGACAGGATGAGCTGCGCCGGGGTGACCGGCAGGGTGTGCATCAGATAACCCTCGCGCCCCAGCAGGTTGCGGGTGAACCGCTGGATGATGGTGAGTGCAGTGATGACTGCAATGGCAACACACAGCATCAGGTAAACGATCGTGACGACGGCGAAGGGAAAATCAGAAATCAGTGCCGGAAAGCGGAAGAACGCCCCCAGCAGTGCAGCAGCAGCCAGAATGGCCAGATACAGTCCGCCGTAAATGCGGCAGGTGGCCTTGAACTCATACTTTAAAAGTTTGCTCAGCATTTGAATACCTCCCGGAAATATGCATCCACGCTCATGCCCTCAGTTTCGCGGAGCTCCTCCACGCTGCGATGGGCGAACACCCGGCCGTCCTTCAGGAAGATGGCCTCGTCCAGCACCGGCTCGATGTCCCCGATGAGGTGGGTGGACAGGATGACCGTTGCGTCCTTGCTGTAGTTGCTGATGATGGTGTGCAGGATGTAGTCGCGGGCGGCGGGGTCCACGCCGCCGATGGGCTCATCCAGCAGGTAAAGCCGGGCCGCGCGGCTCATGGCCAGGATGAGCTGCACTTTTTCCTTGTTGCCCTTGGAGAGGGTCCTGAGCTTTGCCGTGCGGGCAATGTGCAGGGTGTCCAGCATCTCAAAGGCCTTGGCGGGGTCAAAGTCGGCGTAAAAATCCGTGAACATGCCCACCAGCTGCTCTACCTGCATCCAGTCGGGCAGCCAGTCGGCGTCCGGCAGGTAGGAAACAAGGGCCTTGGTGTCCGGGCCGGGGGCCATGCCGGCTACCTTGATGCTGCCGGACGTGGGCTGCAGCAGGCCGTTGGCCAGCTTGATGAGGGTGGTCTTGCCGCTGCCGTTGGGGCCCAGCAGGCCCACGATGCGGCCAAAATTCACATGCAGATCCACGCCGTCCAGCGCGGTCTTGTCTTTGTCGTAGCACTTGGTCAGTGCTTCACAGGTCAGAATCTCACTCATTGTGCATCCTCCTTGGTGGTGTCCAGCTGCTCCAGCAGAGCAGCCGCGCGTGCAGGGCTGTAGCCGATGCCGCGCATCTTGACCAGAAATTCTTCCGCCAGTTTCCGGGCGGCTTCGGTCCGAAGCTGTTCGATCAATTCGGTGTCCTCCGTAACATAGCGGCCTGAGGTGCGTTCGGTGCGCACCAGACCTTCGGTTTCCAGCTGGGCCAGGGCCCGCTGCATGGTGTTGGGATTGACCCCGGCGGCTGCGGCAAGGTCCCGCACCGAGTCCAGGTGCCCGCCGGGCGGGTAGGTGCCTGCCAGGATGCGGGCCTTGAGCCGTTCCACCAGCTGTGCATAGATCGGGCGGCTGGAATCAAACTGTTCCGACATACTGTTGTCTCCTTGTGTTGCTGTATTAAGCGCTTGATACAATAATACACGATCTGCCCCGCTTGTCAAGCCCTTTTGGCAAAAAAAGAAGAGCCGCTGCGAAAAAATACGCAGCAGCTCTGAAAATCAGAACAAATTTACTCCAGCACCAGCAGCAGGCTCATCTTGAACTTGCCCTGTGCGGTCACACTGTGCAGGCCATTCTTGTCAAAACGAAAGCTCTGGCCTGCGGTCAGCTCGTAGTCCTGACCCTCGTAGCCGATGATGGCCTTGCCCTCCAGTGCGGTCAGGATGGCGTTGCCGGGAGCACGGTGCGGGGTCAGGCCGGTGCCCTCGTCAAAGGCCATCAGCACGAATTTCATGTTGTCGGTGTGAGCCAGGTCCAGGTTGGCGATGCTGCCCTCTTCGTAAGAAATCAGGTCCTTCAGTTCGGTGGCTGCGCCTGCTTTGAGGATGCTGTTCATCGTAAGATTCTCCTTTTTGATGATGATTTCGGTATAGATAAGGCCGTTGTCGGTGCGGGTGCCGCACAGCGTTCCGGGCGGCACCCAGAGCAGCTGGCCGGGGTGCATGGGGACGTCGTGGGCGTCGCTGCCCAGAACAAAGGTACCGCTGCCCTCACCGCCCAGATACAGGGTGGTGCAGTCGTAGAACTCCGGGGTGATGGAGGTGCCTGCGCCCAGCGAAAACCAGGTGACGGGCACCTCCTGCCCGAGCTGTGCTGGGCGGGAAACGGTCATGGCCGGGCGGATGGGCCGCACCTGCGAGGGGGTGAAGGGCTGGTTGAACATAAAACGGACTCCTTGTGTGGGAAGTGGAGCCGCCAATTCCGCTGCGGCAGCGGGGTGGACGGCTTATTTTTTATAGTATACCCCTTTTGTAGGGTGAAATCCGTGGTTATAACCACGGAATATGAAAAATAGCACGATTCCTTCAAAACGATGCAATCTGTCCAGAAAAAATGAGGATGATATCAAAAGTTACAGAGATTTCATACAATTCTGCATTGCAAATTTTTTGACGATGTGCTATGCTGAAAGGCAGAGAACCGCCGCCGGAATCGGCGGCGCAAATGAGTTTGGAGGATTTGACTTATGGCTGATCGCATCGTTCTGAATACCATTTCCTACCATGGCCATGGTGCCATCGAGAACATTGTGCCGGAGCTCACCGCCCGTGGCTACAAAAAGGCTTTCGTCTGCTCGGACCCCGACCTGATCAAGTTTGGCGTTACCAAGAAGGTCACCGACCTGCTGGACGCCGCAAACTTTGCCTACAGCGTGTACAGTGAGATCAAGCCCAACCCCACCATTGCCAATGTGCAGGATGGTGTGGCCGCTTTCAAGGCTGCCGAAGCAGACTGCATCGTGACCATCGGCGGCGGTTCCTCCATGGACACGGCCAAGGCCATCGGCATCATCATCAACAACCCGGAGTTTGCGGACGTCCGCTCTCTGGAGGGTGTGGCTCCCACCAAGAAGCACGCCGTGTTCACCATCGCGGTGCCCACCACTGCCGGTACGGCTGCTGAGGTCACCATCAACTACGTCATCACCGATGTGGAGAAGAAGCGCAAGTTCGTCTGCGTGGACACCAACGACATCCCGGAGATCGCCGTGGTGGACCCCGATATGATGTCCTCCATGCCCAAGGGCCTGACCGCTGCCACCGGTATGGACGCACTGACCCATGCCATCGAGGGTTATATCACCAAGGGCCACTGCACGATCTCCGACATGTTCCATCTGGAAGCCATCAAGCTCATCAGCGAGAACCTGCGCGGTGCCGTGCAGAACACCCCGGAAGGCCGTGAGGGCATGGCTCTGGGCCAGTACATCGCCGGTATGGGCTTCTCCAACGTGGGCCTGGGCATCGTGCACTCCATGGCACACGGCCTGTCTGCCCTGTATGATACCCCTCACGGCGTGGCCTGCGCCATCCTGCTGCCGGTGGGCCTGGAATACAACAAGACCGTCGCCGGTGAGCGCTACCGTGCCGTCGGCAAGGCCATGGGCGTGAAGGGCATCGACGAGATGAACGACGCCGAGGCAGCCGATGCCACCATCGCCGCCGTCAAGCAGCTGAGCGCCGATGTGGGCATCCCCACAAACCTGCACGGCATCCTGAAGGAAGAGGACATCCAGTTCCTGGCCGAGTCCGCTTATGCCGACGCCTGCCGCCCTGGCAACCCGCGTGACACCAGCGTGGAAGAGATCGTGGAGCTGTACAAGAGCCAGCTGTAACCCTACAGCCTGAACCACCCGCGTAAACCAAAGGCCCCGCACCGTTCCGTTCGGAACCAGTGCGGGGCCTTTTGGATGATGCACTGCCGCAAAACTTATTCGGCTGCGCGGGACTGCTCCACAAAAGCGGCAATCTTGTCCACCTGGATCTCGGCCACGGCACGGCCGGTGTCGTACACGCGGCGCAGCTGGGCGGGGTCACGCTCCATGGAGCCGATCTCCAGCGGGATCGGCGGCCGGATGACAAAGGCCTGGCCGGTCTGCTCCAGCATGGCCACATGTTCCAGTGTCTCGTTGTAGCGCTCGTGGCGGTCGGCCACAGCCTCCACAAAGGCGGGGTAGCGCAGGTAGCGCGCCCGGATGGCGGGCAGCATCTTGTTTTTCTTTTTCACAAAGTCCTTGGGCTGGGTCAGCACGATGAGGTTGCGCTTGTAGCCGATGGACTCAAAGAAGCGCACCGGGATGGAATCTGCAATGCCGCCGTCCAGCAGCTGGTAGTGGCCGATCTTCACGATCTTTGCGGCCAGCGGCATGGAGGACGACGCCTGCATCCACTGGATGTCCTCGGCGTCGCCGGTGCGGCACTTGTGGTAGATGGGGTCGCCGGTGCGCACATCGGTGCACACCAAAAAAAAGTCCATGGGATCTTCCCGAAAGGTTTTGGCGTCGAACGGATCCAGCTTTTCCGGCACGGTGTGGTAGCAGAACTGCTCGCTGTACAGGTTGCCGGTGCGCAGCAGGTTGCCAAAGCTGGCGTAGCGCTTATCTTTGCAGTATTCGGTGCTGTAGCGGATGGTGCGCCCGATCTGGTGCGACTTATAGTTGCAGCCGAACACGGCCCCCGCCGAAACACCGATGGCACCGTCCACCGTAATGCCGTGCTCCATCAGCACATCCAGAACACCGGCGGTGAACATGCCGCGCATAGCCCCGCCTTCCAGTACAAGTCCCGTTTTCATAACCGTTCTCCCTCTCCTCCGATCGGCGTACAGGCACCGGTCTTTCTTCCAAGTATACTCAAAAATCAGCAAAGCACAAGAGCGCCGAAAGCCAAAAATTACAGGACAGTTTTGCGGAGTTTCGGTGCTTTTTGCCATAGGCATGCTTTTGGAAAAAGCCCACGCAGATGCAGCCTGGATTTTTTCAAATTTGGGCACAAAGCCACTTGCCAAAGGCAGGCACTTCCGTTATACTAGGTAAAATACATACAGGTTGCGGGCACAGCTTTGTGCCCCGGAATGGAAAAAGGCTGGAGGACAAAGACTGCTTATGAAGATGCTGGAAGATCGTATCCGCGCAGACGGCATTGTGCGCGAAGGAAATGTGCTCAAGGTGGACAGCTTCATCAACCACCAGATGGATGTCCCGCTGTTCCGCGAGATGGCCCGGGAGTGGAAGCGCCTGTTTGCGGGCAAGCCCATCAACAAGGTGCTCACCATCGAGGCCAGCGGCATCGGCATTGCCGCCATTGTGGCCAGTGAGTTCAACGTGCCGGTGGTGTTTGCCAAAAAGTCCATGAGCATCAATCTGGACTACAACAACTACGAGACCAAGATCCAGTCCTTCACCCACAAAAA
>ENA-UPTB01002702-UPTB01002702.1-human-gut-metagenome-genome-assembly--contig:-NODE-2702-length-11767-cov-2.948075_pt1 | contig 11767 bp, 10 predicted proteins | sample MGYA00250046_ERZ773369 | MGnify/ENA primary metagenome ERZ773369 (study PRJEB29103, sample SAMN06111938) | human gut metagenome | biome: human gut; feature: ankylosing spondylitis patient; material...
GATGACATTTTCCGGATAGGTCTGTTCCCTGTAATTGATCTTGGAACAGCATAATATAATGGGAGCGTATGGAAAGAAAATGGAAGGAAGGCACTTCTGACCATGCAGGCGGCAGTCTTAAGTGGAATGATGACGATCTGCTCTTATGCGGAGACGGTCCAGGATGCAAACTGGATGAAAGAAGATGCGACAAGCGGAGGACTTTTTACGGAAGCGATCACGAAGGTGCAGGATGTGTTCCGAAGCGGCTACTCTTTTGCGATTGTGGTGGCTGTGGGACTTTTTGTACTGCTCTTTATCTATGCAGGCGTAAAACTGTCATTTGGTGATACCTCTGACGCAAAGCAAACAAAGCAGAAGATATTCCGAATCTTCGTTGGTATGATCTGCGCGTTTGGGGCAATCTTCTTTGTAAGTCTGGTTTATAAGGCGGCTGGCGATGCGTTCCAGTAGAAAAAAACGGCCAGGTGCATGGATCGGAATTGTTTTAGCGAGTTCTTTTCTGCTGGTAGGTGCGATGAAAATGAGTGCCTATGCGGAACCGGCAGAATCAACTGAAACGGCAGAAATCACAGAGTCTTCAACCGGCGCGGGATTGTCGGATATGGATTTTGGAATGGGAGATGGGCAGATCGAGCTGGATCCATACGATCAGGTATCCAATTTTGGGTTTAGTGACAGTGAAGCGTTACAGAGCCCAATCGCCTCTTTTTACAGTTTATGTCTGTATTTGTCCATAGGCGGGATGGTTCTGTCATTGATCATAGCGGGAATTAAGCTGGCGGCAAATGATACCGGTCATGGGAAACATCAATTTCTTGACGTAGTTGGAGCGAAAGTGATCGTGTTTTTTAGCATTAGCTGCTTAGTGGGACTTATCAATTTGTTTTTGGGCATGCTGCAGCATTAGAAACGGAGGAATGGCATGGATCAGCTGACAGAACTTAGACCACCGGATTTTACAGATGTGACAAAATGGTGGATCTTTTCAAACAAATCATTACTGGTGTGCCTGGGCGGCGGAGTGATTGCCTATCTTCTTTTTAAGATCACGGCAATGATCCACTTGGCTTTTCTGGGTGTGTGGCTTGGCGTGATGCTTGAGGCAGGACTTTTTACCGGGGTCACTTTTCCGGTCCCCGATTTTGGCAGTTCCCTGCTGGCATTTGGTGGACGTACTGCCGATGAGCTCATTATCAGTCTGATTGCGCATCGGTTAAATCGCAGAACTTATTACAAAAACACGGAATGGGAGGAAGAATTCTAAGATGGAAAGTATCAATCATCTTACTAGGCTTACGGCTGCGTTTTTAGGGCTGACCATTCTGGCTCTGGGAATAGCTGCTATCTGGCTTATCCGGATGAGAAAAAAGAACTTAAAGACAAAAAAGGCAGAAACAGAAGAAAGAGGGCTGTTTTCCCAGACGGATGAACTGGTACCGATTGATGAGATCGGGCCGGGGGTCATCGTGACAAATGGTGGGAAGAAATTTGTTGTGGTACTAAAATGCGGTGGCAGCGACTTTTACACAAAGCCGATTGGGGAAAAAGTAAGGGTCAAAAATAATTATGCTGCCTTTATTTCAGAATTTACGTCCAGGGTTACATACCGCATATATGGGGAAGACATTAACATGGATGGCACTGTCCGGGAATATGAGAAGATCTTAACCGGTCTTCAGGACATGCTTTTTGAGACGAATGAAGATTATAAAGCTCTCCGGAAAGAATTTGAAACGGTAAAGAGTGATTTTGATTCCGCAGAAACCCGGGAGCGTTCCAAACAACTGCTCCTGCTCCAGAAAAAGATAAAAGCATACAGTTGGCGCATCCGTCATGTGGAAAGCCAGTTAGCCTATATCGCGAAAGTGTCAGGACCGGATGCAGCTAGGCAGAACCTTATTCAAACATATGTACTTTCCTGGAGCGCTCCGCCGGACCTGGCAACGGTCCTAACGAAAGAGGAACTGTATCAGGAAGCTACAAAACATTTAAAAGAAGATATCAAAAAGCTGCTTCACAACCTGGCAGAATGTGATGTAAAAGCGGTGCCATGCAGTAAAGCGGAACTCTTTAATATACTCCATCCGCATTATATCTCGATTACTGGAAACAGGTTCCCTTTGAAGGTTGGTGGTGCTTTCCACTCTCCATTGATGCAGCCAGCTAAGGATGAACTTCAGGCCTGTTGGAGTCCAACTGGGACAGCCGGATCATGCCGTACCGAGAGGACACGGATTTAGAGGAATCCTTTGCGGACGAACTGATCGATGAAATGTTATACGGAGGACTGCAAAATGGTTGATTTTCTTATGATGTTCAGTCTGTGCATCTGCGTTTTGTCGGGCGTGACGTTACTGATCGTACATATCTGGTCTAAGAAAAAGCAGAAAAAAGAAGAGGCGGAAGAGAAAACAGGAGGTACTGTTTTTCATAGCGGGACGAAGAATGTGCCAAAGCCTATAAAAGAGCGTGCCGGGATTTTACAGGTGCTTGCGCCGGATGGCGTAAATACCATGCCGGTATCTTACATGACACTGGATGATAACGGGATTGAACTTTATTATGCCGGTCTCTATATCGACAAACTTCCTGTAGAGGGCCGGTTTGCCCATAGTTTTGCCGGGATCTTCAATATGGATTATGTGGAGTCCACGGTCATCATAGACCCGCTCTTAGAGGAATCCCAGAAAAAGATCAACCGCCGGATCCGGTCACTGGACATGGAACGATCCGGGGAACGGGACAGAAACAGGCTCAGAATTTTGGATGGAAAGATTGCGGATGCAGAGCGGTGGGCCAGACAGATCGACTCTGACCAGTCAACCCTGTTTGAAACATATTTTCTATTCCTGATCCGCGCGGAAAGCTTAAAGCTTTTAACAGAGCGGATTTCAGAGTTTATTTCCAGGGGAAAGGGGATCGGTTTCCGTTCCTGCTATGCGATGCATAAGGAAGCTTTTTTAACATCCCTCCCACTTAATGAGATATTTGAAGCAAAAATATCTGTCGGGAAAAATCTGAGTGTGAGTAAAAAGCCGATCAAGGGACATATTTTAAGCCAGGCCTATTTATCCCTGATCTTTAACCATACCACGAGCGAATATTTCCATGAAAAGGGCTGCGTATTTGGCCGATCTATCTATTCTGGAATGCCAGTTACGTTTGACCCGTTTGATAAGACCCATTTCTCCTATGGAGCCGTGATCGCTGGGCAGTCTGGATACGGAAAGTCGGCAACCGTGAAGCAGCTTTTTTCCAGGCAGGTGGATTTCGGCGTGCATATTGCGAATATTGACTATGAACCGCTTCCTGGCGATGGAAAGAGAGGTGAGTATTCTATAGTGGCAGAAGCAGTAGGAGGAGTCAATTATCTGATCTCCAATTATTCCGACTCCCAACTTAATTTTTTCGAGATTAGCGATGAGTATGAATATAACCGGGCAACCGGAGAGGAGATACCAACACTATATCTGGAAGAAAAGATCGTGGACATGACGAATATCCTGATGGTACTGGCAACCAGCTTTACGACCAATGGCATGGTTGGTGAATTTGAGCCGACGGAATATTCCCGCATTAAATCCATTATTTTAAAGAATGTAAGGAAAATCTATGCTGACTGTGGCCTTCGGGATAAGGATGCAGCGTCTCTTTATGAAACGGTGCCAGCATCCGGAGGATCCTTTGGGTCAGGGCGGAGAAAGAAGCGGCTGCCCCAGATGCATGATTTTTATCGTGCAATATTACTGGATGCGCGGGAGAATAAGGACAGTTTCAAGGAAAACGCGTTCTCCCTCCTGTTGGATATATTTGAGGATCGCGTGCGTGAAATGTATTACTGTCCCCATTGCATGAAGGAATTTACAAGAGAAGAGCTGTCCACATTAAAAAGAACCGAGAGAGGTGCCCATGTCTGTAATAATCATGAAGAAGGCAAGATCTATTATCTGCGGGAAATTCATGGCAGTCAGGCATACCTGGATTGCCAGTCCACGCTTTCTATTGATATGTCGCTGCCATTCCATAACTTCGATTTGTCGCAGATCACAGATGAGACGGAGCGTATTAACATGATCATGGTCGTGCAGTCTTATATTGAAGAAAACTTTATCAAGAAAAACTCTACCAATCCGAATAAGGCCCGGAAACTCATAGTGTCCACCGATGAGGCACACCGTATCCTGAAATTTGAAGGAGCACGCATGTTTGAGAATGCCCTATACCGCGTAGCGCGTAAACGTCATACAGCTCCATGGCTGATCCTCCAGTCCGTAAAGGACTTTGCAAAATACCAGGATACAGAGGAAATCTTAAAATCCACGGAGACCTTTATGCTGTTTCGCCATAACTATCTGGATGGGCAGTACATCAAAGATACTACAAACCTTACCCAGTCCCAGGTAGATACGGTACTTAATCTGGGCGGTACATCCGAGGCGAAAAAATATGGAGAGCTATGTCTGGTTGACATTCCTACGAAGCGCGCAGTGTTCATCCAGGCGGATTATCTAAAAGACAGCGAGTTTGATGTAGTGGAAACAGACGTAGAAAAGATTGCAGAACACGCAAGGATGAAACAGGGGGCATGAAGCAAATGAAACATATGCAGAACATCAGCAGAAAAACAATCCAGCTGCTGCTTCTTATATTTGTACTTACATTCTGCATGGCACCGGTATCTTCTTATGCGGATGGGCCGTGGACGGACCGTGCGGACCAGAGTATTTATGATTCCGCCGGGGACGCACCTGATTCCAGTACACCGGACATGCTGGACGGAGGAATTTTCGCCGAACTGCTGGGGGAGTTTTGTATAGGAATTGGTGACGGGCTGAATTTTTTGCTGACTTCTTTTGGGTGTGACTTAAACGCGATCATATTCGGAAGAGTGGGAGGTGCCTCTGCCCGTACTGGGGACGTGGCGCTGTTTTCCTTTGACATGGGGACCGGCAACATATATGGCCTGGTGGGTATGGCGATGTATGGGTACCTGCGGAACCTGGTTTTTACGCTTATGGTGCCAGTATTCTTATACTACCTGGTTGGTTTCCTCTACTCAAATGGCAATCCGCGGGTCAAGGAACGGCTGCTGGACATGACAAAACTATTTGTTGCCAGCAGCATCGGTTTTATTCTGTTCCCGCAGCTTTTGGGAATTGCTTTATACCTGAGAGATGCCATGCTCCATGCGCTCATGACTGGAAGCCAGTCGATGATCCTTAAGGTGGCGGACAGTGTTGGCTCCGGCGTCAACATGGGGGGTAATTCCTATGCCTTTTTCTTTGGTTCGGGAGGAGACTACAACCTGATCAGCCAGTTCCGTGCAATGGCAAAGCCCAACGGTAAGGTCGTGTTTATTAATTCGATATTATATGTAGGCGCGGTCGTTTATCAGGCGTACCTGGCAGTCTGCTATATTTCCGCTGCCGTCTGCATGGTGGTTTTGGTGCTGTTGTTCCCGTTTGCTGCATTGTTTGAAATGGTCGAGCGGGGAACGATATCCAACTGGATGCGGCAGGTGCTTGGAATTTTATTAAACCCGGTGATTGATTCCTGCCTGCTGCTCATCCCCATGTTTTTTATGATCATCGGGACGGCCCAGGAAAGCAAAGGTTATGCCCTGATTGCACTCATTATCTGTGGCTGTATCATACCGGCGCGGGGGGTCATCCGTGGGTTTCTTCATATCGGAAATGGAATGGGAATGGAGCTTGCCGGGTTTGGAACCATTATGGGGGCCACAAGCCTGATGCGATCCATTGGAAGCGGGATTGGAGCAGCGGCCGGTGCGCTGGCCCATGCGTCCTCTGACGCAAAATCCGATAAGAGGAACGCGGATATGATGGATGATCTAGCAGATGTTCAGAAAAAGAAAGACCTGGAAGATGTAAATAAGGGCGAGGAACTCCAGAGTGAAATGGAAGATATCATAGGCAATCATCCGGATTTGAATGCGGATGATGCGGATACATCCTTCGCTTTTGGCTATCGGCCTACACCGAAAGAGGACATACATGAAAAAAGCCCGCATGCCCAGGCAGCAGCGACCGCGCAGAATATTGCCAGTGGTATTGATGCCATCGGAAGAAAGAAGGATTCTTTAAATGAGGATATCCGCTCCAATGATTCTAAAATTGCGTCCATTGGGGAAGAAATTGCCATGGATAATGAACAGATTGCGTCTATGAAGGCTGAAAAACAGGCGATCCAGGCGGAGCAGAATGAACAGAAAAAACGGGGGGATACCCCATCGGTGGATGGATATGCGAGGATCCGGGAACTGGATCAGGGAATTGGCGAAGCGGAGCATTCGCGCTCTGTCCGTATGGAAGAACAGTCCAGGCTCCGCGGTGAGAATGCCCGGACAAAGGAAGAAATTGGCCGTATTGATGCTCTATCGGCCAGGGCCCGGAGTGCGATTTCACCATCCAGAAGTAGCTTTGGAGGCGGTGTGAGCGGAATTGGAAATGGTATCTCGGAAGAAGAACAGGAGATACTGGATCAATATGCGACCATTGATAATTTTGAGTCACCACAATTTAAGAATATATCCCTTGAACGGAAAGCGGCGCTGTACCGGGAAAGAGCTGCAAAGACCAGGGTGAGAGGTGCGACAACCGCGGCAGGCACCATGGCCGGGATGACCTTTGGGGCAACGGCTGGGATGGCCATGACCGCATTCAGTTCTCCGGCAGCAAAGATGCAGATGACGGCCATAGGCGGCGCAATGGGCGCAAATGCCGGAGGTGTTTTGGGCGAAGTCCTGGCCGAGCCAGTATATGAAGGCGGTGTCGAACTTGTAAGAATGGGAGGCCCTCTTCTGCAGAAAGGTGCAACGATCCTGAAAGACAAGGCAGAAGCCTACAGAAACAATCCGGAAGGACTGAATGTTTACGAAGAGGAGCCGCAAAAAATGTTGGAAGTAAATGTGCATTCCTCATCAAAGCCGGCTGTTACGACCGTATCCCAGTCACAGGATAATAATCCGTCATCTGTAGAGACGGTTTCCGGGCCGGGATCAAAGGAACAGCCGTCTTACCAGTCAGATGTGGAAGCAGTAGGAAAAGATGCGGGAGTACAGTCTGGGCCACAGGTAACCTATGCAGACACGGTTTCGGATGAAGACGCGGCAATCATGCAGCAATTCTATGAGGCAGAAATCCAGAAGCCGGAATTTCGCAGAACCATGCACCATGCGTATACGGACAGCGCGGTGAGCGCAAGGCAGGTTTATTCAGGGCTTAAAAACAGCATGGTAAATGCCACAAAAGAGGAGCGTGCGGTTGCGAATGAGCAGATCATTGAAACAGCTTTTATGCAGTATACGAACACGATACTGGATAGTCTGGATGCTCCGGAGCGTGTGGATCAGATCGCATATCAGCAGGCAGTGGAAGACCGGCTGCGGGAAGACGAGCGTGGCCGGATGGAAAAATATTTAAGGAGTAAACATTTATTGTTTTAGCGGAGGAGTATGAACGTATTTACAAAAAGGACACAAAAGAGAAAACAGAAACGGTTGAAACGAAAAAGTCTGGAGACGGAACGGTTGAAAGCGCAGCATGGCCTGCAGGATTCAACGGATATCATCATTGTGGAGCATTCCAATACGCTTACTGTTATGATCCAGGCAGCCGGTCAGATTGTCCGGTTTCTTGCAGCCACTATTTTTGTCGGGTTCTGCCTGCTGGGGCTTGCGTCCGTATGTTTCCCGGGGCCGCGTAAAGAAATGGTGGAGATCGGGATCGCGCTGATCACACAGCTGCGGGAGTATCTTCCGTTTCTGAATGTAATTTTTTGGAGGTAGATTATGGCAAGACCAGTTCGGACTTCGAACTTATTAAAGGAAGCGGCTGCGGATCATGAAAATCTGGACAGGACGGCAGAACAGGAAAGATTGCCGGTCAATAGGGTAGCCACTCAACCGCCTGTTCAGGAAAATGAATCCGTAATAGAGAAAGCAGAGGAAAAAGAGCCTTCTGTACAGGAAAAACTGGATGCGATCCTTCCGGAGGACTTTTTTGGTGAATTTGAGGATCTGTTTAATAGTGCGGATGTCCATACGAAAGAGCAGATAAAACAGGATATGCCGCCGGATAGTTTGCCGGAGGCACCTGCAACTGTGACTGACGATGGGGCAGCGCAGGCGGTTTTGGAAGCAGCAGAAGAAAAAGCTGATGAAGAAGAAATTGCCCAGGCAGTCAACGAAAATACTGCTGAAAAAACGGGCAAAGAGATTTCTGTAGAGGCAGTAGAGAAAGCAGAGGAAGCGTTAAGACCAGAACCAGCTGCGGCCAAAACAGAAAAAATGCCAGACCTTTTGCCGGATATCCAGACACAGGAACCCAAACCCACAGTGACTGCCGGTAGAAAAGCTTTGGTAGAACCCATTCCAGAAACACGGGAACCGCAGAACGTTATCAGACGTATGCCGGCGGAAGAGGATCTAACGCCAACTCATACGATAAACAGGGCAGTGCGGCGGACCTATAAACAGATTGGTTTAAGCCAGCCGGTTACTAACGTGTCATTGCAGCAGATGATCTCTGTATATTCCCCCAAAGGTGGCGTAGGGAAATCTACCATTGTGAGGGAATTAGCCCATGTCCTATCGAACATGAAGAGAAATGGGAAACGGCTTAAAATTTTGGTGCTTGATGCGGACTGGGAATTTGGGGATGTGGACAGTGCGTTTGGTATCTGCCCATCGCCCAATGTAATGGACTGGGTGAAACGGATCTGTAACGATAGGGAGCGGCTGGGATACATTCCTGCATATTCGCCGGCGGACATCGTATCCAGATATGTAATCGAATACGATGAGCAGATCCATATCCTGGCCGGAAGTGATAATGCAATGGAAGCGGCGCGTCTGGATTGTGAGATTGCAGAGGCGATTATGGATAATCTGAGGCGCTGCGATTATGATCTGATTCTGGTTGACAATTGCAATACATTAAAGGATACGACCGTCATTCCCCTGGAAAAATCGGATCTGATCCTGCTGATCCTTTCCCTGGATACATCCACAGTGCAGGACGCCCGCAATTTCCTGGATGTGCTTAGTGAATTTCGGATAGATAAATCTAATATCCGGATGGTTATAAACCAGGTGCCGCTTGATGATAAAAAATGCGAGCTTGGAATATCCCATGTGGCCAGGATCCTAACTATGGAACCGACCTGTATCATACATACAAATCAGGATGCCAGAAGTTTTGCGAATGTCGGGGAAGCAGCATCAAGTGACAAAGGGTCCCTGTTTTCAAAAGAAATCAGAACACTTGCCAGGGCAGCAGTCGCGGTAGATGAAGAACTGGAGAAACCAGAAAAATGTTCTGGAGGATTTTTGCGCAGACTATTTGGCAGAAAGAGGTGAGTATGGAAAAGGAATTAGACCTTCTGATCGCAACGGAAATGAGTGGAGACGGCGATTCGGTAGCAGAAGAACTTCGGAGTGTATTTGCAAAACGCGGAGTCACGGTCCACAGAATAGAATTTCGCTCTGGAAAAGACAGTGTGATCCGGTCTGTCCGGGCCAATCCACAAATACACGCGGTGGTACTCAGCCAGTACCAGGATCAGGAAAAACTTTCCCCGCGCGACATTGATCAGATCTGCTCTACGGCGGAAGGTGATTTACAGGTGTTCGTGGTAGTTTCTGAAATGCGTGGCAGCGACTATATGAAGGAAATTGAAAGCCTGGGGATATACACGGCGGTTTACCAGGAAGATGCCAGTTTTGAAAAAATCGCAGAAAGGTACAGCAACGGCCGGACGAAAAAAGAGGCCCGGGCATATTACGGGGTCGCCGGAGGGGACCATGTGGTCCAGTATCGCAACATGGACGTGAATGCCAGTATCCAGTATCTTTTGGAATATGACGGATCGTACACGGACCTGATCCAGCGGATGTCTGTACTGGTAAATGGAATTCCGGCCAGTCAGGTGGCATCTATCGTCTGCCAGCTCCCGGATCCTATATGTGAAATGTTAAAACGGGAGCCGCGCTTTGCCCTGATCTGTCAGATGGCGGAAGAACAGTACGCATACCTTTATAAGCCTTCCGGTCAGCCAGAGAAAGAGGATGCAGGGGAAAAAGCGGACACGGCAAGGGAAGAGCAGCCGAAGAATAAGGCAATACGGCGATTTTTAAGAAGAAAACAGGAGAAAGAGACAGAATGTAAACCGGCAAAGAGGCAGGCATGTGAGATCGGGGTTATGGCGACCAACATAGGGGTTGGATGCACAACCATTTCCATTCTTCTTGCTAATACACTGGCACATGAGGGAAAGCGCGCTGCGATCGTTGAACTGGATGATGCGGATGGATGCTTTGAGCAACTCTGCCGCCAGGAGCGGGAGGAAGAGCAGGTGGATGGGATCACAAAGTTTGCAATCGGAACGCTGGATTACTATTACCATGTTCCGCTTCAGAAATTCCAGCTGGACTATAAGCCCTTATATGATTTTATTGTCTATGATTTTGGGTGTCTGGACCAGAAAACGATTTTTCATGTGTATGCGAGGATGCAAAACCGCTTCATTGTAACATCAAAGGCAGAATGGAAACAGCATGAATTAAAAGAACTTTTAAAAGATATAAAGGGAATGCCTGGGGAAGATGAGTGCAGGGTACTGATCAGTTCCCACTGTGGCGGTTCGGACTTGGGAGATGTAAAGGAACTTATGCCGGAAAATACGATCCTTGCAGCAATTCCATATGAGAGCAATCCATTTTATCCAGGAAAAGCGTGCAGGCAGATCTTTTTAAAACTTCTGGATGGTACATACAAGGAAGAAAAATATAAAAGGAGCGATTCTGTTGAGCAGCGTTTTTCAGAACGGCCGCGGGACTTTAAAAAATTTGGGTTCCGGATAGTGACGGGAGCGCTGTTAGTGGCATGTATGGGATTTATGGTATCGGCCTGCAGCGCAAACAACAGGTATAACCGGATGATCACGAAGGCAGATACATTCATTACAGGACTTGAGGAAGAAAACCGGCAGGCGGAAGATGAACTGCAAAAGAAAGAAAAGGAATTAAAGGCCCTGGAGCATGAGGTATATTATGCGCAAACCGACATTCCGGCCGGTCAACTGATAAGCGGAGACATGGTTAAAAAGGAGATCGTGCAGACAGAATTTGATGATAGCTTCTTTATCAATGCTTCGGATTTGGGAAGTGTGGCTGCCAGCATACCGATCAAGGCGGGAACGCCACTTATGAAGGCATTTACTGGTCAGGTGTTCCAGGATCCGCAAGATGGTGATAATGACCTGCCTGACCTTGCAGATCTTGAGGATATTGGAATGGAAGGAGTGGAGAGTGCAGATGGTGATTAAACCCTGGTGCAGGTACTTTACAGGAAAATTCATCAGAGCATGGCCGGCAATTACTTTGCATGCTCCGGATATGAATGAAAAACTCTGGGATAAGAAACGGAAGCTGGAGGATGCGTATGACCGCGTCATGTCGGAACTGGAGAATTATAATGGGCCCACTTATGGCGGGGTTACGGAAACGGTGTTTGCATTGTTTGAACAATTTTACCGGAAGGTGCGGATGCTGGCGTTGCCGGTGAGTGGCTTTTCTCTGGTCATTGGTTTTTTGCTTCTATTACTGGTGCGGAGGGACAAGCTGTTGTTTCGCAGGATTTTTTTGACATTTATTGTGGGAATTCCGGGATTTTTTCTCCTGTTTACCTGGGGAATCGGAATATTATTAAATTAAGAAGAGAGGACAAATTTATGAGTTATAATG
>ENA-UPTB01002703-UPTB01002703.1-human-gut-metagenome-genome-assembly--contig:-NODE-2703-length-11763-cov-3.523532_pt1 | contig 11763 bp, 24 predicted proteins | sample MGYA00250046_ERZ773369 | MGnify/ENA primary metagenome ERZ773369 (study PRJEB29103, sample SAMN06111938) | human gut metagenome | biome: human gut; feature: ankylosing spondylitis patient; material...
TTTTTTTTTTTTTAATGATACGGCGACCACCGAGATCTACACTCTTTCCCTACACGACGCTCTTCCGATCTGATCCATTGCAAACATATCTGCTTCCACCTCGTAACGATGAGTGTTTAGGTGAGTTCTACTATCCATAAATAATGCATTGGCTTTTTTATGGAGCAACATATGCCCGAGTTCGTGAGCGCAGACAAATTTTTTTTCGTGCTCCGGAAGATTCTCATCAATATAGATGATATTGTTCCGCTGGAAGTACTGATAAAATCCGCGTACTCCACAGAGTGGAGCAAATACCACGATAACATTCATTCCTTGAATAATTTCGAAAGGGTTTCTTGTCTGGTGCTTCCGTACCAGAGAATCCGCCTTTTTCTTAATATCCATAAGCTATTCCTTCTTATATTTTTTAGGAGTGTACTTCTCTTTATTTTTCTTTTTCGCCATTTCCATACCGATTTGCATTGCGGATAGAATCGACTCGATTGCTTCGGGACTGGCGGGATCACCGTCGAACATTAAGCCCTCCTGGGAGAGTAGCTGTTCTCTTGTTTGGTCGAGTATTTTCTCAATATCTCGTTCATCCCTTGGGGTAAGAGAATCTTTAGTTTCTCCGTTTAGCAGATAATCCATAGTGACATTGAAATATTTGGCGACAGCGTTTAGCTTGTCTGCGTTAGGGGTTGACTTGTCCCATTTTACAATAGTGCTATTGCCAAAACCAAGTTCTGATTCGAGCGCGGGCAAGCTGATACCGCGTTCTTGCGCAAGTTTTTTTACGCGGTCTTTTAGAGTCATAATATTCTCCCTTCTTGTACGAGAAAAAAATCTCGAAAAAGTATTGACAAAAAGAAAATATTCTCGTATAGTAGGGTGTGTAAAGAGAAAACATTCTCGTAGCACAAAATGCAGTCGATAAACGCCAATTTAAAAGACTGGGTATAGGAGAATATATTCATATTATCTATCCATATAATAGAATATTTTCTCATAAATGTCAATATGAGAATGAGAATATTTTCTCTCAAAATAATAGGAGGTAAAAAATGCTGTTCGATAAAATTAAGGCACTTTGTGAGAAAAAAGGTGTGTCGGTGTGGAAACTGGAAAAAGACTTAGGTTTTTCCAACAGAAGTGTTAGTAAGTGGAACGAGAGCGAACCCGGCATTCGCAAGGTTCAGAAAGTGGCGGATTATCTCGGCGTAGCGATCGAGGATCTGTTGGAGTAGGGGGTGAGAGGGACGGAATTGAAAACGGTCTCTATAGATTCTAAAGAACGTATTTTCCTTGATGGGGAAGAGATCCAGAATGTAACAGCTTATAAACTTGAAAACTCCGCCGATTCACAGGAACCAGCGAAGTTAACAGTAACAATGTATGTCAATGTAGGGCGAGTTTGACAAGAGAGTTGTTTTCGCCGAAACAGGGACAAACGCAGAAACATATGATGATTACAAAGGAGGCGTTTTGCATGGATGTAAATAAAATCGTAGCAATTTTAGTAGCCCTTTTGGAGGATCAAGAAGGAGTGAAAATAACGTATGAAGTCCATAAGGACGAGAAAGAGAAAACCGCCTGAGGGCGGTTGTGTTGGACAAGCAGTATGAAAGTGTCGTGTAACAACTGCCGAAAGCAGTGGCGGTGCCTGGAAGCATCACGGGAGTATCCGTGTAAAGATTATTGAGGGAGGAAGAAAGATGAGAAGAGAATTGAAATGCATGGAGCTGAGAAGTCAGAACCAGCGGACCATTGAGGTGCTGGACAAAGAACTTGGCAGAGCACAGGCGGATCTACGGTTTGCGTGGCGGCTGGCATATGTAGGCATGACGATCGCAGCGGTGGCGACCGGGGCGATGGTGGCGATTGCGCAGGCGGCGGGGATGTTCTAAAGGAGGGATAGACATGGAGACGGCAGTAGTTTGTATTCCGATTTCGGAAGGTCAGATAGAAAGATTAAAAGCGTTGTATCCGGTACTCAAGGAAGAAATTTTAAAAAGATATCCAAATTTTGATGAGACGATTTCTATTGATTGGATAGAGACCTTCGAATTCATTTTGAATCGAGAGCAGAACGAAGGTGCTGTTCGTATCCTGATTAACACGCTTCTTACGTATGAAGAAGCGCGGCAGAAATCGGCGGATGAGCTGGGACACACGGAGTAGGGAGCGAACGATGAGCAGGAGAACCAACGGAACCAACCGCGCCGGGGCGATGGTAAACGCCAGCCGGTACACCGGTTATGGGAGACCAAAGAAAAAGACCGCCAGCTTGGCAGAGCTGAACGGTCAAATCAATAAAAATATTAACAGCTTGATTATATCAAGAGATTCGGGAGGATGCAATGGTAAAAGCAACATTTAAAGGTAAAAGGGAGCCGATGGAGCTGGAGGGGGATATGATCCTTGGTGCCACGATCCAGTATGATGCAACCAGAGATTCAGGGGTGTTTATCATCGGTGATGTTAAATATTCACTTCTTCCGAGAACCCTGGCAGTAATGGCGGCGGCGCTTCTGAAAAAAGCATTTTCGGGAGAAGAGCTGGCGAAAGCATATGCAGATTTCTATATAGCATTTCTTGCAACTGTGGAAGTAGCACGGGAGGATTCTGATGAAGAAGAGACTGGCAAAGAAAATTGAGAAGATGCGCCGGAAGAAGATTCATGAGGCGCTGGAGATGGTGTTGGAGATCAATACCACACAGGTAAGAAGTCAGGAGCTTACTGGACACAAACCTACGGCATTCTTTACATTCTTCGGAAATATTCCTGATGTTGATATTGCCGTATATCAGAATGGATGGCGGTATGGAGCTGGACTTAGCGGACGGTACAGTAGACATTCCCACTCCGACAGTGCTGGAGGTATGGATCGGCTGCTGAAAGAGCTTGCGAACAAGAAAAAGGAGTTACAGGATGCTGGAAAGATGTGACTGCTGCGGTGTTTACAGGGGAATGACCGGCACACCAGAAGCCGGGAAAGTAGTAAGAGTTGAAAATGCATACGCATATGCTAAAGAGCATTTGGATGAGATGCCGGAGGAGGACAAGAAAGAATTTGTTAGGTTCTTCTTTTCCGGCGACTGGACAAAGGTGGAAGGAGAGGATTGAATGGAATTGGTAACAAATATTTATGGAAACAGCATGCCAGCGGCGCAGAATCATGCCACAACTGAAATGGTGATCAGCCGTCAGGCGCAGGAAGTCCAGGCTGCAATGGTGATTGCGAAGAAGTTTCCACGCGATGAAGTACAGAGCTTTAACCGTATCATGAAGGCGTGCCAGAGAAAAACACTGGCAGAGCAGGCAATGTATGAGTATCCCCGCGGCGGCACAAAGGTAACAGGGCCATCTATTCGCCTGGCTGAGGCTATGGCGCAGAACTGGGGTAACTTGGATTACGGTATTGTTGAGCTGGAACAGAAGAATGGAGAAAGCCAGGTTATGGCATATGCCTGGGATCTGGAAACAAATACCAGGCAGACGAAAATCTTCTCTGTTCCGCATATCCGTAGCACGAAGAAGGGAAATATCGCGCTGACAGATCCTAGAGATATTTATGAACTTGTAGCAAACCAGGGAGCCAGAAGAGTCCGCGCATGCATTCTTGGTGTAATTCCGGGTGATGTAATTGATTCGGCGATTGCTCAGTGCAATAAGACGTTACTGAGCGGTAATGGAGATGTGCCACTGGTGGATCTGGTGCGACAGGTCACGGCTACATTCCAGGATGAGTATGGTGTGACGATTCAGATGCTTGAAAAATTCATCGGTTGCAAGAGCGGGAGCTTTAGCATGAATGATCTGATCAGGCTGAAACGTGTATACAAGTCTCTGAAAGATGGAATGGCAAAGCGCGAGGATTACTTTGAGATGATCCCGGAAGCAAATCCGGATGATGTGGACAACCCATTTGAAGGAAAGAAGCAGCGCACTACGGGGAAAGCGGCGGTAGCTGATGAACAGAAAAAGCCAGCCAATAAAGTAACAAAAAAAGAACCGGTTCAGGCACCGTGTGAAATGGATCCTTCCTTTATTCCACCGGATGATGGAGAGGCAGGGAAACCGTTCCATTAAGTCAGAGAGGGGAAAACGCAATGGTATTAACAGAACAAAACTATTACGGGCAGGAAGCCAGCCAGCAGTTTTTCTCGGTCTCTCAGTATAAGGATTTCATGAAGTGCGAAGCAATGGCAATGGCTAAGATTTGCGGGGAATACCAGCAGCCGGCAACAAAGGCGCTGCTGGTGGGATCCTTTGTGGATTCCTATTTTGAGGGGACCTTAAAACAGTTCATGGAGAAAACCCCAGAATTGTTCACCCGCAAGAATGAGTTAAAAAGCGAGTTCCGCAAGGCCAATGAAATTATCGGGAGAGTAAAGGCTGACCCGCTTTTCATGCAGTTCATGAGTGGAGAAAAGCAGAAGATTATGACATTTACCATGTTCGGTGCCCCCTGGAAGATGAAAATGGACAGCTACCTTCCGGGAATCTGCATTACGGATTTGAAGATTGTAGCCAATTTTAAAAACCTGCCCCTGTGGCGCTATGATCTGCAGGGCGCAGTGTATCAGGCTGGCGTGGAAGCTGTCACGGGCGAAAAGCTTCCATTTTATCTGGCTGTGGCAACAAAGGAGCGGGTGCCCGATCTGGATATTTTCCAGATTTCGCAGAATACTCTAAATCTTGCCGTGGACGAAATTGGTTTTAACATCGAACATTTTGCGGAAGTAAAAGCCGGAGTGGTGCCGCCGAAGTATTGTGGGAAATGTGATTATTGCAAATCCATAAAAGGCGCTAGGATACGGAACTATAATGAGCTGCTTGATATGTAAGGAGATACAAGATGAAACTGGTGAAAATTTTAAGTGACAGCGTTCAGATCCGAACAAATACATCGGAATTCCAGAACATCCGAATTAACGATCTTTTGGAGGTATCTGACGGATGTGCCCGTCTGGTTGCAATGGTAACCGGTCTGACGGATACAGATTCGGAGGAGCGCCTGGGAGAAGATGATTTTCTTGGCGAGATCACAGGAATCAAAACAATTGACTGTACGATTATCGGAAGTTTAAAAGATGGTCGTTTCGTAAAAGCCTTGGATGATTACCCAACAACAGATGCACAGATTTCAAAGATCGCTTTGCAGGAATTTGCTCATATGATTGCGCCGCATGAAGAGGAATGCTTTCAGATTGGTCGCTACGCTGTATACGATGTACCAGCCTGGGTGGACGGAAACAAGTTCTTCCAGCGGCATGCTTGCATTGTTGGTAATACTGGATGCGGTAAATCGGAAACTGTGGCAAAGATCCTGGAAGAAACTGCGAAACTTCCTGGGGCAAACGTGATTGTTTTTGATGTGCATGGAGAGTACAGTGCTCTCTCCTACGCCAGAAACATCAAGATCGGTGAAGATTTCCATTTCCCAATTTGGATGTTTGGTTTCCAGGATATTATAGCCAACATCCTAAAAATCCGCGAGGAGTCAGCTACGGCAGTCGTGACGGCACTGAGAAAATGTTATTACGCTGTGTGTCCGGATGGAAAAGAGAATAAACCGGTGTACTTTAGCTACCAGAAACTGATCAGTGAGATGGAGGCATTGGATCAGCAGGTTGTACGTACGGGAGAGTATTACAAAACAGGAGATAAAGCTGGAACCGCCAAAACCACAAAAGGTGAATACAACGGCAAGCTGACCGGGACGATTAATTTATTGAAAGATCGCCTCCTGGATGGTCGGTACAGTTTTTTGTTCCACGATGAGCAACAGTGTTATTTGCATGAACTCTTGAAACAGCTTTTAGGCAATGATAAAGCGGTAAAAAATATTGACTTGTCAGGTATTCCACACGATGTCGCACTTCCGATCATCGGTGCGATCACCCGCATGATTTTTGATTTGCAGAGGCTGCAGGATAAAGACCAGATCCGGTCGGTTGTTCTGGTGTGCGATGAGGCACACGCATATATTCCGAATAACCTGCAGCTTTCGGCAAGCCAGCGACGCATGGTGGAAGTTTTCGAGGATATCGCGAAAGAAGGGCGTAAGTTTGGAATTACTTTATTTCCAGCCACACAGAGACCATCTGAGCTGAACCGGACAATCGTTGCACAGTGCGCAAACTTCATCGTCGGCAAACTTAACAACGAGAACGACAAGACCTTGATCAAAGGGATGCTTCCGGATGGAGACGATGCTTTGATTGACGCTGTGACCATGTTTAGCCCTGGTGAGGTTCTGGTAATTGGCGATGCAGTGCCAATTCCCTTAAAAATCAAAGTGGATCTGGCATCAGAGCGACCGATTTCACGGACTATTAATTTCTGGGATGTTTGGAGAGCAGGGAAATCATTAGATATCACAGAATTAGTAGATAAATATTTATGATGTAAACGCCGCAAAGCTTTACATAGTAACCCGTAGACAGCATCCTGGCACGCCTTACCGTGTTATATATTACCGAACCTTTACAGGATGCCATTGGTTTACCGGGAGGGAGACCGACCCTCCCGCTCCGGAAGGGGGAAGAGATTTGTCGGAAAAGAAATTGACAGAAATGGAAATCTTTACCAGTGCTTTATACAATGTGCTGGGTGTAGGACATAAGAACGCGCAGACCCGCAGGGAGCTGTGCAAGCGCCTCGGATGCAGCGATCGGATGCTCCGCAAGGGAATAGAGATTCTGCGGCTTGATTATGCGATTCTGACCCGTGATGATGGCAAGGGCTATTACCTGCCGGAGACAACGGATGCGGGGCGGGCAGATGCAAAGCGCTGGTCTAAGCGGCAGGATCGCCGCGTGCAGGCAATCCGCGCCGCACAGGCGGGAGCACTTAAATTTGCGACGGGATGGAAAGAGCCGAAGGGCATATATGGACAGATTAGTATGTTCAGGGACGGAGGACAGGATGGGGAAGATGCAGAGAGAGAAAGGAAAGCGCGGCGAGCGTGAACTTGCGAGCATTCTGCGGGACTATGGATATAATTGCCGCCGGGGTCAGCAGTATTGCGGGACCTCCGGCGATGCGGATGTGATCGGACTGCCGAACATACATATCGAGGTGAAGCGGGTGGAAGACCTGAAACTTCGGAAAGCGCTGCAGCAGTCCTCTAGGGACGCCAGAGCGGGCGAGATTCCGGTCGTGATGCATCGCAGGAACCGGGAACCCTGGAAGGTATCCATGTGGATGGAGAACTTCCGCAAGATTTATTCGGATGATGTTTTTGACGATTTAAAGCCATGCATTCGGGGCGGCATTGTGACCCTGCTGCTGGATGCGTGGATCTGCTACTACAGGGACTGGCAGGCAGGAAAGGAGATGGGCTTAGATGGCGGATAAAAAAAGTTTTGTAATGTATGAGAGCTGGGGAGCAGCCATTGAAAAAATGAATAATGAGCAGGCTGGCGAACTCATCAAAGCTATCTATGCCTTTCAGAAGAATCCGGACGTAGTACCAGAGGATCCTGCTATTGCATTCGTATTCGAGATTATCAAACAGAAGCTCGAAGAAGACAATAAGCGCTATGAAGAAGTGTGTGCTGCCAGATCCGAAGGTGGTAAAAAGGGTGGCAGACCAAAAGCAAATGGTTCTGATGAAAACCTTAAGGTTAATGAAGAGGAAGATAAAAACCTTAAGGTTTCCGAAAAAACCAAAAGGTTTTCTGGAAAAGCTAAAGAACCTGATACTGAATATGATACTGAATCTGATACTGATACTGAATCTGAGAATAAAATAACCTCAGAAAGAAAAAAACAAAGCAAAAAAAGAGCGGCGGCAAGCGCCTATGTGAGCGATCCGGCTCTCAATGCGGCTATTTCTGACTTCGTAGAGCATCGCAAGAAGCTGCGTAAGCCTATGACAGACAGAGCGATCCAGCTGTTTATTATCAAGCTCCAAGGGATGGCGGATTCTGTGCCGGAACGGATCGAGCTTATTAACACAGCCATCGAACACGGTTGGCAGACAGTCTACGCACCAAAAGATCCAGCTGCGGAGCCTAGGGGCATGCCTGCAAGCTCGGTAGACGATTACTTACTCGGAATCATTAACGGAGGGGAAACATGACGAAACAGGAGATTACAAAGCTCATCTTCGTGATTAAGGCCACGTATCCAAAATACTTTGCCACGTTCTCGAAGAGCGATTACGAGAACATGATTATGGCCTGGCAGATGGCACTGGAAGATTATCCGTATTCTCAGGCATCCGCAGGACTTAAGACTTATCTGGTGTCTGACACGAAGGGATTTCCACCAGCACCAGGGCAGATCATCGATAATATCCACAAGGTGATGCCGCCGGCAGCAGGAACAGAGCTTAACGGCATGGAGGCATGGATATTGGTCCGCAAGGCTCTCAGAAATAGCACATACAATGCCGAGACGGAATACGAGAAACTTCCGGAGGCAGTGCGGAGAGCAATTGGCGGCTCTTCGAATCTTCGGGAGATGGCAGCACTTGATATCGACCGCGTGGATACAGTCGAGCAGAGTCATTTTATCCGCACCTATGAGGCAACCGTGAAGCGCATCAAGGACGAAGCTAAGATACCAAAGGCGGTGCATGCAGCCATCGAAGAAATGTTTCAGCAGGCTGAAGCACTGGAAGATAAAGGCGGTGTGTTATGAAAAGCATGGATGAACGCCGGGCAGCCATCAAGAAGCAGCTTCGGGGCGGCAAGAGAAATACCCTTCGGGAGCTTTCGGAAGCGATTGGCGAGGAACTGGAGAGAACCAGAGCTGCGGTGAAGAAAATGTGTGCTCTGGGCGAACTGATTCAGGAGGGCGATAGCAGTATGCACGATGTGCGCCCTGAAACATGGATTTGGGAGGTAATAGAATGCGGTTGATAGCAAATAACGACGGAACGTGGAGTGCTCATGATGAGACTTACGATATCATTATCCGCTGCGGCACAAAGGAGGAAAACGAGCGGGTTATGGAGCTTCTGAAAAACGAACCAATCGGCAAAAAAGACGTTTTAGAAATCATTAAAGAAACTGGCGGATGCGATGCATTGGGTGATTTCTCGAAAGGCTGGGATATGGCCTGCGATGCGATCACGAAGAAAGTATCGGAAAGGTTATAGCATGGATAGAAAGGAAACGACAAAATTTCTTGGCGAGTTGCTGGAACGGCAGTATTTAAGTGGGCTGGGAAAACATTGGGCGAAAGAGGTAAACATCGATCCGGGCTCAGCACGGACGCATCGCCGGATCGACTATATGTTATTCCAGCCAGCGGGACAGTGTAATATATCGGACATCGAAAAGGGAATCTTTATCTGTTACGAAATCAAGAGTTGCAAGGCAGATGTATATAGCGGGAATGGGCTGAATTTCATCGGAGAAAAGAATTACATAGTAACCACGATGCAGTGCTATAAAGACATTAAAGAGGATTATCTAAGCGGGGCACTTGACGCACATATCCGCAGTATCGCTCCAGGATCGTCGACAGAATACGGAATCATAGTGGCTATTCCAAAAACGAGAATGCTCGAAGATGAATTTCAGAATCCGACACCGCTGGATGGGAACCTGGATAAATGGAAACTGGCGATCGCCATCAAGTGTTTTGACGGTCGCCGGAAGCGGTCAATGGTCGAACTATTGTTTTGTATGTTAAGGAGTGGACGATAAGATGAGCGAGAAAGAGCATGATAGAAAATGCTGGAACTGCGAATTTGATGATTTTTGCAGTTGGACGGCAGCGGGCGAGGAGGATGCCTGCGGGAAGTGGAAGGCGGAGGAAAGGAAGTCTTGCAGAAATGATTAACGGAGAGCTGATTGTAGACAACTTTGCCGGTGGAGGCGGGGCAAGTACTGGAATCGAGGAGGCAACGGGGTATTGTGTAGACATTGCAATCAACCATGATCCGGAAGCCATCAAGATGCACAAAGCAAATCATCCATACACGAAGCATTACTGCGAGGATGTGTGGCAGGTAGATCCGGTCAAAGTATGTGGAGGGCATCCGGTGGCGCTGGCGTGGTTTTCTCCAGATTGTAAGCATTTCAGCAAAGCAAAGGGCGGGAAGCCAAAGGACAAGTTTATTCGCGGTCTGGCGTGGGTTGCCTGCCGCTGGGCGGGACTGGTGCGCCCGAGAGTAATAATGCTGGAGAATGTCGAAGAATTTAAGACTTGGGGACCACTTAATCGACGGAAGCATCCAATCAAAGAAAAGCAGGGGGTAACATTTAGAAAATTTATTCAGCAGCTTACTGATTTAGGCTATGAGGTGCAGTTTCGAGAATTGGTGGCGGCAGATTATGGAGCTCCTACCATGCGGAAGCGGTTCTTCCTGATTGCGCGATGCGATGGCAAGCCGATCGCATGGGCGCGACGTACCCACGGACCGGCAGACAGCCCGGAGGTAAAAGCTGGCTTGCTGAAACCTTATGTGGGGGCGTATACACAGTTGGATTTTTCACTCCCATGTCCGAGCATCTTCGATAGCGCTGAAGAAATTAAAGAAAAGTACGGAATCCGGGCGGTGCGTCCGCTGGCGAAGAAGACAATGGATCGCATTGCCCGTGGAATCAAGAAATTTATTCTGGATAACCCGGAGCCGTTCTTGATCCAGTGTAATCACGGCGGCGAACGTAAACCGGGGGATATCCGGCAGCCAATGCCGACAATTACGGGAAAGCATGGTTTTGGAGTAGTGGCACCGATACTGATTCAGTACCATTCGGAAACGACGCAAAATGAAACGCGTGGTCAAGGAATAGAAGATCCGCTTATGACGGTAGATGGTTCGAACAGATACGGTCTTGTTACATCGTTTATCAGTAAATTTTATAAGAGCGGTACCGGACAAGATATAAGGGAGCCATTACATACAGTGACGACCTCACCGGGACATTTTGGAGAGGTACGGGCGTTTTTGACTAAGTATTACGGCACTGGTACCGGGCAGGATATAAAAGCGCCGCTTGATACTATCACAGCGCAGGATCGTTTCGGGCTGGTAACCATATATGGCACCGAGTACCAGATTGTGGATATCGGACTGCGGATGTTGGCACCGAAAGAGCTGTACGGCTGTCAGGGATTCCCGGATGACTACATCATCGACCGGGACTGCGACGGGAAGCCATATCTGAGAGAGGAGCAGGTGCGACGCTGTGGAAATGCTGTGTGCCCGCCGATACCTACGGCGCTGGTGCGGGCGAATCTGAAAGAGTTATGCGTTGCGAAGCGGCTGCCGAACTGCCGGGCGGATCGTCTGGGCGAGGATGCGAGTGGGCAGTTAAGGTTCGCGTAGGAAAATAGAGGGAGGTGGTACCGTTGGACAACCAGGTGTTGCTGCAGTATTGCGAAGTTATGGAAGAGATAAAAGATATTAGAAGACGCATCCGGGAGCTGGACAAGTTCCTGGAAAACCCGCCGATTGTGGCGGACACCGTAAAAGGGAGCAGGGCGGATTTAACGATAGGTCCGATCAAGGTCAATGGTTTTCCAGATCCGATGCTGTATAGAAAGAAGCGGGCGACGGAACGTTACCGGAAACTTTTGACAGCCAAGGAAGCGGAGCTTCTGGAATTAACGACAAAGGCAGAGGAGTACATAGAGGCGATTAAAAAGCCTGATTTGAGAATTATGTTCCGCTTCTATTATCTGGAGGGATTGACATGGATTCAAGTAGCCTATCGACTGAACCGGATGTTTCCATAGGTTCGGGATATCGCGAATGATACTTTCCCTGCCTTGTTGTTCGAATTGTGACAGTTCTGCATCACTGTAGTTCT
>ENA-UPTB01002710-UPTB01002710.1-human-gut-metagenome-genome-assembly--contig:-NODE-2710-length-11742-cov-3.399314_pt1 | contig 11742 bp, 10 predicted proteins | sample MGYA00250046_ERZ773369 | MGnify/ENA primary metagenome ERZ773369 (study PRJEB29103, sample SAMN06111938) | human gut metagenome | biome: human gut; feature: ankylosing spondylitis patient; material...
GAGTTCGGCGCGTTCGGCGTCGTTGTGGGGCTCGTAAATGATGCCGACGGCGAGGCCCGCGCGTCGGGCGGCGTCCAGACCGATGAGCGAGTCTTCGAGGACGAGCGTTTCTTCCGGACGGACGCCGAAGCGCCGCATGAGCGTTTCGTGGCATTCGGGAGAAGGCTTGATCTCCTCCACGTCCTCGCGCGTCACGACCGCGTCAAAGAGGTCGTAGAGAACCCCTTCTTCGCGCATCCCTTCGTTTTCTCCCGAGTAGACGTCGACGTTTCGGCGCTTCGTCGTCGTGGCGACCGCGGTGAGAAAACCGCAGTCGCGAAGCGCCTTCACGAAGCTCACCGCGCCTTCGCGCCAGGATACGCCCGAGACGAGCATTTCGCGCGCCACCTCGTAGCGCCTGGCGTGGAGTTCTTCCTTCGAAATGTCGAGATGCCAGCGCTTCGCAATCGCGCCGCAATAGAGAACATAGGCGTCCTTGCGGTCGGCCACCTTGCGGAGCACCTCCTTGCGAAAGGCCTCCATTTCTTCGGGCGAGGGCTCCGTGCCGCTTGCGAGGCGAACGATTTCCACGTCCACGCGGTCCCACATGTCGAGCGAATCGATGAGCGTTCCGTCCAAATCGAAAATGACGAGCCTTTTACCTCTAAACATTTCTCCAGCCGTCTCGGTTTAAAGAAACGAGCTTAACAGAGACGGGGTCCCCGCGGAGGATTCCGCTGCGGAAACTCTCGGTTCGATCCATGCTGAAATAAGGGATTGTCCTAGATACTGTTTCGAAAGACGAAACGCGGTCTTACGCGGCCGTTTGTACCGTCCCGCCGAGATCGGACCGTTCTTTCTACGGGATGCTTTCATAACTTTGAATCTTTCTCACCCCTCGAGGGAATACCGATATGAAATGCCCCCATTTTCCCAAGGTCGGATCTGCGGTTCTTCGCAGAGCCGTCCCGACGATGCTCGCCGCAAGCCTCGCACAGCTCTGATCCCGGTGAAGTGTACGTCGGAAAAGAATGACGCACCCCCGAGACCGCGCCGCTTCAATTCGTCCTCCACCATGCGCCACCCCGCATAAAAATCGTCCGCACCGGCCGCAATCGACCTGCCGCGCAAGTCATCCAGACGAAACAAGTCGTCGCGACTGCGCCTCACGATGACGGTAGCCGCCGTACTTTCATTGGGATTTTTCTTTTTGTCGTCGACCAGCGTCGCCAGGTCTTTGGAACCCGCCGAGGCAAATTCCCGATAAAAACCGGAACTCGCGATGAAAAGATCGATTTCCCCTCCGAGTACGGCGTTGCGCAAAGACGTTTCCGAATGAGGAAGAATCACCAGCTGATTTCCGAACTGCGCCTTGAACCACTCGACCGTGTCGCTCAGGAGGGAGGATTCGGAATTTGGGAATGTTATATAGGGAATGCCGAGTTTGACGGGCGTGGGCGAGTCGAAGGCGCCGGGCTTTGCCGCCACGGATACGTTGGGCGTGTCGAGATTGGTGCGGGGCTCCTCCGACGGCCATGCGGGCGAAGAAAGCACCGGGAGGAAAACGACGCAGAACGTCGCAACGCTGCGGGGAAATTTCACGACGATGAAAAGAAACGAATTTTGGGATTCGAAGAAGCGGGGGAGCGGACGTGCCGCTCCCCCCATGTTACGCCCTTCGTCTCCGGTCTTCAGCCCGGAGACGTCTCGACGGATCAGGCTTTGGCGGCGCTTTCACCGGCGATGCGGCCGAACGTAAAGATGTCGGCGATGGCATTGCCGCCGACGCGGTTCGTACCGTGAATGCCTCCGGTGACTTCACCCGCGGCGTAGAGACCCGGAATCACCTTTCCTTCGCGGTCAAGCACGCGCGCCTGCGTGTCGATGCGAGCGCCGCCCATGGTGTGGTGACGGCACATCCCGAAGGGACCGATGTAGAAAGGCGCCTTGACGATCTTGTGCGAGAGCATCTTCGCCGTACGTCCCAGAGGATCCTGCTTCGAGTCGACCATCTTGTTGTACTCGTCAACGGTCTTCTTGAGTTCGTCGGCGGGAAGCTTCACCTTGGCGGCGAGCTCTTCGATCGTGTCCGCCCGGAAGAGCACGCCGTTCTTGAGCGCCGCTTCGTTCATCTCGTAATAGAACTTCTTGTGTTCTTCGTAGCCGTCCGTATCGGTCAGCTGGAAGACGGTCTGGTCGGTCTGCGCCAAAGTGGCGTCGCGAATTACGTCGCGGCGGTTGTCTTCGGCCACGTAGCGCTTCCCTTCCTTGTTGACGAAGATCGTAAATTCGATCGCCTGGAAGACGTCCGCCGTCGAAGTGTAGCCCGGCGCCGTCCAAGGAATGCACTGAATGTAGTCCATGCCGACGGCCAATCCGTTGACGTCCTGAATATAGCGAAGCACCTCGCCCGTCGAGCAGGGCTGATTCGTCGTGTTGAGCTTGGTGAGACGCGGATCGAAGAAACCGCACATTTCGGCGTTGGCCGCATAACCGCCGGCCGCCGCAACAACGCCCTTTACGGCGCGCCAGTTCTGTTTCTTACCGTTTACTTCCACCTCAACGCCCAGAACGCGCCCGGACGTCGGATTTTCACGAATGATGCCCGTCACCTTGTGACCGGGAAGAATTTCCAGACCGATTTTCTTGGCGTAGGCAATGCCCGCCTTGATGTAGTCGCTTCCGCTCTGTCCTTCCGGATTGCGGCAGCGCGGCCACAAACCGCCGTAAATCTGATAGATGCCGGGACGGAAGACGACGCCGATCTTCTTCAACCATTCCACGCTTTCGGGGGCGCGGCTCGTCAGAATCTCGACGAGTGCTGGATCGGCGCGGTAGTCGCCCGCCGCCAGCGTCTGTTCGGCATGAAGTTTGGGAGAATCCTCCACGCCGGCCGCCTTCGAATCCTCGGCGACGGCGGCGTTCATCCCGCCGCCCGAAACCATGGTGTTGCCTCCGGGAAACGCCATTTTTTCGAGCACGATCGTCTTGGCGCCGAGCTCTTTGGCCGTGATGCCCGCAGCCAATCCGGCCCCGCCCGCACCGATCACGATGACGTCCCACGTCTGATCCCACTTCTGCGGAATACTGCAGAGATCGGCGGCTTTGGCGGTCAACGCGACGGAACCGACGGACGCCGCCACGGCGCCCGACAACAGACTGCGACGAGAGATTTGCATAACTACGCTCCTTTTTCTTTGGCGATAAACGGTTCGGGCACTCGGCCCGAACCTCCTTTTCCGCAGACCATTCTCGATCGTTCGGCGCAAAAGCGTAATACCGAGTGTTGTCTAGTAACTTTTCGGTATTGCATCCGCGGATAAAACGTAGACGGCTTTTTTGAGTGAAACCCATCGAACGAGCACGGCCTCCCATGTCGAAGACCGTACTGCACTTCCAACTGCGGATCATCCTCGAGTTTGACGCTTCAGAAAAGAAGCGCCTGGCGGATCGCGACACACTACATCGCCCCCCACCCGCTTCTCTCCACACGGACCAAATCTCGGGGCATTTCCGGGGTTCGTGCACCTGAGCCTGAATCATTGGATCGACGATAAGTAGGAGGGGCGGCCTCCCCTCCTCTTAAAAACTATCGTCGAGAAGATTCGAACAGACACGCAATTTGCGTGGAGCGATGATTAACACAGGCATTCACCTGTTAGAACGATTCATCCTCTTCCGGGAAGAACGGCGCCTTTGAAAGATTGGCTCGATAATCTCCCCGATATGGAAAAAACCATTTCTCGAAGATGCGTCTTCTGTAGTTGGTAATCCAACCGACAGGATTCTCGTTGAGATAAATGCAATACTCGCCGGAGGGACGATCAAAATCGCCTTTGACGAAGAATCGGTGTTTCTCTCCGTCCGGCAGATGTTGAGCGACAGAATATGATCCCCCAAAACGACAAGAATTGACCCCGGTACTCCGGGAGGGGACATGAAGAGTGGTAAATGCCATAAGAATGGAAAGGTTCAAGTACTTCTTTCCATCAAAATGCTTACGGCAATCCAAATCCAACAGATCCGAGAGCTGTTCAGCCACGGGCATTCCATCAAAAGCATTGCCAGAGTGACGGGCGTTGCTCGCAATGCCGTACGACGCTACCTGCGGAAGCCCGCAGGGTCGCTTGACGATCCCTCAACTACGCGGAATTCGACTCGCTGGCTGTTGCATCATCAGACGGAGATCAAGGATTTTTTCCTCGAGAGTGAAGGAAACTGCGTGGTCGTTCAGCGACGCATTGCTCAGAAATTCAACCGATGCATCCATGTGCGTCAGCTTCAGCGATTCTGCCGCGGCCTGCGTAAGGAACTCAACGCAGTTCAGCCTCACAGCCGCTATGAAACTCAGCCCGGCGTGCAGATGCAGATCGACTTCGCCGAAAAGGATGTCATCGTCAACGGAGAAACGCTGAGAGTGCACTTTTTTATTGCAGTACTTGGCTATTCGCGACGCATCTTTGCCAAAGCTTATTCGGCTGAAAATCAAGCGGCATGGCTCGACGGTATTGAGTCGGCGTTCTTTTTCTTCGGCGGGGTGCCTCTCGCATTGCTTGCGGATAATTCCAAGTGCCTGATCACTGCTCACCGGCATCGCGGAGGGGTACAGCTTACCCAAAGCTACCGGCATTTCTGCCAATACTGGGCGGTGAAACCCATTGCCAGCACGCCGTACCACCCTCAAAGTAAGGGCAAGATCGGGGCGTGCCCTACGTTAAAGAATACGCGCTTGCCGGACAGAAAGTTCAGTCCCTTCAAGAGCTTAATGCCTGGCTTGAGCGATGGTCACTGGCGTATGCGGACCAACGATGTCTGTCCGACTTTAAGCGCAACATCAAAACGCCCAGAGATCGGTTCCAAATCGAAATTTCCAGGAGAATCTGTAAAGCAGAACGCCGTATCTGCTACTATCTGCTAAGTGCTGTTTAACAGATTTGCAGATAAATATGAAACTCAAAGAACCCGAAGGACAGAGGCTTGAATACAAGCGCGAATGGTGTGAGACCGCCAAAAAAACCATGATTGCGTTCGCCAACGATCTAGGCGGCATCTTACAGATCGGTGTTGCAAATGACGGTGAAGTTATTGGCTGCAACTTTGATCAGGTTGATCGAAGCGTTCATAGCTTTGCACGAGAAGGCGTACAACCGTCTATGTCTGATTTGGTTCAAGTACGGCGAGTTGATTTTGATGGAAAGGCAGTAGCATCTGTTCTGATTTCTCCAGGAAGCCAGCGCCCGTACGGATTCCGTGGAAAAGTGTTGACAGAAGGCGGTGCCTACATTCGACTGGGAGGGCAAACCGTAGCCGCCACACTCGACGAGGTCATGAGTCTCATCCAACGCGGTGATCCCCGTTCTTGGGAAAGCCGGATTTCCAACGAACAAAATCTGACGTTCACGGATTCAAAGCAAGTTTTTGATTCCGCGAACATTCCATTTGAAGAGGCCAATTGGCTTGGCTACGGTGTGCAGAACCGGAACCGAGAGTTCACCAACTTGGCTCTGTTGTTGTCTGACCAAAATCCTTATGTCGTCATCATCAATAAATACGATGCCACAGGCAAGGTCACGGGCTCAGACCGAATCAAGGGGTCTGTTCTTCGGCAGTGGGCGACTGTTCGAGACCAACTTACTGAACTAAATCTGCCGATCATCGATAAAAATTCTTCTAACTTCGCAAGGCGAGAGCTTTATCCTTGGCCAATAGTTGCTCTGCGCGAAGCATTAACCAACACGCTTGCTCACCGCGATTACTCATCCCCGCTTCAAGTGGCAGTCAACATCCATCCCAACGTAATTACTTTCCTAACACCTGGAGGCATACCTCCGGAACTTACATTGGAGGATGCAATGGTGGAGGGGGCGAGCTTCTGTCGCAATGAAAAATTGGCAGAACTCTTCATGCGGTTACATTGGATGGAAAAAGGGGGCACAGGGTTTGGTGACATCATCCGATCCTATGCAGAATATGCGCAGCGCCCTGCTTTCAAACACATTGCGCGTACGTTCCAGATTGAACTTCCCTGCGTAATCGATCAACAACCTGAAAGAGAAGCCGATGTCATCCGGTACATCAAACAAAGCCTCGATGGGCTGCGTCGCATTGAGATTGAAGAGAAGCTGGGTGTCAGTCGGCCGACGCTCATGAAGCTGTTGAAAAAGCTTCAACTAGAAGGAAAGATCGCGACAAAGGGCAAAGCACGAGCGACGCGCTACTACATCCCTCTGCAGAAAATTGAACAAAATGACCATTGACCCTCCGGGCAACTAGGTTATTGATGAAACTTCAGTGCGTCCAAAGCTAAAGAATCGATCTGTGAATCTGCAAAGTCACGATTAGCAGATATTACAGATACTGGCATCGTCTTTTACAGATTCTCCCCCAACAGAGGCACGAACAGTCCAGGGATCGAGGCGTGTCGAACAGGGACGATGTGCACTTTCAACCATCAAGCAAGGTTGACAAGAGTGCAATAGCCACTAAAGAAATACTCCCCAGGAAGTGAAAACCTCCTGGGGACGTTCTGTGTGCATTGCGCGCGCGAAAACGAACGGCAAATCGCACAAACGCGAATGCCATCTGCATGAACGCGAACGCTAAACTTCGCTGAAGCACGAATGGTTGTCGCACAAATCGCGAACGCATGTCGTTGAAGTGCGAACAAAAAGCGGGGGCCCGACCCAAAATACCCGGCCGCTCCCTCTCTGTCGACCTCCTCGAGGGGAATCTCGCCAAGTTCCGCGTACAGAATCGCATCCGAGCGAACGGATTTCTCTGAACTGCGAATGACCGTCGCGCAAAACCGAACGTTCGTCGTCGAATCCCGAATCGCGGTGGCCTTTTGTTTTACGGGCGTACGCTGGGGGAGGCTTGCCTTCCCCCATACCCCCTCCACGTTCACCGCCACGTGGCTCGGGAAGTGCCGCCTACAGCAACACCTCCCTTGCTTGCCGAGACTGTTGCCATGCTCGGGACGCGTCAAGCGCCTTTCGCGGTATATCCTCGGTCGGCTACGCCGACTATCGGTATTCCACGAGCGCTTGACCCTGTTCCGGTAGCATGGCGGTGAACGAAAAGTTGGCCAAAGAGAGTGATCCACCTCAGTGGGAGAACTCGATGCCATCAAATCAATTGCCTAACCTACGATTACGGGAATAGCGGTCTGTTTTTCGTCCACAACTATCCCCGAAGCCTCATATCTTTATAGGTGCACCTCTCGAACGAACCGATGTCCGCCGATGGCGGCGTGGAACGAAGGGAGCTTGTAGCTCACGTTCGGCAGAGGCTTGGCGGACCAGGCGACTTCGTCGGGTTCGTATCTAATGGGCCACTTGAAAAGACTTTCAATTCCGAAAACCTCGTCGAAGCGCTCCGCCGTCATGAGATCGAGCAGGCCTTCGCGATAGTCGCCGGCGTAGGCGGGCCCGCCTACCGCATAACCGGGGGAATAGACGGTGCGGCCGCCGGTGTGAAGCTTGTGGCGAATCCATCCCTGGATGCGCACCGTAGTGTTCCCCAACTGAACGGTGTTGTAGTGACGTCGGTCGGCAACCTGCCGAACGCTGCAGAACCGAGGGAGCACGTCGTCCGGCATCGGAACGCGGTAGCTCTTGAGAACGACGCGCGCCGTGTCCCGGTCTTGTTCTTCGGCTAGACGATCGAGATCATCGAACCAGCGACCGACGTGTTCGCGAAATTCCGGTCGGACAAGATCCAGAATGCCGGGCCAGGTCGAAAGACGCTGTTCGCGCATGACACGGGGCGATTCACGGAGCATAGCCATGCGCTGCTTGCGGATTCGAAGGTATAGAGACCGCATCTCGGAGGGATGATCGCTCAGGAAGGGAAGAGGAACCAGAACGGTACTCACGGTGCTGTGGAAGAGATCCCGAATCAGGTCGCAGAGGTCCGCTGGGTCGTAGAGCTTTTTGGCGTTTCGCGCGCGCGGATCGAAATCCTTCAACACGTCTTCGTAGGCTTCGCGTACCTTGGCGGTGAGGAGAATGTACGGAAGGGGGCGGGGAAAGATCCGCTGGACGGTGCGTGCGTCGAGATCCAGACATTCGCAGATCTGTTCGCGACACCACGTATGGTGCTTCAGATAATTTCCGATCGCCGCAGGATTGCGGATGACGATGCAGGCTCCGTCCTTGGCGAGCTGCTCCGTCTTCTCGACATACGCGCGAGCAAAGCTCAGATCCGCATTGAGCGAATCGTCATGGGACTCCGATGCCTCGACGACGGCGCCGTCCTCCCCCTTCGTAATTACCTTTTCGTCCATCTTTCACTCGTCCCGTCGACGGTTGGATACGTAACGCGTAAATAACTTCGCGGTATCCCGCAAAAATCAAGTCCTGAACACAACGCATTCTAACGGCATATTCTATCGCCAATAACTGCGACACAGGAAATCTAAAGAATTTCTCCTTCTTCGCCACCTCCTTTTCACCTCTAGCCTTCCGGACGTTGATTCGCCCGCCCGCGCGCCCACCGAACGCCCCGCTTCGAACGGGACCTCAACGAACATAATGGCCACGCTATTCGTTTCATTCCCTTTGACGGACAGGCGCATGCTCAAGGTTTATTCGGCACTACGGTTCGTTTTTCGGATCGGTCTGCTTTTAGTGCAGTTCTACTGGGTTCTTTTCGCCGCATCGCTCATCGTCTGCGTTTTTCACGACGCAGCGGTTTCCATCCAGGATGCGGTTCCCACGTTAACGGGCGTGGGCCTCACCACGCTCGTCCTTTTCGTAGGGACGTACGTGTCGGGAAATCTGTTGCCCGCCTGCTTGTATGCGCTGCTTTCGAGCAGCGCGTGCATCGGGTACGTCTGGCACTATCAGCCGCTCGCAGAACATTGCTCAGAAGCGCTCCTCCGACATCTACTCTGACAGGAGAAATCTTTCATGGACATCAACAACTACGACACTTTTGCGGCACACCTGCGCGAACTCGAAGAACAGCGCGCCCAGGCCCGCACTCAGGTTCTCTCCGAAATTCAGCGACTCGTCGAGCTGATTGACGCACAGCCTTCGGAAATCCGCTTTTCGACCAGGAAACGTTCCCGTGCGGGCTCCAAACCGCGTGCGACCCGTAAAAAGGAGATGGAGGAGACCGCGTAATGCCATCCCTCTTCAAGGCTTTGCCCACACTGCTTCTTGTCGCGCTGTCCGTCGTTTTTGCACTCTTTGAGAACGCCGAGGCGGCGCGCATCACAGAACGGGACGCATCCATTTCCGGCGCCTGGTACGGACGCAAGGCCGAGGGTTGGCATTGGTACAAGGATCCCGCGAAGGAAGAACCTAAAGAGGTCCTCCCTCCTGCACCGTCCGAAGAAACGAAAGAAGAGAGAATCGTACCGCTCATGACGCCGACGCCCGTTGCGGCGCCGACGAAACTGGGCGAACCCGTCGCGTTCTCGCAGGCGTGGCTGCAGAAAATGATTCCGGTCTATCTCATGAACGCAGTCGACCACCCCACGCCCGAAAACATTGAGGCGTTTTACGTACTTCAACGCATCGCCATGGACAAGGCGGAACGCTTCGCTCGCATGGCCGAACAGGTACGCGTCGGCAATCGGTTGATCGACGAGACCTTCCGCCGCCCAACCTCCAACTTCGGTCTTCAGGACATCGACAAAGAAGCGGACCGCCGCACCGCCGAACTTCTGGCCAAGGTGGCGGACTTCTCGGGTCTCTTCTTTTTCTTCAAGGAAGGCTGTCCCTTCTGCGAACGTCAGGCGCCAATTATCAAGGAACTCGAACAAAAGGGCTTCGGCGTGATCGCCGTAAGTCTGGACGGCGGCTCGCTGCGCTCGGCGCGATTCGACCGCGTCGTCCGTGACAACGGCCAGGCGGCCCTCCTCAACGTGCAGGCGACGCCGGCCGTCTTCCTCGCGAATCCCAAGACCGGGACGATCGCCCTTCTCGGCGAAAGTCTCATGGCGCAGTCCGAGCTTGAACGCCGCATCCTCCTCGTGGCCGCCCGAAACGAGTGGATCACGCAGGAAGAGCTCGCCCAAACGAGGCACGAAAGCGATCCCGAAAACGCCGTCGATCTCAGCAAGGACCTGACCAAACTTGTCGAAGCGTTGCAGGAAGCGGAGAAGAACCCACAGAAGATCGTCGACGTTCTGGCGATGCTCGAAGGACGGGACGCGCGAATGGAACGAAACCGCCTCACAAATCTGCCCGACGAAGAAAAGCGCTCCATAGCGGACGAAAACGGCTTCATCGACCCGAAGGTTCTGTTGCAAATCATGCACGGCATCCATGACAAGAAAGCCGTAAACGTCGTGGACGACGTGCCCGCATCGATGCTCCTCTTCACCTCGGACCGACCGGCTACCGGCGCGGATTCAACGACCGCCGGGACATCCGACGCGACTGAGTCGGTCGGTCCCTCCACCCTCGCCTTGGAAAGAATCCGTTGAAAGCGGCTTTCCTCGCCCTCCTCGGTCCGGAAAACAGAAAAACGAAAGGCAAACTCCAGTCAACCCAGTGAGATTCCATCATGAGAAGCCCTCGATTCCAATTCAAACAAACCGCATTCGCGGTGATCTGCCTGATCATGTCAGGAAATGCATTCATCTCGCTACCGGTCCAGGCCGCACATCCTCTGCAGGACGAGCTCGAAAGCATGTTCGGCGCCATGTCGAACTTCACAAGTCCGGGCGCCTTTGAGTCGGCGCGTCGCGGCGTCATCTCGGGCGGGGGGCTCACCATTCGAAACCGCTCGTACGACATTCAGCTCTCGACGATCGTTCCGCCCTCCATCAAGGGCGGCTGCGGCGGCATCGACATCTTCCTCGGGTCCTTCAGCTACATCTCGCTCGACCAGTTCCTCAATTTCCTACGGGCGATCGCGTCTCAGGCTGCGGGCTACGCCTTTGAAATGGCGCTCACCACGGGCTGCAACCTTTGCTCCCAGGTGTTGGAATCCATGCGTAAGGCAGCCCAAATGATGAACAACCTCAACATGAACAGCTGTCAGCTCGCTCAGGGGATCTTCACGGGACAAACGGCCGACGCCATCAAAAACAAGGCGACGGAAACTGCCAAGGTCGGGTCCGTCCTCGGCGGCATCGCCAACGACGTCGTCGACAGCTTTACCAACTCGAAAACCCCGGAAGCACAGGTCGAAAGCTCCTCCACTCCCGAAGCCATTCGCGCCAAACAGCAGATCGCCCCCGGGAACATCATTTGGCAGGGCCTCACAAAGTCCTCCGTAAACACCTGGTTCGGACTTGCCAACAACGACACCTCCATGAAGGAGGCGCTCATGTCCATGACGGGCACCATCGTTTCGGAATTTGCCGACGACGAAGACGGACATCGATCGGTGAAAAAGACGCCCTGGCCCGGCGGACTCATCAGATTGGAAGACCTTGTTCTCGGGACGGAGCGCAACTCCGGCGACCATTCGACGAAACGTCAGATCTACAGTTGCGAACATGACAAGAACGAATGTCTCATGCAGCGAATGCAGCCGATCGAAGACTTTGACGGTCTCGCCTCCATCATCTACAAGGAGCTCACCAAGGGTGACGGCATCATCGCGAAGTTCGCCAATCCGAACCCCGGCGTCGAGTTCACGGAACAGCAAAAGAGCATCGTCGCCGCCCTTCCCGCCGGTTTGGGCGCCGTCGTTCGAAATCTTTCCATTGCCTCGCCGCAAAGCGCGCGAACAGATCGGAAGAGCACACGTCTGAACTCCAGTCACAGTCAACAATCTCGTATGCCGTCTTCTGCTTGAAAAAAA
>ENA-UPTB01002712-UPTB01002712.1-human-gut-metagenome-genome-assembly--contig:-NODE-2712-length-11738-cov-33.890918_pt1 | contig 11738 bp, 9 predicted proteins | sample MGYA00250046_ERZ773369 | MGnify/ENA primary metagenome ERZ773369 (study PRJEB29103, sample SAMN06111938) | human gut metagenome | biome: human gut; feature: ankylosing spondylitis patient; material...
AAGCGTCAGGCAAGAGGGCTGGGCATCGAGGCAGAGCTCGATAAAGGAAAAGGACCGGTAGCAACTGTTCTGGTACAGAAAGGTACGCTGCATGTCGGAGATTTCATCGCAGCAGGATCTTCTTATGGTAAAGTTCGTGCGATGATGGATGATAAGGGACGTCGTGTGAAAGAGGCAGGTCCGTCTACTCCGGTTGAGATCCTTGGTCTAAACGATGTGCCTATGGCCGGTGAAATCTTCATTTATCCGGAAAGTGACAAAGAGGCTAAGATATTCGCCGAAACCTTTATCAAAGAGAGCCGTGAGAAGATGCTGGAGGATACCAAGCTTCGGATGTCTCTGGACGATCTGTATTCCCAGATCCAGTCTGGAAACTTAAAAGAACTGAACCTGATCATCAAAGCCGATGTGGCTGGTTCTGTAGAGGCTGTACAGCAGTCCCTGCTTAAGCTCTCCAATGAAGAAGTCGTTGTAAAATGTATCCACGGTGGTGTTGGTGCCATCAATGAGTCTGATGTGACTCTGGCAAGTGCATCTTCAGCAATCATCATCGGATTTAACGTAAAAATGGATGCAACAGCAAAAGAAACTGCGGACAGAGAAAAAGTAGATGTTCGTCTGTACCGTGTCATTTATAGTGCAATTGAAGATGTAGAGCGTGCTATGAAGGGTATGCTGGATCCGGTATTTGAGGAGAAAGTTATCGGTCATGCAGAGATCCGTCAGATCTTCAAGGCTTCCGGCGTAGGAAATATCGCAGGTTCTTATGTGCTTGACGGTATGTTCCAGCGTGGATGCAAGGTTCGTATTTCTCGTGAAGGAAAACAGATCTACGAGGGCGAGCTGGCTTCCCTGAAGCGTTTCAAGGACGATGTGAAGGAAGTAAAAGCCGGATTTGAATGTGGTCTTGTATTTGACAAGTTCAACGAGATCCAGGAGCTTGATATGGTAGAAGCCTACATCATGGTAGAGGTGCCAAGATAGAATATGAGAAAAAACAGTATTAAAAATACCCGTATCAACGGTGAAGTCCAGAAAGTTCTGTCTGAGATCATCCGTAAGGAAATCAAAGACCCGCGCATCAATCCTATGACTTCTGTAGTCACAGTGGAAGTTGCGCCCGACTTAAAGACCTGTAAAGCATATATCAGCGTGCTGGGAGACGAAGCCTCCCAGCAGAGCACCATGAAAGGGCTGAAGAGTGCGGAAGGATATATCCGCAGACAGCTTGCTCATGAGCTGAACCTGAGAAATACGCCGCAGATCACATTTATTCTGGATCAGTCCATTGCATATGGTGTAAATATGTCGAAACTTATTGACGAAGTTACCAAAGATATCAGTGATGATGAAGAAGAGGATGAGGAAGTATGACGCAGCTTGAGAAAGAATTGCAGGATGTCTCCAATGTTGCCATTGCCGGACATATTCATCCGGATGGTGACAGCGTTGGATCATGTATTGGTCTCTGGCAGTATCTGAGGGATAATTATCCGCAGATCAAAGCAGATATCTGGCTGGAACAGCCAGATAACAAGTTTTCCATCATAGAAGGATATGAAGAACTGAAGCAGCCGGACGGACAGGATCGGACTTATGATCTGTTTATCAGTGTGGATTGTGCAGCTCTGGATCGTCTGGGTGATGCATTGCCGTATTTTCAGAAGGCAAAGCGTACTTTCTGCGTGGATCATCATGTGAGCAATCATGGATTTGCCGATGAAAATGTGATTCTGCCAGATGCAAGTTCCGCATGTGAAGTATTGTGCAGCCTGATGGATCCGGAAAAGATCAACAAACAGGCAGCCTGTGCACTGTATATGGGAATTGCCCATGATACCGGCGTGTTCCAGTATTCTTCCACAACACCGGAAACCATGAGGATCGCCGGAGAACTGATGAAAACAGGATTTGATTTCAGCAGGATCATCGATGAGTCCTTTTACCAGAAAACATATCTTCAGAATCAGGTCATGGGACGTGTCCTGGCAGAGAGTATTCTCCTTCAGGGCGGTAAGTGTGTGGTCGGATATCTGAAAAAACGGGAGATGGATTTCTACAGTGTGGAAGGAAAGGATCTGGAGGGAATCGTGAGCCAGCTCCGTCTGACTGCTGGTGTGGAGGTTGCGATCTTTATCTATGAGATGCAGACGCAGTTCTTTAAGGTATCTCTCCGTTCCAATGGTAAGGTGGATGTAAGCAAGATTGCCGTATTTTTCGGAGGCGGCGGACATGTGCGTGCAGCCGGCTGTGATATGCAGGGCTCCATGTACGATGTGATCAACAACCTTACCGCTGAAATTGAAAAACAGCTTGCAGAGGAGTAAAGATAAGATCATGGACGGAATACTTGTGATCCGAAAGGAAAAAGGTTATACCTCTCATGATGTTGTTGCAAAGCTGCGTGGGATTCTCCACATGAAAAAGATCGGCCATACCGGGACTCTGGATCCGGCAGCAGAGGGAGTACTTCCTGTTGCACTGGGCAAGGGGACCCGGTTGGTGGAGCTTCTTACAGAAAAAGAAAAAACATATGAGGCGGTTTTAAGGCTGGGAGTTTCCACAGATACCCAGGACATGACCGGAGCTGTTCTTTCTGAGAAACCTGTTACCGTCACGGAAGAGGAAGTCCGTGAGGCAGTGGGATCCTTTGTGGGAGAACAGCAGCAGGTCCCTCCTATGTATTCGGCCCTGAAGGTAAACGGAAAGAAGCTTTACGAACTGGCCAGAGAAGGAAAAACCATAGAGCGTAAGCCGCGCCCTGTGGTTTTTTATGAGATAAGGATACTGGATATGGAGCTTCCGCTGGTACGCATAAGCGTTACCTGCAGCAAGGGCACCTATATCCGTACACTTTGCAATGACATCGGAGAAAAATTAGGTTGCGGCGGGGCCATGGAAGAGTTGCTTCGGACCAGGTCCGGAAATTTCACTCTGAAAAACTTTGAAGATGTGCTGATTTCGGCAGCTTGCAAGAAAAAACGAGGGAAACTTTGGCAAAAAGAGAGAGCCAGATGGGCTCGTTTTGCTTATTTGTTTTTTACCAACAGCGCCTGATAGGGCTTCAGCTCCACATCCGCCAGCCAGACGGTCTTTCCGTCAGCAGTCTTGTACCTGCCGCCCAGAGCGTCCAGACTGGCCCCTGCCGGGTACTCGGTAAAGTTGAACAGTCCCACCAGCGTTTCCTCGCCGCGCTTGCGTACCAGCGCCAGCACGCCGGGGTTGTGGCTGTCCCATGTGGTCACCCACGCATCCGGGGCAAAGCAGGGGTCTGCCCGCATTTGGCGCAGCTGCTCCATGCCCTGCCACAGCTGGTTTTGCAGCGTGCCCTTTCGGGTGCGCTGCTTTGCGTCCTCCCAGTTGAATTTGCTGCGATGCAAATTGCGGCTGTCCTCCACACGGTCGGGGTCGTTTTTGTAGTCCCAGCCGTTGAGTTGTGCGATCTCATCTCCGCAGTTCAGCATGGGGAAACCCTGCAAAAACGCCATGGCAGTGTGCAGCAGCAGGTCACGCTTCACGGCATAATCCAGTGCGATTTTATCGCCCTTTTCCAGCGCCTGCTCCACGCCGCACAGGCTGGCGGTGGTGCCGCAGCTCCGGGCATCGCCGGTGGCAGGGTCGTAATTGTACAGCTCGCCCTTTGCCCAGCTTCCGGGGAAATTGCCCTCGTAGAAGTGGTACAGATATTCTTTATGCTTCTGCGGGTCGATGCCGAGCCGGTTTTCCACCGCCTCGTCCAGACCCCAGCCGATGTCATCGTGGCAGCGCAGATAGTTCACGAACCAGCAGTTGTCCGGCAGTGCGTGGAGGGCGTCCAACTGCGCTTTCAGCAGCCGGGTATCCCGGCTGGCAAGGGCGCTCCACAGGTTGACCATGGTGGACACATTGTAGAGCATGTGGCATTCCGGCTTTTCCGGGGTGCCGAAATAAGCTGCCAGCTCCTTGGGAGCCATGACCACCTCGCCCTTGAGGATGACCGCCGGGCAGACGCATTCCAGCACCATGCGGAGCATCCGCACGATGGTGTGCACCTGAGGCAGATTGCGGCAGGTGGTGCCCAGCTGCTTCCAGATATAGGGCACTGCATCAATGCGGAACACCTCTACGCCAAGGTTTGCCAGATGCAGGATGCTCTTGGTCATGTCCACGAACACTGCCGGGTTGGCGTAGTTCAGATCCCACTGGTAGTCGTGGAAGGTGGTCAGCACCCACTTGTGCATCTCCTCGCACCATGTAAAGTTGCCGGGCGCGGTGTTGGGGAACACCTGCGGAACGGTCTGCTCGTACTGGTCGGGGATGGTGCGGTCGTCATAGAGATGGTAATACGCCTGAAACCACGGATCGCCGGCCTTTGCCGCCATGGCCCAGCGGTGGGTACTGGCGGTGTGGTTCATAACAAAATCCAGACACAGGCTGATGCCGGCCTTGCGCAGTTCACGGGTCAGGTTTTCCAGGTCTTTGTTGGTGCCGAGAGTCGGGTCTACGGTATCGAAATCCTCCACCACATAGCCGCCATCGTTGTGGGGGTGGGGCATCTGCAACAGGGGCATCAGGTGCAGATAGGTCAGCTTCTGCTCCTTGAGGTAGGGCAGCTTCTTTGCCAGTTCTTTCAGATTTCCGGCAAAGAGGTCGGTGTACATGGTCATGCCGAACATATTGCCACGCTTGTACCACTCCGGGTCGGCAGAGCGGGCCTTGTCCAGCGCTTTCAGCTCGGCGCTGCGGGCGTTGTAGGCTTCTGCCATCTCCTGTTCCAGAACTTCCAGCCCTTCCCGGTTGTGGTACAGCTCCATGAACAGCCATTCCAGCTCGTCCTTATGGCGGGCAAAGCGGGTGGAAAATGCAGTTTGATCCTTCATATCCTTTTATCCTTTTCGTGTAAGATGAAGCTGCACGCTGGGGTAATCGCCAAACAGCTGCGGCAGGACAAGTCCCGCATACAGCAGAGTGCTGCCGCTGAACCGCATCCCCTTGTGAATGCCGTCCTCTACGTCGTGGGCATACTGGGAGCCGAAATAGTCGATGCCATCCAGCTCATACACAGCATTTTCTTCCAGCCCACGGAAGCACAGGTGGATGGGCAAGGGATTCGCCTGCGGATGGGTCACCACCAGATTCAGCAGTGCCTCGCTGCCGTCCTCTGCGGCAAACTGCCATGCCGTGAAATATGCATTTTCTGCCGGGTCGGTCAGCCGGTAATAATCGCCGGTACGGATCAGGTCGTTCAGCCGCTTGAACCGCTTGATCTGGTTTTTCACTGCGGTGCACTCGGTGCGCTTCAGCTTGCCCAGATCCAGCTCGTAGCCAAAGGTGCCGCTCATCGCCACCACAGCGCGGGTGTCGATGGGCGTGGTGCGGCCGGTCTGGTGGTTGGGGCAGGCAGAAACATGAGCACCCATGGTGCAGACCGGATAGCCAAAGGAGGTGCCGTGCTGGATCGTCAACCGTTCAATGGCATCGGTATCATCACTGCACCAGATCTGGGGATAGTAGCACAGCATTCCGGCATCAAAGCGTCCGCCGCCGCCTGCGCAGCCCTCGAACAGAACCTCCGGGAAGCCCTGCGTCAGCCGCTCTGCCAGCGCATAAACGCCCAGCATATAGCGGTGCATGATCTCACCCTGCTGCTCGGCAGGGAAAGCACGGCTGTACACATCGCTCATGCTGCGGTTCATATCCCACTTGATATACTCAATGTGATGCTCCCGCAGCAGCTTGCCGATAACCCCTGCCAGATAGTCCACCACCTCCGGGCGGGAGAGATCCAGCACCAGCTGGTTGCGCCCCATGGCAGGCTTGCGTCCGGGCAGGGTCAGCGCCCAGTCCGGGTGGGTGCGGTACAGCTGGGAGTTCTCGTTGACCATTTCCGGCTCGATCCACAGGCCGAATTTCATGCCCAGCGCATTGACTTGCCCAATCAGCGGGTCCAGTCCGCCGGGCAGCTTTTCGCAGTTCACGGTCCAGTCGCCCAGACCCTGATTGTCGTCATTCCGGGTGCCGAACCAGCCATCGTCCAGCACCATCATCTCCACACCGAGAGATGCCGCTTTTTCAGCGATCTTTACGATCTTTTCGGTGTTGAAATCAAAATAGGTGGCCTCCCAGTTGTTGATCAGCACCGGGCGGCGTTTGTCCTTCCATGGGCCGCGGCAGATGTTGCGCCGCAAAAAGCGGTGGTACTGCTGGGAAAGCGGGGTCAGACCCTCTGCCGCAAAGGAGAGGATCACCTCCGGGGTATCAAAGGTCTCGCCCGGCTTCAGGTTCCATGCAAAGCGTTCCTCCTGAATGCCGCTCACTACCCGGACAAGCCCGGTCTGAGAGCGCTCCACGTCCATCTGGTAGCTGCCGGAATAGACCATCATCACTCCGTAGCAGGCACCGCTGGTCTCCGTTGCATCCTGCTGGCAGAGGATCAGGAAGGGATTATTGTGGTGGCTGGAGCTGCCCCGCACTGAAGAAATGGTCTGGATATTGGTGCCCACAGCTTCCCGCTCCAGCTGCCGTTCCATGGCGTGTCTGCCGTGGAAATGCAGCAGATCCCATCTGCCAAAGGGCAGATCCAGACAGGCAGATGCTGCCTTGTCCAGCCGCAGCGGGGTATCTCCGTGGTTTGTCAGCCGCGCCGCACGGGTGATGACATCCTGCTGTGCAAACACGCCGTACAGCAGCTCCAGCGTCAGACCGGTGACCTCGTCCTGCATTCGGACGATCAGGGTCTCGGCATCGTTTTCCTCTGCGTGGGCACAGGGCAGACCGGTCAGCTGATATTTGCCCGCCTCCACCGTGTGGCTCACATAGGTAAAGTCTGCGCCAAAGGCACCACGGCTGTCGGCCACCGTCAGGCAGGACAGACGGAAATCGCCCACGTTGCAGCCGGTATACTCCTGCGGGAGCAGATCCGGGGAAATGCCCCGGTGGGTGCGGTAAGCGTAGTAATCCGGCGAGAATCCCCGGTCTGTGCGGGGATACAGCTGCATCAGATCGCCTGTACCGATTTTTTTACCATAATACAGGTGCAGAAGATGTCCCAGCGCATCCACCTTCATGTGGTAGCTGGTATGGGCGGTCTCCAACACAAAAATGCGGGAGTCAGAATCAAATCGAATGCTCATTGGTTCAACACCTCAAAGAATTATTTCCAACAAAAATGCCGACAGGCAGGCGGTCGTATTGGAACGGCTACCCGCCTGTCGGCTATGATGAAGGAGAAATGTGAATTGCTTATTTACCGCCGGTCATGGCAATGCCCTGAATAAACTGCTTTTGGAAGATCAGGTACAAGATCACCATGGGGATCATGGCCAGCAGGCTGCCTGCCATCAGCACCGGGAAGTTGGTGGTGTACTGACCGTTCAGGGTAGAAAGGCCGGCAGACAGGGTCATCATGTTCAGATCGGTGTTGCAGATCAGCGGCCACATCAGGTCGGCATAAGCGAACACCGCCGTAAAGATGGCCAGCGCTGCCATGCTGGGGCCGGTCAGCGGCAGCATGACCTTGACGAAGGTCTGCCACTTGTTGCAGCCGTCCAGATACGCTGCCTCTGCGATCTCGTTGGGGATGCCCAGATACGCCTGCCGCAAAAAGAAGGTGCCGAAAGCGCTGACCAGACCGGGGAACACCAGTGCGAAGATGGAGTTGGTGGCTCCCATCTTTGCCAGCATCTGGTACTGCGGAATAATGAAGATCTGGCTCGGCAGCATCATCTGGATCAGCACCAGACCGAACAGCAGCTTTTTGCAGGGAAATTCCAGCTTGGCAAAGGCATAGCCTGCCATGGAGCTGAACACCACCGCAAAGATCACACGGAACAGGATCAGCAGACCCGTATTGACGTAGAGGTTGGTAAAGGGCAGGCTCTGCAATGCCTTGACAAAGCTGTCCAGATTCCAATGGGAGGGCAGGATCTGCGGCGGGATCGCCATAGACTCGGCCTGCGTCTTGAAGCTGGTGAGCACCATCCATACAAAGGGGAAGATCATGCTGATGCTGCCGAGGATCAAGACCAGATAGGTAAAGAACGTTACGACATTCTTTCTGGTTTTCAGACTGGCATTCATAGTTTACACCTCGTAATTGACCCACTTCTTCTGACCGATGAACTGCACCAGCGTGACCAGACCGATCAGCAGCACGGTCCACACCACAATGGCCGATGCGTAGCCCTTATTGCCGGCAACAAAGCTCTCGCGGTAGAACAGGTACATCAGGCTCTGTGCGCTGGTCAGCGCAGGGTTCGTCTGCTCCACCATCATGTAGATCAGATCGTAGACCTTCAGGGAAGCCATCAGCCGCATGATGAGCACCACAAACAGGGTGGGCGACACCATGGGCAGCGTAATGCTGAAGAACTGGCGGATCTTGGATGCACCGTCCAGCTCGGCGGCTTCGTACAGGGACTGGGAAATGTTCTGGATGCCGGACAGCAGCAGCACGGCATCGTAGCCGATGGAGCTCCAGATGGAAACGATGGCACAGGTGACCAGAACGATCTTGGGGTCGGTCAGCCAGCGGATGTTCGTGCCAAGGACCTGATTCAGAATGCCATACTCCGCATTGAAGATCCACTTCCAGACCATTGCAACCGCAGCAGGAGCCACCACCATGGGCAGGAAGAAGATGGCGCGGAAGGCGGTCTTGCCCTTGATCTTTGCGTTCAGCAGCACTGCCACGATCAGCGCCAGAAAAACGCCCACCGGCACAGTGAGGATGCAGAAGTAGATGGAGTTCCAGTTTGCCTTCCAGAATTCCGCATTGCGGAACATTTCAAGGTAGTTTTCCAGACCGCAGAACTGATAGGCTCCAAAGGCTTTCGTCTTGGAAAAACTCATGTAGATGGTCTGGAAGAACGGGATAATATTCAGGATCATCAGACCGAGGATGGTGGGAGCTATCATCAAAAGTCCCCAGAAACGTCCATCACGGCCCAGTTTGGATGTACTTTTCATTTGGTTCCTCCCAAGCTGCATTTTCAGCCCGCGCTCGCCTGATCCACAATGTCCTGCATCTTCTGCAGACCGGTGTCGATATCCTCGGTACCTGCATAGATCTTCAGCAGCTCATCATTGACCCTGCTCTTCCACTCCGGGCGAGAGGCGTTGTTGACGCTCTGGATGCTGTACTCAAACATCTCAATAAAGCACTGGATGTTGATGGGATACTCTGCAAAGCAGCCTGCCCAGGTATCCTCCAGACCCTGATAGGCAGGGATGGCCGCACCGCTTTCGCCCTGAATGCGCTGGCCCTCCTCGCTGCCGAAGAACTTCAGGATATCCTTCACGGTATCCAGATTTTTGTTGCTGGCAGCAGTCGCGTAGCACAGACCGTTGGAGATGGTGGCACGGCCATCTCCGCTTTCCGGGTCGGGGCACTTGGGCAGAACCGCCACATCCCACTTGCCCACCATTTCGGGGTAGTTCTGCAGCTCGGCAAGGATGTTCCAGTCGCCTTCCAGGAACATTGCGCCCTTCTCGGAGAAGAATGCGGTGCCGGGAGCGGTCTCGGCAAAGTAGGTCTGGTCCGGGCACCAGTCGTTCTGCTGGAGACCGATGTAGAACTTCATTGCCTTTTCGGTGGCAGGCTGGGTAAAGCCCGCCTTGGTCTTGTCCTCGTTCAGGATGTAGCCGCCGGCCTGATACACAAAGTTCCAGTAGCCAAGCTGGTCATCGGCGTATGCCATATAGCCGTACTTGCCGGTGGCAGCGTAGATCTTCTCGGATGCGCTGACCAGATCGTCCCAAGTCCAGTTCTCGTCCGGGTAAGCAACACCGGCAGCATCGAACATCTCCTTGTTATACACCAGGCCAACCGTGTCCTTATCCTTGGGGACTGCATACAGGGTACCGTTGGAGCCCATAGCGTTGGACAGGGAGATCTCCGAGAACTTGTCCTTCTCCACAATGTCGGTGCAATCTGCCAGCATCCCGTTGTCGGCATATTTCAGCAGCTCGTTGGTGTGCATCCAGAAAATATCCGGCATCTGGTTGCTGGTGGCTGCAGCCTCGAGCTTGGTCCAGTATTCGTTCCAGCTGGTGACCTGCACCTCAATGCTGACCTCCGGGTGCTGCTGGGTGTAGGCCGCACACATAGCCTCCATGCCCTCCTTCTGTGCAACGTCCCAGATCTGGAAGGTCAGTGCCTTCTTGCCGCCGGAAGAACCGCTGCCGCTGTTGCCGCCGCAGGCTGCCAGCATGGATGCAGCGCTCATTGCCGCCATTGCCTTTACGAATTGTCTGCGAGAGATCTTCATTTTCGTTCTCCTCCAAAGTCCTTATTCCGTAGGGTGATCTTCGTACTGTGTCGCACCGGCCGGGTCGATTTTTCCTGCTTTTGTCAGCTCTTACAAAAGCAGCGAGAAAATTTTGCGCATCATCACATTGCACAGTTTCTTTTCTCTTGTTGTGTCATTATTATACTATCTGCCAGCAGTTTCGTAAATGCAAAAATGCGACTTGTTATATCTCAATTTGAAGGAATACTACGAATTATATTGAAGTCATCACGCATTTTGGTATATAATGAAAAAAAGCGGATGGGAGGCATCTTGTATGCAAGAATGTATAAAAAGAAACGTATCAACGGAAACAAAATTAAAGTTCCATGTGTTTCGGGATGAGCGATTCGTCGATCTCAACTTATACCAATATGGCTGGGAGCAGACAGAGCCTCTGCACTCCTATGGTCCCTATGCCCGCAACCACTATCTGTTCCACTATGTCATCTCCGGCAAAGGGCTGCTGCTTGCAAACGAGCAGGAATACACCATCGAGGGCGGGCATGGTTTTCTGATTGCTCCCGGTCAGGTCACCACCTACCGTGCCGATGAACAGGAGCCGTGGGAATACACATGGATCGAGTTTGACGGTCTGCGTGCCCACGAAGCCCTGAACCTTGCAGGCATCAGCGGACAGAACCCTGTGTACTCGCCTGCAAGCGCCAAAGCAGGGCAGCTGTTGCAAGAGCAGATGCTCTTTCTGGTAAATCACAGTCAGGACAGCCCCATGCGCCAGATCGGCTACGGCTTTCTGTTTCTGGATCAGCTTGTACAGTCCTCTGCCTCCCATCAGGCACAAAGTCCCCGCCGCCTGCGGGACTTCTACATGAAAGAGGCTCTGTCCTTCATAGAGCAGCATTACAGCGAGGACATTTCCATCGAGGATATCTCCTCCTTCTGCGGACTGAACCGCAGCTATTTCAGCAAGGTGTTCCGGGATACCATGGGCGAAAGCCCGCAGGGGTTCCTGCTGCACTACCGCATGGCACGGGCGGCACAGCTGCTGACCGAAAGCCGCCTGCCCATCAGCACCATCAGCACCATGGTCAGCTATCCCAATCAGCTTCACTTTTCCCGTGCGTTCAAAAATGTATATGGCATCAGCCCGCGGGACTATCGTGCAAAGCATCTTGCACTATAAAAATTGATCTCATTGTCCGCTATACGTCTTTCGTTTTTCCGATATATAAAAACACCCCATTTGTCAGACCGAATACCGTCGGACAAATGGGGTGTTGTTCATTCAGGGGCGCACCCTGTTTTTTGTTTGCGTTTAATCTTCTAACCAATGGCTCCCGGTTATGGTTTTCAAGTATTTCTCCGGGTCGCCATTCAAAATCAAGTCCGCATAGCCTAGCGGGTCATTATAGATGAGATAGTCTAACTCCGACCTCTGCGCCATGGTCACGTCCAATTCATCCTCGACCCCAGTGCAGTCAATGGAGATCATTCTCCCATCCCGGAGCA
>ENA-UPTB01002713-UPTB01002713.1-human-gut-metagenome-genome-assembly--contig:-NODE-2713-length-11737-cov-2.720926_pt1 | contig 11737 bp, 10 predicted proteins | sample MGYA00250046_ERZ773369 | MGnify/ENA primary metagenome ERZ773369 (study PRJEB29103, sample SAMN06111938) | human gut metagenome | biome: human gut; feature: ankylosing spondylitis patient; material...
ATCTTCGTCTTCACACCAAAGGGAGAAATCAAGACGATGCCGGCAGGCTGTACTGCCCTCGACTTCGCCTTCCAGATGAGTTTGAATTGCACTGTCGTGCGGTGCTTGGTCTGCCTATCCCTGGCATCAAGCAGGAGCGTATAGGAGCCAGTGCTGTCATCCTTTCTCCGATAGCCAGTCAGGAACGTCCCAATTATCGTGGCATGGAAGAGGTTACGAAAGAAGAGGATACTTATCTGCGTATTTTTGGTAAGCCTACTACCCGCGTAAACCGCCGTATGGGTGTAGTGCTGTGTTATGCACCTCTTGACAGTGATCTTGACACGCTGCGCGACAAAGCGAAGCGTATTGCTGATAGGGTAGAGGTATATTAATGATTAGTGATGTATGATTGGTGATTTGTTGATGAATGGATATCATTAACAAATCACCAATCGTCAGTATTAATCATTGAAAAAGAGTCCGGGATAAATCTCTCCTCCAAGTTCTGTTACATCGAGGCTTTGTAATAGTTTTCCATCCGGAGCATAGAACAGTTGGAATTCTTCATCGGAATTGTATTGTTCCACCTCAATTATTATCACTGTGGGATGTTTGGGAAAGGTGATGATTCTTATATCCCTTAATCTCATGCCGGTCATTGTACTGCTCATGAATGCTTCTGCCACGGGAGCCGGCACTTTTTCCAGTGACTCTACATCCGTTTCAGTCATAACCCACTCCGCTTGTTTATTGAACCAGACATCAATTTCCTGACCATCTGCAATAAATTCTGCCACGTAGCAACCGGCCATTTGCTCCCATTCTACATCCGTTGCTTGAGGATAGAGCTTTAGAAAAGCTGTTTGTATATTTGCAGGAAGACGCCCTTCCGCAAAGGCGGACACTGACAACAAGATAAGTAGTCCTGCCAGAATACCGAATTTTAATTTTTTCATAATCAAGGTTGTTTTGAGTTTTCTGTAAGAACAACCTTGTTGTGTTTTTGTTTCCGGGAATCAGTACGTTGTGTCGATGTACTTTTAAATATCAGTGAACCGGCCTTTGTATACAAAAGCTTTTTCTCCGAAATCCACTTCCGGCAGTACGGCACCTTCCTTGAATAATCCGTAAACAGATGACCCCGAACCACTCATGGAGGCATATACAGCTCCTTGCCGATACATCTCTTCCTTGATTTCTCCGATAGTGGGAAATTGGGGGAATACGCTTTCTTCAAAGTCATTGACCATTCGTCCGTTCCATTCTTCAACGGGAAGTTGGGCTATTTCTTTCAGAGACATTTCCGGATGATGCGGTTTTATTTTTGCAAAGGCATCCCGTGTAGAGACGAAAATGTCCGGCTTCACCAACCATATCCGGTATCCTTTCAGTGAGAGGGGAAGGGGAGAAAAGATATTTCCGATACCTTCTGCGTAAGTCGGACGGTTTCTGATGAAGAAGGCACAATCGGCCCCCAGCTTGGCGGCATACGTTTCCAAAGTGTCATCCGGCAGTCCGAGTTCAAACTTATTATTCAGAAGCTTCAGCATGAAGGCTGCATCGGCCGAACCGCCACCCAGTCCGGCTCCCGAGGGGATATGCTTGAAGAGATGGATGTCTACCGGAGGAAGGTTGAACCGGTCGTCCAGCAACTTGTAGGCTTTCACTACCAGATTGTTTTCCGCTTCTCCCTCAATCTCCAGGCCTGCTTGATGCAGACGGAACTTTCCTTTTCCTTCGTTCAAGATATTTATTTCCAAAGCATCTTCTATGGGAACCGGATAGAAAATGGTTTCCAGATTATGGTATCCGTCCGGACGCTTTTCTGTGATATTCAGTCCCAGGTTTATTTTGGCATTTGGAAAAGTCAGCATGGCGTTGAAAATTAAGAATTAATAATTTAAAATTAAAAGGAGAAGCTATTGGAGTGCAGCTTCCGAAGACAAAGTTAGTGATTTCTGTTCATAGTAGATTGAAAACTTAACAATGATTTATTTACTGCTTATAAATAAATTCGCTTATCTTTGCCATACGAGCGAAGATAGGCTGCACCTCAACATAACTTTTTCATGCAAGCATGAAAGTTATATATTCGGTTTGCACTATCTTTGCTTTCCCTTTCTAAAAGGGAAATTCATTTAATTTTTAATTTTCAATTTTTAATTCTTAAAGTGGCAGAACAAAGAAGAACATCCCGTACTCCGAAAGGAAAGGCACCACAGCCCGTAACAGACTACGGACGTATCCAGCCGCAAGCGCCGGAGCTGGAAGAAGCTGTCTTGGGAGCCTTGATGATTGAGAAGGACGCTTATTCGCTGGTAAGTGAAATTCTTCGTCCGGAGTCATTCTATGAGCATAGACATCAGTTGATATATTCCGCTATTACCGATTTGGCCGTGAATCAGAAGCCGGTCGATATCCTCACCGTGAAGGAGCAGCTTTCCAAGCGGGGAGAATTGGAGGAAGTGGGCGGCCCGTTCTATATTACCCAACTTAGCAGTAAGGTGGCATCTTCTGCACACATCGAATACCATGCACGTATCATTGCGCAGAAAGCTTTGGCACGTGAATTGATTACTTTTACCAGTAATATCCAGAGCAAGGCTTTCGACGAGACGCTGGACGTGGACGACCTGATGCAGGAAGCCGAAGGCAAGCTCTTCGAGATTTCGCAGCAGAACATGAAGAAGGATTATACACAAATTAATCCCGTCATTGCCGAAGCCTATGATTTGATTCAGAAAGCTGCCGCCCGCACCGATGGTTTGAGTGGCTTGGAAAGTGGGTATACCAAGCTGGACAAGATGACTTCCGGATGGCAGAAGTCCGACCTCATCATTATTGCAGCCCGTCCTGCCATGGGTAAAACGGCGTTCGTACTTTCCATGGCAAAAAACATTGCCGTGAATTTCCGCAATCCCGTAGCACTGTTCTCGCTTGAAATGAGTAACGTGCAGCTGGTGAACCGTCTGATATCCAACGTGTGCGAGATTCCGAGTGAGAAAATCAAGAGTGGCCAGTTGGCAGACTATGAATGGCAGCAGTTGGATTACAAACTGCGTGACTTGCTGGATGCTCCGCTTTATGTGGACGATACGCCTTCTTTGTCGGTATTCGAACTCCGTACGAAGGCACGGCGTCTGGTACGTGAACACGGAGTGAAGATTATCATCATCGACTACCTTCAGCTGATGAATGCAAGCGGAATGTCTTTCGGTAGCCGTCAGGAGGAAGTCAGTACCATTTCGCGTTCATTGAAAGGTTTGGCCAAGGAGCTGAACATTCCTATCATCGCCTTGTCGCAGTTGAACCGTGGTGTGGAGAACCGTGAAGGCGAGGAAGGCAAGCGTCCCCAGTTGAGTGACCTTCGTGAATCCGGTGCCATCGAGCAGGATGCCGATATGGTGTGCTTCATCCACCGTCCCGAATATTACAAGATTTATACTTCTGCCGATGGCAGTGACTTGCGCGGTATGGCGGAAATCATCATAGCAAAGCACCGTAACGGTGCCGTGGGGGATGTGCGTCTGAGATTTATCGGACAGTACACCCGTTTCCAGAATCCGGAGGATGATATGGTTATCCCACCTCCGACGGAGGGTGGAGGAGCTACATTCGGTTCACGTATGAATGCGCCTATCGGAAGTACGGCAACACCGCCACCTCCATCGGCTGCTGATTTTCCGCCACAGACGGACAACCCGTTTGGAGGTGTGGGGTCGGACGGGCCATTACCTTTCTGATGTATTTTTATGGCTACACCCTTTGCCTTGAATGCCTATACCATCGTAGAGTGATGGCTACACCTTTAGGTACAAAGGGTGTAGCCATGTTAAATACTGTATTTGAGCCTATTTACTTATTCTAAAATCTTCAATGTGGACAGTAAGAACGTCAATCTTACTTTTGCTCCCTTTTCCGTTTTGATTGTGCCTCGGGCATCTGCTGTTCTGTGTTTATTTTATCAGTGGATAGAGTATCTTGTTTTATTTTTTGTTCCTTTCTCAGCCGGTTGAGTTTCCATCTGTTCCAGAAAAGGAGCTCACTCCATTTGTTGAAATCCTTTTTGAAGATAATGCCAATACCTTGTGTTGTCAGATTTGTCCGGGTGTAGTAGCGGTCGTTCGTTTCGTTGTACGCTTTCAGGCGGATGTCTCCGGAACGGTTGACGAGCCATTCCGCTTCAAAGTCTCCCACAAAATTGGTATTTGCCATCGGATTGTCACGATAGCCAAAATTACCATTGATAAGTAGTCGGTTATTCAATAATTGCCCCGAAAGCATGGTCTCGAACTCCATGTCTGTCCAGCCTCTTTCACCGGTACTGAAATTGGTGCCGAAGTTCCAGTTATTGACATCGAGAATGTTCGATAAAGCGTTATTCAACTGTCCGGAAAGGGTGGATGAAACAACACTGGACATCATATTCGAATTCTGGGTGGCTCCCAAGTTTTCCGGGGTATAGAACTTGCCGATAGCCAACAGATAGAGTATCTGCATGTTCATTTGCTCGTCAGTAGGAATATAGTTACGGACAATGGCCTGCACTTCATCGCGTTCGTTGGGCAGCTCGATGTCGAATTTTACATCGGGTGAAGTCAATTGTCCGGTAAGGTCCATCATACAGTTCACTTTTACATTTGTCTGGCTGATGTAGCCGGAGGTTGCCTCGTTGGGCATCAGGTCATTTAAGGATGCTGAGTTGACCGTATAGCCTGCTTTTATGTCCAGAGTGGCATCCAGCGGCGAACCGTTGAATGTAATGGTACTTCCATCCCTGATAATAAAGTCCTTTCGGATAACCTCTTGCAGACTGAATTTATAGACTCCCTGGCTTATCCGGTAACTGCCGAACATCTTTACATCTCCTTTATTGAAAAACTCTGTACGGATATTTCCGGTTCCCCGTCCACTGATATAGTCGCCGGCGATAGGGTCCATGATAATCTTCATGGTAGCGTCGGGGGTGGCGTCTACCAAGAGATTCAGCCGGATGTCAGTGTCGCTTTCTTTCTCTTCCTCGATTTCCTTTTGGGCAATCTCGTAGTCGGAAAGGCGGACAGAGTCTTGTACGGCACGGCGTGGCGTCTTGTCCACAAACTTGATGAACTGGTTGCTGACTGCTGTAGATACGTTATCCTTTATATAGGTAAAGGTGGTGTTGCGATTGGTAGTCATTGCAACGTCAATGTTAACGCCATCTTGGGCATTACCGGCAATAGTGGCATTCCCCGTACCGTAGACGGTGCCGTAGAAGGGATAGTCCGGTGATTCTTTGGTATTCATCACCAGCATGTCGTTGACATTGAAATTGAAACGGTACTCCAGGTTCTTGAAATGCTGATAATGCAGATAGCCGCTCATGCTGCCTTGATGCCCTTGCGTGTCGAAAATGCGGTTGTTGCGGAAGGTCAACCCGCCGGGCTCGATGTAGATGCTGTCTTTGACGGAGAAAGTGGTGTTGAGCACGTCTACCTTCATGGAAGCATCGCCGAATACACGCCCTTCCATGGTGAGAGCCTTGAATTTGCCATAGAAATGTACATGGCCGGTGGCACGTCCGTTGAATTCGGGCGTGATGCTGCTCATATAATGATGTATGAACTTCAAGTTGGTACCGCCCGCTTCAATTTGGAGATCCAATGAACTGGTGGGCTTCAAGGGATAGACATAGCCATACACATGGCTTTTGGCGATATCTTTCTCCCTGATATGGGCATCCAGATAGATGCCCTTCACGTCATGGTGCCATTCTCCGTGTATGTTGGCATCACCCAGCAAGCCTTCGTTCAATCCGAGGTTGCGGATAAACAAGTCGGTGCTCATGACGGGTTTTTCCAGTACTCCGCTGGCGAAAGCCGGACCGGTGGCTTCTCCTTTGAAATTGACTCCGAGGTCTGCAATGTCGAACACATAACCGATGTTGATTTCCTTCAAATCCAGACGTACTGTATCTTCGGGTTGTGGTGAAACGATACCATTGATACGCAAGTGCCGGTCTTTATGGCTGAAGTAGAAATCATTGACATACACTTTGCCGGAGTCGAGTACCACTTGGGAGGGATGTATATCCCATAGCGTATCGTTCAGTATCACGTTGGTGGGCTGGACATCAATGACGGTTTTTAAGGGGGGAAGTTTCCTCTTGTTTTCATTCGCTTCTTTCTGTTCACGGATGAAGTGGGCGACGGCGGCGAGTTTCCCGCTGTAGGTTACAGTGCTGCTGTTACCCCAGTTCTGCGTGGTCTGTATGCTGTTGTGCTGGGCTTGCGCTTCTAAAGCTATATTGACAGCGCCGCTTGATTTGCGGTTGCTGAAGCGTAGGCGTGTATGGAACTGGTCACCGGGATTCTCGCAAAGGAACATTCCGGATTCGATGAATTTGTTTTCATAGCGGAGACGGGGAAAATAGCCTTCTACACGGAGTCGCTGTGCCTTGTCATTGAAGTATCCTTTAATGGTGGAATGGGTATATACTTTTACCGGAATCTGAAAGACGGTGGAGAGCAGTTCCGTATTGTAAATGTGCATGTCGAAATGGAAATTGTTCTCCGTCTCTATGGGTTTCTTGTCTGGCAGAATCAAGGCGGGGATATAACGACGCATGATATTCAGTACACTGGCAGGCAGGGTACGATAAGAATAATCGCCTTCTATGCGACCTTGGAGAAAGTTGGATTGGATGGTCAGCCGTTTCTGGTCTTCGCTTTCTCTGATGGCGGATATCTTCAGATTGTCCAGGAAGTATTGTGTTTCCGGAGCTGCGAACAGTAAGCTGTCAACGTTGATTTCACCGTTCATCTCGTCAATGGAACCGCCGGTGAAGTCAGCCTTGACTTTGACTGATATTTCCGTATCTTCATAGTTGGGTGTCAGATGTAGGGCATGAGGACGAAATTTGTCGATGCTTGCCTGAAAGTTGAAAGTCGGTACCCGACTGGCGGTATTGATGGTGCCGTTCAAAATAACAGAACCATTGGTGTCATCCAAGGCGACTTTTCCCGTGAAGCCTCCCTGCTTGTATTCTCCATCCAGGGTGATATTTTCGTAATTGTAGTCGCTGTAATCAATGGAGGCAACCAGCCCTTTCAGCAGTACGGATGGGTATTGGTTTTCGTAATGGCTGCTGTTGACATCCAGATTGAAAGTTACTTTACCCAGTTTCTTGTTGCCCAGCATCTTGCCTAGCTCAAACTCTTTGGTTTTCACTGCACCGGAATAGGCAAAATAACCTTTATCTTTGTTAGAACTTAGTTTTACGTCAGTTTGGATGGTTCCGATGTCGGTGCGTACTTGTCCGTAAGTTACGAGGTCTGTGAAGTAGCCCGATACTTCTCCACGGAAGGAAACCGTTCCTAAGTGTTGCAGGACGGGAGGTACTCCATTATAGTTCTTGCTGAAATTCCGGACAAAGAAGGCAATTCCTTCCGGGTCTGCGTACAAATTGGACAAATTGCCGAATATATAAGCATTTTCCGGATGGGAAAGGTCTTGTAGTGATACGTCTCCCCTCAGATAAAAATGATTTCCGACAGAGACGGAAAGGTGCGGGCAATTCAGTTGATTGACAGTGCCGTCCGTCTGTACCTCTACTTGCAATTTTTCCTTGAAGGAACCAAAAGCCGGAACAAAAGCCGATAAATCCTGCAAGGCGATTTGAGAGGGCAGCAAATGGAATGAGAAACGGACATCTTGGGCAAGATTGTCAAACGCCCCCAGACTGTCATAATCCATGTGTATAGTATCCATTGCCAAAGAGGTGTTGGGGAGGTCGATGGCGAAATTTTCGATTTTCATCCGTTGGTCATTGCCGATAACCTTTAGGCTTAGTTTCTTCAATTCAAATCCGGAATGTTCTTCTTCGATGCTCAGACGCTTGATGGCGGCATTGATAGAATCATTTTGCAATGCTTTTAGGGAGATGTTTGCAATAATGTTACGCAAGCGGAGATGCTGTGGATTGAACTTTCCCGGAGTCTCTTTCTCGGACAGCACATCATACGAAACCTTTCCGCGGCGTATCAGTAAGGAATTGATACGGAGATCCAGGTTATTTTTCTTTTGAACCGTATCTTTGGATGCGAATGCGTCGAGTACAAACTGAAAATTAGGTTTATCCTTTGGAGTCTGCTTGCTCAGATTGATGTTAAAGCCGAACAATTGTATGTTACTGATGGATATTTTGCCGCTGAATAGGGGGAGAATATCGAATTTGGCGGAAAGACGGGGCACCTTCAGCATTTCCTTGCCGGACTGGTCGTCCAGGAGCAGGTCGTCGATGATGATGCGGTTCAGCAATCCTATGTTTATTCGCCCAATGGAAATCTTGCTGTCCAGTATGGAAGCCAGTTCATTGGCAACAAATACAGACATTTGTCGCTGAACGGATGGAATGTTCAGCAACAATATGGTACCGATATACAATCCCAATACAATACCGAGTACCCAGCGTACTGTTTTTTTTAGCTTTCTGATAGGCGGTTAATTTTTATAATCAGCCAACAAAAATATGAAATAATACGTTATGAATCGTACTTTTATCACTACTTTTGCAGCGTTTAAACGTAAATAAACATTATGAGTACAATAATCTTGGGAATAGAATCTTCTTGTGATGACACTTCTGCAGCTGTCATCAAAGATGGTTATCTGCTTTCGAATGTGGTGGCCAGCCAAGCTGTGCATGAAGCGTACGGTGGGGTAGTGCCTGAACTGGCTTCCCGCGCGCACCAACAAAATATAGTTCCGGTAGTGCATGAGGCATTGAAACGCGCCGGAGTAACTAAAGAGGAATTGAGTGCTGTGGCTTTTACACGTGGACCGGGATTGATGGGGTCGTTGTTGGTGGGGGTATCTTTCGCCAAAGGGTTCGCCCGTTCATTAGGTATTCCCATGATTGATGTTAATCATTTGACTGGCCATGTTTTAGCTCATTTCATTAAAGCAGAAGGTGAAGATAATGTGCAGCCGGAATTTCCTTTCCTCTGCTTGCTGGTTTCCGGTGGAAACTCACAGATTATCTTGGTGAAAGCCTATAACGATATGGAAATTTTGGGGCAGACCATTGATGATGCCGCCGGTGAAGCCATTGACAAATGCTCGAAGGTAATGGGATTGGGATATCCGGGTGGTCCGATTATTGACAAACTGGCTCGGCAAGGTAATCCTAAAGCCTTCTCGTTCAGCAAACCGCATATTCCAGGGTTGGATTATAGTTTCAGCGGACTTACGACCTCGTTTATTTACTTTTTGTGCGACTGGATGAAGGACGACCTCGATTTCATTGAAGATATCTTGATGGATAAGTTGCGCAAAGCTGCCAAACAATATAAAATAAAGGAAGTGGCTGTTGCAGGAGGCGTTTCTGCCAATAATGGATTGCGTAATGCTTTCCGTGAGCATGCCGGGAAGTATGGTTGGAAAATATTTATTCCGAAGTTCAGCTACACAACGGATAACGCTGCCATGATTGCCATTACCGGATACTTCAAGTATATGGATAAGGATTTTTGTCCGATGGAAGCACCTGCTTATTCACGCGTAACTTTAGGATAATATATAATAAGGTATGAAGCTGGAAGAAAAGGTAGGAGAGCTGCTGAAAGCAAAGAAATTGTCCCTTTCCACCGCAGAAAGTTGTACGGGTGGAGGGATTGCCGCTCTGATAACTTCCGTTCCCGGCAGTTCGGAATACTTTAATGGTAGTATAGTGGCGTATTCCAATGAAATAAAGATGTCTTTGCTGCATGTATCTGCCGAAACTTTGGAAAAACATGGAGCAGTAAGCCGCGAAACTGTTACGGAAATGGTGAAAGGTGCGATGAAAACGCTGAAAACAGATTGTGCAGTGGCTACTTCCGGTATTGCAGGTCCTGGAGGTGGGACTCCGGAAAAACCGGTGGGTACGGTGTGGATAGCCGCTGCCTATAAAAATGAAATCGTTACCATGAAGCAGGAGGGAGACGAGGGAAGAAAGGGAAATGTGGAAAAAGCAATTCAAAATGCCCTTTTGTTGCTTTATGAGAAGCTGAAATGAGGAAAAAATGCTATCATACAGTGAATTATTTTAAGAAAAACTTGTTTGGTAACGATAAAAGTGCTTACTTTGCGCTCTGTTTGAAATAAGTATAGATAAAAACTATAAAATAAAGATAGAAATGTCGAAGATTTGTCAAATTACCGGAAAGAAAGCCATGATTGGCAACAATGTTTCACACTCTAAGAGAAGAACAAAGAGAACCTTTGATTTGAACTTGTTTAACAAGAAGTTCTACTATGTAGAGCAGGATTGCTGGATCAGCCTTAGCATTTGCGCTAATGGTTTGCGCATTATTAATAAGAAAGGACTGGACGCTGCTTTGAAAGATGCGGTAGCTAAAGGTTATTGTGATTGGAAAAGCATTAAAGTTATTGGCTAAAGTAGAGGAGAATACTGATTATGGCAAAGAAAGCAAAAGGTAACAGAGTACAGGTGATTCTGGAATGCACAGAACACAAGGATAGCGGTATGCCGGGTACTTCTCGTTATATTACGACGAAGAACAGAAAGAATACCACAGAGAGATTGGAGTTGAAGAAATACAACCCGATTCTGAAGAGAGTGACAGTACATAAAGAAATTAAATAATAAATCTATAACTTATGGCAAAGAAAGCGGTAGCAACCTTGCACGAAGGAAGCAAAGAAGGACGTTCTTATACAAAGGTTATCAAAATGGTGAAGTCTCCTAAGACTGGTGCTTACATCTTTGATGAACAGATGGTCCGTAATGAAGATGTTCAGAACTTCTTTAAGAAATAAGATAAATACAGTGGCTGTAAAGCGCTGATGACTTATAAAAATCCCCTTGTCGGTATTTCCGGTAAGGGGATTTCTTTTTAAAAAGAGGACGAAGTTTTTAATATTCGTCAGTTTTGTTATATCTTTGCTGAAAATGCGAAGATAGGCTGCACCTCGGCATAAAAAATGAACGGGTTCATTTTATTCTGCATCCGGTTTGCACTATCTTTGCAGGGAATGCGAAAACAGGTTGCATAAAAATAATTAGTGTATGGGATTTTTTAGTTTTTTCTCCAAGGAAAAAAAGGAAACATTAGATAAAGGATTATCTAAGACCAAAGAAAGTGTGTTTGGCAAGATTGCGCGTGCCGTGGCAGGAAAGTCAAAAGTTGATGATGAAGTATTGGATAATCTGGAAGAGGTGTTGATAACTTCGGATGTGGGCGTGGAAACGACACTGAAAATTATTGAACGTATCGAAAAGCGTGCAGCAGCCGACAAATATATGAATGCCACTGAGCTGAATCATATTTTACGTGATGAAATCGCAGCGTTGCTTACAGAGAATAATTCGGAGGATGTGGATGACTTTGAAGCACCGATTGCGAAGAAACCATACGTCATTATGGTAGTGGGCGTCAATGGTGTAGGGAAGACTACTACGATTGGCAAACTGGCTTATCAGTTCAAGAAAGCCGGAAAGTCTGTTTATCTGGGTGCTGCCGATACTTTCCGTGCTGCTGCTGTGGAGCAGTTGGTGATATGGGGTGAACGGGTAGGTGTACCTGTTGTAAAGCAGAAAATGGGTGCTGACCCGGCTTCTGTCGCTTTTGACACACTGAGTTCCGCAACTGCCAATAATGCCGATGTGGTAATTATAGATACGGCAGGACGCCTTCATAATAAAGTCGGTTTGATGAATTAACTGACGAAAATCAAGAATGTGGTGAGGAAGGTTGTTCTTTATGCTCCGACA
>ENA-UPTB01002715-UPTB01002715.1-human-gut-metagenome-genome-assembly--contig:-NODE-2715-length-11728-cov-17.905502_pt1 | contig 11728 bp, 13 predicted proteins | sample MGYA00250046_ERZ773369 | MGnify/ENA primary metagenome ERZ773369 (study PRJEB29103, sample SAMN06111938) | human gut metagenome | biome: human gut; feature: ankylosing spondylitis patient; material...
TAAGCACGGTTTGGGAGGGGCTTTGTGCAAACCTGTCATCGAAAGATGATAAGGCGGCACACTGCTACCTCACGAACAAAAACTGGTGGAAGCATTGGAGGAAGAGAGCATTTTCCGCCAGATGGCAACGGTTATCAAAACTTCCAACGGCGACCGCAAGATTCCGATTGTGACTTCCAAGGGCGAGGCTGTCTGGATGGACGAAGAACAGCAGTATTCTCTCTCTGATGATACGTTCGGACAGGCATCGCTTTCCGCATATAAGCTTGGTACAGCAATTAAAATTTCAGAAGAACTTTTGAATGATTCTGTTTTTGACCTGCCGTCCTACATTGCAAAGGAGTTCGCAAGAAGAATCGGTTCTAAGGAAGAAGAGGCGTTCTTCATTGGTGATGGCAAGGGAAAACCGACCGGCATTTTTAATGCTACAGGTGGTGCGGAAGACGGCACTTCCACCTCTACTGCCAATATCACATTTGATGATGTGATGGAACTCTTCTATTCTCTGAGAAGCCCGTACCGCAAAAAGGCGGTGTGGGTGCTCAATGATTCTACGGTTAAGGCACTTCGAAAGTTGAAGGACAACACAGGAAACTACATTTGGAGTCCGTCTGTGCAGGCTGGTGTTCCGGATACCATTCTCAATCGTCCTTACAAGACATCCAGCTATGTGCCGGAAATCAAAGCAGGCAATAAGTGCATGGCATTCGGTGACTTTAGTTATTACTGGGTGGCTGACAGACAGGGACGCTCTTTCAAGAGACTGAATGAACTCTTTGCTATGACTGGTCAGGTTGGTTTCCTTGCTTCGCAGCGTTTGGACGGCAAGCTGATTCTTCCGGAAGCAATCAAGACACTTACCATCAAGAAAGCGTAATCAGAGAAAGGGGTTGGAGTGGGTGGTAACTTTACAGGAAGTCAAGCAGTATCTGCGAGTTGATTTTGAAGATGATGATACATTGCTTTTCTCTCTTATTTCAACTGCAAAACAGCTGATAATGGATGTAGGAAGAATGGACGAGGAACGCTTTTCGGAGAACGAAGATGTGGTGCGGACAGCAATGCTCTACACAGTTTCTTATCTCTATGAAAACCGCAATACCGCAGACTTTTCCAAGCTGACATTAACACTTCGTGCCATGCTGTTTGCACAGCGAGAGGGTGTGATGTAATGGAAATTGGAACACTCAATCAGCGAATCACCTTTCTGGAGAATCGTGTCGTTACCGATGAAATCGGCAATCACACCGCTGTGTGGGACGAAGCCTTTTCCTGCTGGGCAAAAGTGACTTTGAAAGCTTCTGCGGAGCATACGGACGCTGGTGTGACCAAAGAAACACAAACGCTGGAATTCCTCATTCGGCAAAGTCGAAACTGGATGCCGTCTGTAACTGGCAACCGAATCTTGTTTCGGGATGTCACATACAACATCACCAGTGTTACACCGGATTATCTGCACAAGGACTATCTGAAACTTACTGCAGAAGCCAGAAAGGCAGGACAAAATGACCAGTATTGACAATCTTGCAGAGGAAATCATGCAGGGCTTGCAGGAATATGCAGACCTTGCAGATACTGCTATGAAAAAGGCTGTCCGGAAAACCGCCACGCAAGTGAAAAACGAGATCTCCGCCAATGCTCCGAAGGACACCGGAAAATATGCAAAAAGCTGGGCAACGAAAAAGACTGGTGAAAACAGTCACTCTTTGGAGATGACTGTCCACAGTAAGAATCGTTACCAACTGGCACATTTGTTGGAGAAAGGCCATGCCAAGCGTGGCGGTGGTCGGGTATCCGGCAAACCGCACATTGCTCCTGCGGAAGAAAACGGTGTACAGTTGCTGGAGCATTTAATTGAGGAGGCGTTGTCATGACTTACGAAGAAATCGCTGAAATGCTGGAAGAAATGGGGCTGCCTTTCGCCTACCATCATTTTGCCGAGGGTGAAAGTCCCGCACCGCCTTTTTTGCTGTTCTTATCTCCCGGAGAGAATACGTTTTCGGCAGACAATTTGGCATATTTCAGTTGCAAACAGCTGGACATTGAATTGTACACAGACAAAAAGCAGCCGGAATTGGAAGAACAGGTGGAGTCAGTGCTTTCCCAGCATGAAATTTATTACACAAAAACAGAACTATTCATTGATTCGGAAGAATTGTATGAAGTGCTCTATGAGATGGAGGTTTGATCTATATGGCAATGGAGAAAAACAAGGTAAAATTCGGTCTGAACAAAGTTCACTATGCAAAAATCACTTCTTATGATGAAGAAGGTGTGCCGACATTTGCAACTCCGGTTCGCATTCCCGGTGCAGTATCCCTTTCCATCGATGCAGAAGGTGAAGCATCCAATTTTTACGCTGACGATGGTGTGTACTATGTGATCAACAATAACTCTGGTTACACCGGCGATCTTGAAATCGCATTGGTTCCGCTTGAGTTTGCGACAGACATTCTCGGTGAGAAGCTGGATGAAAAGGGCGTTCTCACGGAAACCAATACTGCGGAAGTATCCCAGTTTGCACTGCTGTTTGAATTCAGCGGCGACAAGAACAAGATTCGTCACTGTCTGTTCTGTTGTTCTGCCTCTCGTCCGGCAACAGAATCCAGCACCATTGAGGACGAAAAGGAAGTTAAAACAGAAACGCTGTCTTTGACCGCAACGGCGTTGAACAGTGGTTTGGTAAAAACTAAAACCTGTGAGAAAACGGATGCCGAGGTCTATGAGAATTGGTACAAGGCGGTATATATGCCCAATCTGGCTGCCGCTGTACAGAGTGGTAAAGCATCCGCAGCATCTGTGAAAGCGTAAGGAGGTGGCAGTATGGCAATTCAGAAGAACATCACCATTGATGGGATTGATGTGCCTTTTAAGGCAAGTGCAGCAGTTCCCAGATTGTATCGCTTGAAATTTTGCAGAGATATTTATCAGGACTTTGCAGCCCTGCAAAAGTCTGTGGGAGAAAATACAGAGGAATCCTCTGCACTGGACATCGAGAGCCTTGAGGTGTTTGAGAACATCGCCTACATCATGGCGAAACACGCTGATCCAGTCGTTCCGGCTTCTCCGGATGAATGGCTGGAACAGTTCAACACGTTCAGCATTTACGAAATCCTGCCACAGCTGATTGACCTCTGGGGCTTGAATGTAGAAACACAGGTTCAGTCTAAAAAAAACATCGCCCGATTGACCGACCGATGACCACACCGCTGTTTTTGTTGCGGTGCGTTCAGCTTGGTTTGTCAATGGGCGATTTGGATTTTTTGACCATTGGTCTGGTGAATGATATGTTCACCGAACGGGAGAATGACAAATATGACGGCTGGCATGAGGTTGCTGGGCAGGCGGATTTCGATGCGTTTTGACAATTGACTTTGTAGCTAATATGTGGTATAATAAAGATTATAATACATTTAGTAAAAAGGAGTTTTGGTTATGGCGAAAACTTACTCTATGGATTCTGAGCAGCAAAAAGAAGCATTAGCAAGTGCAAAAGCATTTCTAAAAGCAGCCAAAGTCTTGAACGCACCTGAGAACAACGATGAAATGATACTGATGACCCCTTGTGCAATTAATACTGTATTTTCATGTGAACTGTTCCTTAAAGTACTTATTAGTAAGAGTACAGGAACCTTTAAAGGTTTGCATGGTATATATGATTTATTCCAAGCGTTAGATCAGAATAAAAAGGCCTCAATAGAAACAGCATTTAATAAAAAAGTTGTTTTTTCAAAATTTAGCAACATTTCATACAACTGTCTTACTGATTTTTTGAAAGCAGAAAATGACGATTTTATATGCTATATTCCAGCTGACGGCAAATTTGCATACGGAATGGATATATTACCTAAAAAACATATAAGCTCATTATCAGAATTTACTGAAAGTGAGCTTGCCAATTTTGGTATAATATTGAGAAACGCTGTTAAAAGGCTTGTAACCCTCCTAGAGGGCATAAGCTACAATGTCTGTCTTTACTCTGCACCGTCTAGTGGAGAACACAATAAATATTTCCACTTCTATGCCCAAATTATACCTAGAATAGGATATATGGCAGGCTTTGAATTTAGTACAGGTTGCTACATAAATAGCGTTTTACCTGAAGATAGTGCAGAGAAATTGAGAAACATCAATATAGGTTAATATTACAAAAAGGGGATATGAAAAATGGATAAGATAAAGTTAGGTGTATTAGTTGGTGGTACATCAATAGAAAGAGAAGTTTCCAAGAAATCTTGCGAAAACCTCTTAGCCAATTTAGATGAGAATAAGTACGATATTACTGTTTATCATTTACCAGCAGACGGTAATACTGAATGGGCGAAAAACATTATTTCTAATCCACCACAAATTGTACTTAGTGCCTTACATGGTGGAAACGGAGAAAACGGTTCTATACAGGGCTTCCTCCATTGTTTAAACATTCCTTACATAGGTAGTAAAGTCCTTTCAAGTGCCATTTGTATGAACAAGGCCATGGCAAAAACTGTTATGAAAGCAAACCACATTCAAGTTCCTGACCATGTTTTTGTTATGAGAGGAGTGGACTTTGCTCAGTATGAAGAAAGCATCAAATTACCGGTAATAGTACCATTAGTCGTACCTTTTACTACTACAGATGCACCAATGACAGTTTCACCCGTAGCATCCTTGACAATTCCTGTACATGTACCACTTTGTTGTGTGATTTTCACATCGGTAACGCCGGGATTGGCGACCGCGTATGCTGCTCCGGTAGAGGCACCCATTAGGAACAGCAACATACTGACTGATTTTAGTCGTTTTAACATAGCTGTGATTTTTTAAGTTTATTGAAAATCAAGTAATTACATTTTCTTAGTTCCTTCAGAACTACTCTTACAGCTATATATCTGAATATCAGTGCGTTTTATTTTTATGCCTCAAAAAGAAAAATTGTATTTAAAAGTCTATAGAAGGACTTTTAAATACAATTTTCTATCTATTTTCTACCGAAAAGAGTACTAATATAGAAAGCCGAATAACCATAATGGTATTTTATTATTTATTCCATACTCTATATCATCAGCGACAATATATGCATCAGAAAGTCCATTTATTTGTTGTTTACCTTTATGTCTACCACCGACTTCAAAAGTATAGCGTCCATCAATAAAGAAATCACTCTCTTTAGAAACGTTTATTTTGTGGCAATAACGCAATTGGTTGGCAAAAAAAGTTTCCCTGACATTTCCAATATCAATCTGACTGGCAGACAATGCATACATTAAATTAGGATTCTCCAAAAACAGTTTATCAGGTTTTTGCAAGCGGCTTATGCCGGAGCCTTCTTTTTGGAGATTCATAGTCAGACAGCTGTCATGGAGGGCATCCAGATAGGCCAGCAATGAATTACGCGAGATTCCTATCCGTTCACTTAGTTTGCTGACATTAGGAATAAAAGGCGCCGACTCTGCAATGATATATAGTAACTGCTTAATTTTAGTTGTATATGAAATATCAACCCCTCTTAATTGTGGAATCTCCAATTCCACAATCAGATTGACCACTTCATTTATTCTTGAATAATAAAGAGAGGGTAATTCATTGTAATAAGGATAATACCCATGTTTCAAATAATCAGAAAAATGTTTCAGAACTTTAACTTTGTCTACTATCCCGACAGATAATGCCAGATGATTGTCCAATATATTATTTAAAGTCAATATCGGCAATGATAGTTTTTCATTCCAGTTTAAATACTCGCGAAAAGAAAAACCTTGCATTTCATAAACAATAGCCCGCCGGCTTAAATCCGATTTGGCATTTAAGATTTCAAGCAAGGACGAACCTGTAAAGACTACATGAAGTTCAGGTAAGTCATCATAAATATTTTTCAGTTCTTGAGACCAGTTGGGGTATTTGTGTACTTCATCCAGAAACAGATATTTTCCTCCCCGCTTTACAAAATCGGAAGCTAAATCATAAAGTTTATGTTCACTGAACCAGATATTATCCACACTGGCATAAAGTACGGTTTTATCCATTGGAAGGTTCAGTTTGATATACTGCAACAATAAAGTTGTTTTTCCAACTCCCCGGGCCCCCTTTATACCGATAAGACGAGCTTCCCATTCTATCTCATTCATCAGGCTACGTACAAAAGAAGTATTCGTTATAGCCAGTTTCTTGATAAAGGATTCAAATAATCGTTCCATTTCTTCTTTTTGTTTATCACACATTACAAAAATAGTAATAAATTGTTCATCATGATAAACAAAATGAGTTTTTTTTTAAAAGTTGCAGCAATAAATAATATGCTTTGCCGGTATCAGCATATCAAATGATTTTGGGGTATAATAAAAAAGGAAGAGAATATATCACATAACCTCTTCCTTTTTAATTAATAAACTTGGACTATCGTCATATTTCAGACTGTTTTTTTACTAATTCAAATTAGGTCCTTCTCCAAATTGAGGAGCTTTTTTATCGTACCAAACCCGTTCTGTATTTAATATTGTAGGCTCCGGACCATAGGAATATCCTTGGTCTTGATATGCTTTTCTCTTGATATCTCCCATTTTATCATCTACAGTTGGTTGTGTCACTTGAAATCTACGAGGTAATGGATAGTTGCTGACTTTAGGATTTAAGTTCAGCATGGGATATAAATCACTTTCTTTCATTGGACATCCGGAACGACGCATCATGATATATTGATCAGCCGGGAAGAAAATGAAGTGAATATACTGTTGCAAGTATACTTTTTCCAGATTCTCTGTCGTAGATCCATCTAAAGTCAAAATAGGATCATTTAGTAATCTAGTGACTTCATTTTCCTGCAACTTAATGGTTACATCAAATTTGTCTTGTCCAAATGTATTGTCATAATAGGGAATATGATTTAAACCTGCCAACTTGTCATAAGCACGCATTGAATATTCTACTCCCTTTTTCAGATAGGATTCTGCGTTTCCTGAGAAACCTATATCTTGTCCTTGGCTTAATAACTTAAGTTCTGCCAGATACAAGTTTACTTCTGCTGTGGATAGATACAATCCATACCATGCGTATAAATCTGTAATCTGAACTTTTGGCGCACCTGGAGCAACCGGATAGTCTATAATGACTTTTTTGTCAAACATATATTGATTTAATGGAGAATATGGATAATAAGTTGTTTCTCCATTGCCATCTTTATCTGAAACTTTCCACAGCTTGCCAGCCTTGTCAAAATAATCAGCATATTCCGGGTGCTGGTCGGCTAAGCCGGCTTCTACTTCTGTCGGTAAACCGTAATAACGTACCCAAGGTTCACCAGGAGCTTTCCAACCTTTGAAAACCTTTTTGCCGTTAACTTCTTCTGATATGACATTTTCTTCTACAAATGAAGGTAGCCTTTGTCCTTTGTCATAGAATGCTTGTACGACAATTGAATTATAATCATTCTTTTCAAAAAAGACACGGATACGTGGATCAAAATGTTCAAGCATGAAGTTGATTAATTGCATTGATCCTGCACCACGGTTATCCATAGAATTTCCACCAGGCATATGACGGTCTGTAGCACTTTTATTATAGAAGAAGTCATCTTCCAAACCATCCATAATAGGATACTTGGCAGCATCTCTTACAATATTCAATGCCCGATCCTTATCTTCGTTGATTAAACGAACTGCTAGCTTTAGACGAAGAGAGTTGGCAAATTTCAACCATTTGGTATAATCGCCTTGGTAGATGATATCCTGTGAGCCTAAAGACTGCTGTGTTACTTTATTTCCATCAATAGTAACATCATTGGCTAATGTTTCAACAGTTTCTTTCAATTGTTTTTCCCACAAATCAAATAATTCGGCTTGTGTGTCATATTTTGGAGTGAGCGTTCCTCCGTAACGTGCTTGATAGGCTTCTGTGTATGCCATGGAGCCATACATATCAGTATCCCACATAGCCAAGTAAATCATTAAAGGTTGACAAAGTGCTTTTAGATAAGTATATTTTGCTTGTTCTTCTCCCTCTAAGGTTGTATTTACAATATAAGTCAGTTCATTTACTTGGTTCATTACATTGTAAACTTGCGATCCCATTTTGCCTGAATTGGACATGGTAGTCATCAGGTTTTCATTACCTCCTGTTGAAGCTACTGTTTGAGACCATCTCAGCATATTATTGTAATCGTAATACCAGGCAAAATAGTCATGACCATCAAAATTTGCTAATGCTTGAGTAAACAAATAGCGGGGATCTGGTTTTGAAACGATAGTCGGATTGGTATTGATATCGGCAAAATCATCTTTGCAGCTGCTTATAAAAGCACAGCTGCCAATTAAAAAGCTTGCCATTATATATTTTAATTTCATAATCTTCAATTTTTTATAAGTTTAGAATCCTACATTTATAGTCATTGTGTAATTAGCTGTATATGGGTCAAAACTACGGATACGGAATTCACCACTCAAATTACCACGCACACCTTCAGGATTTACATCGTTAGGCAGTGAATTATATAGATATCCTAGATTACGTGCAGAGAAACTTACTCCCAATCTTTTTGCTCCAATTTTGCCTGCAATATTTGATGGGAATGTATACCCAACGGTAATTTCACGCAAAGCAATATATTTCAAATCATGTATCCATCCGTCATTGGTTACACCTGTTGACCATTGGTTGGCATAATTATAATACGATGCAGCATGCATTGGTTCAAGGATCCCATTTTCATAAGCTTGTTGATAGGACATACCACTTACATCATGAGTTTTACCATCTATACCTGTAACTTGAGTGCCCGAAGCAAATATTCCTTGAGGGATCATACCATCATGATAAGTAACACCGTAACTTCCTGATTGACTTCCATCCGCATTTAAATATTGGCTGGTCCATGTCATACCGCCATGAGCCTCATCCCGGAATTTTAAAGAAGATTCTGTCCATCCGTAAGCTGTGCCATAGCGATTACCATAAACAGCTACTTTACCACCAAAACGCATATCCAAGGCCATTCTGAAACTTAAGTTTTTCCAAGTCAATCCGGTCGAGACAGAACCTAAGAAGTCTGGATTCATATCACCGATCACTTCATTTTTCAAGCTTCTATCAGCATAGGCAGAGCGGTCAGAATCGCTCCATTTCAGAATGATATTGCCGTTGTCATCTCTTTTAGGAGTTATATCGGAAATCAATACGCCATAAGGTCCGCCAACTCTGGCTGCCGATTGGATACGCATGTTACCCCATCCTGTAGAACCACGTAAGCCAATATATTCGGCAGCGTCAGGGTGTAATTCGATAATCTTGTTATTATTCTTTGTAAAGGTGAAATCTAAGTTCCACTCCCAATCTTTATTACGGAAAGGAATCGTATTTAAAGCTATTTCCACACCACTGTTTTGAATATTACCGGCGTTAATTAATTGATTGCTAACACCAGAAATGGATGGTGTAGAGATGTTCATAATCTGATCTCTTGTATTTTCTTTATAGTAAGTTGCGTCTAGGTTGATACGATTGTCTAGGAAACGTAAATCCAGACCAACTTCCCAAGCATTTTTCCGTTCTGGTTTTAAGTTGGGTGAAATGGCTGTGCTTGAGAATGAATTTGTATATACATAACTACCATCTATTAACTGCAAATTACCTACATTGTAACCGGAATTAATAGTGTAAGCGCCTGTATCATTACCTACTTGTGCCCATGAACCACGAATTTTTGCAAACGAAATCCATGAGGGCATTTTGTCTTTGAATGTTTCACTGATCAGCCAAGAACCGGAAACTGAAGGATAGAAGTATGAGTAATTACCGTTCTTATTAGCATAAACTAATGCTGAAGACCAGTCATTACGCCCGGTTACATCTAAATATAATTGATTTTTCCAAGAAGCATTGAAAGCAAATACCGCAGATAACATCCGTTTAGTTCCTTCTATTTTTCCACTTGCTTTGACCTGTCGTTTACTGTTGCCTATGAAAAATTGCCCAGGTACAATCAAACCATCAGTTTCTACAGAATAAGCAGTCTGATAGTTGTTGTAATATTCACCACGAATAAAGCCACCCAGATTGAAATCTTTTATTGCTTTATCAAAAGTAAAAGTTCCTGCAAAGGTGGTTTGTTCTTTAGTTTGTTGTGCCAATTTATAGTTACCTCCTTCGTAAGCAACTCCGGTTCCAAGTTCTTTATTTTCTTCACGAATGTATACATAGTTCATATTGCCTTCTCCTTTGAAACGGACCCAATCGGCTATTTTTACATTGACTTCTAAAATAGGACGTACTACGGTTTCTTTACGGTTGTAGTCCATATTGTCAATATTAAACCAATAACTTTTGCTGGATTCGGGTACATTGGCATAAGTATCTCCAGAACGTGCAATACCGCCTTGTTCACTTAAATATTTATCACGATAGTACTTAGCGTCATATAATGGGGTTAATCCCTGGTAGAAATATTCACCTACGGCACGAGCAGCATTGCGTGGCTTGGAGTTGGCGAAACTGACGGAGGCGGCAACATCTACTCTATCACTGATTTTATGGCTACCTTTTACCAAGAAAGCGTAACGTTCAAATGTATTATTAGGAGTGGTGGCATTCACTTTCTTGTAAGAAACAGAACTATAGAATGATGTTTTTTCATTACCGCCACGTACTGATACATTAGTATTAGTGTTAAAACCTAATTGATACATATCTAACATGTTATTTTTGATTGGAGAATAAGGTACTTTGCGTCCATCATAGTCTTCAATCATTACCGAACTGTCGTAGGGGAGCCCCCATCCTAAAGTAGATGCTCCGATTAATGAAGGTTCTCCCTTTGCGTTGGTATAATAAGTAGGAATCCAAGTATTGCCATTTTCTCCATATCCGATTCTACCTGGACGGGCTCCCGGTCCATATACAGTTTGAATTCCGGGTTGTTTGTAGGCGTGGTCGATACCTAATGTTTGAGTGACATCTACACCGAATCCTTTGAACTTTCCTCCACCTTTGGTGGTAATAACCACGGCGCCGTTCAAACCTCTAGAGCCATAGAGCGCTGTGGCTGCGGCACCTTTCAGTACAGATACAGTTTCAAAGTCATCCGGGTTCAAGTTTTTCAATTCATTACCATAGTCAATCGCATCAATTTCTTCACCATCCATATCACGTCCTTGAGTGGAATTATCAAGAATGACACCATCGACAACGTATATAGGCTGGTTATTGCTTCCTAAGGTTGACGCACCACGAATTTGGATTTTAGCAGAGCCAAAGATACCACCGTCTGAATTCGATATTTCTACACCAGCTACTTTTCCTTGCAATGATGCAACCGGATTGACCGTATTGGTATACAACTCCTCACTTTTTAATTCGGTTACTGCATACCCCAAAGCTTTTTCTTCACGCTTCATTCCTAAAGCGGTAACTACTACTTCACCCAGTAATTGAGTATCATCTTTCAAAAGAACATCTAGAGGTTTCCCGGTCCATTTTATTTCTTGAGTAGCATAACCTACGAAAGAAATAACAATGATATCCCCTTCCTTTACATTACTTAAAGAGAAGTCACCGTCAAGCCCTGTGATAGTACCATTCGTAGTTCCTTTCACTACTACAGATGCGCCGATAACGCCTTCTCCCGTAGCATCCTTGACGATACCCGTACACGTCCCTGTCTGTTGTGTGATTTTCACATCGGCAACGCCGGGATTGGCGACCGCGTATGCTGCTCCTGTAGAGGCACCCATTAGGAACAGCAACATACTGACTGATTTTA
>ENA-UPTB01002722-UPTB01002722.1-human-gut-metagenome-genome-assembly--contig:-NODE-2722-length-11695-cov-12.319332_pt1 | contig 11695 bp, 10 predicted proteins | sample MGYA00250046_ERZ773369 | MGnify/ENA primary metagenome ERZ773369 (study PRJEB29103, sample SAMN06111938) | human gut metagenome | biome: human gut; feature: ankylosing spondylitis patient; material...
GCACCCTCGGAAACGCCCAGAATGACGGGGCTCTTCATTTCCTCGCAGGCGGTCAGGACTGCCTTGGTCCACTCCAGGTTATTGATGTTGAACTGAGGCACACCGTAGTGGCCATCGCGTGCTTTGAGCAGCATCTCGGTTGCATTTACCAACATTATTCATTACCTCCAAATATGATCGGGGTTTTCGGTCATGCCGCACCGTATTGTGCACGGCTTAACAAACCTACAAAACTAGTATACCCCAAACCCTTCTTAAAATCAATCCAAACAGGCGGTTTTTCTCTTCAAACGCCGGGCGGAATGCGGCATTTGCGGGCGGAAAAGGTCCGAAATGCGGGAATTTGCAACAATTTTGAAGGTCCTGCACCACTTTTGCAGAATGTCCCCGGGATGGGAGAAACCGTGGGATTTTCAACACAAATCCACATTCGTCAATTTGATATTGGAGAAAATTGCAAAAGGTGCGTGGTTCCGCATCAAAAAATTGTCATATTTCCGACTTGAAAATTACAAATTGTACGCACCCTGCGGGGGAATGTCGAACCAGATTGTGGAAAACTCAGTGGAGAATGTTAAATTCCACAGGAAAAACAGGCTTTGCAGCAGGACTTTTGAACTTTCTCCACCGGGTTTTCAACATGTGGAAAAAATCGGGTCCTTCTACGGAATGTATAGCTCTCTTTTGTGGAAAACTTTTCGGACCGGCAAAACGGCAGGTCCCGGCAGGGGCAGAAGGCGCAGCAGCAAGGGACAATTCTGCAAAACCGGGCCGGGGCGCTGGCAAGCTGCGAAAAAATCCGGTCGAGCCGACAAAAAAGCGGCAATTTGCTGGCAAACCCGGTCAGCTTATGCTATACTTTACCTTGGATTATCATCGGATAAAATCGTCGGGCTGGCTGCCTGCGCAAGCGGTGCGGCGCGCCCTGGGGAACATGCGCTGCATCGTTCCGATAGAAACGGAAGGAGAACATAGAATGGAAGAGAAAAATCAGCCCCGCCGCCCGCGCCGTGCACCGGAAGAGCAGACCCGGAATGAGAGCCTGGTCTACGGCAAGAATCCGGTGACCGAGCTGCTGAAGAGTGGTTCCGGCGTGGATACGGTGCTCATTTCGGAGAGCATGGCCCCCGCCGTGGCGGCCTACTATACCGCACTGGCCAAGGAGGCCGGGGCAGCCGTCAAACGGGTGAACCCCAACAAGCTGCGCCTGATGACCGGCACCGAGAGCCATCAGGGTGTGGCCGCCTTTGCCAGCGAGATCGCGTATGCCACCGTGGAGGACCTGCTGGCGGCGGCCAAAGCCAAGGGCGAGCCGCCGTTCCTGGTGCTGAGCGATGGCATTGAGGACCCCCACAACCTGGGTGCCGTGATGCGCAGCGCTCTGCTGTGCGGTGCCCACGGCATCGTGATCCCCAAGCGGGGCGGCGCATCGGTCACCCCCACGGTCATCAAGTCCAGCGCAGGTGCCGCTGAGCGGCTGCCGGTGGCCCGCGTGGCCAACATCGGCGAGACGATCCGCCGCCTCAAGGAGCAGGGCGTGTTCGTGTACTGTGCCGACATGGACGGCGTGCCCCTGCGCAAGAACAACCTCACCGGCCCCATCGCGCTGGTGCTGGGCAGCGAGGGCAGCGGCGTGTCGCAGCTGGTCAAGAAGTTGTGCGACGGTGTGGTGCGGCTGGACATGGCCGCACAGGGCACCGGTGTGGACAGCTACAACGTCTCGGTGGCGGCCGGCATTATCCTGTACGAGATCCAGTCGCAGCGCGCAGCACAGAATGCGTGACAGGCGTGATCCGTAACCCCAATCTGAAGAACGGGAGGAACAAGGATGCCTAAGGAAAAAAATCAACACAAGAGTGCCGCCGCAAGCGATGAGAAATTCCGCGATTTCTTCACCACCACTGTGGCAGATATCCCGGCCGAGATGGTGCGCCGGGAGGAAGAAGCGGCGGAAGAGCACAAGGGGCTGTTCGGGCGGCTGTTCGGCCATGCAAAACCGAAGCAGGCTCCGCAGGCCGGGACGGACCTGGAACTGCCCACCGGCGAGGTGCTGCTGGGCACAGATGCCCTAGCAAAGCACGACGGGGAGGAACCGCTGGATCTGGACCTGACCCTGCGCACCGCAGACCCGGGCACGGATTTCCCCCAGCCCAAAGCCGAAGGGCCTGCTGCCCCGGAAAAACCTGCCGTGCCGGACAGACCGGCCCCGCAGCCTGCCCCGGAGAACAAGCCGGAGCCGCCCAAGGCTCCCGCCGCCCCGGCTCCGCAGCCGGAAAAGCCCCGGAAGAAGGCTGCACAGAACCCCAAGAACGCCCCGGACGTGCTGCTGCCGCAGGAACAGCAGGAGCAGCAGGAGATGCAGCAGCTCAAGGATATGCTGAACGGCATGGCTGCAAAACCGAAGCCGGTGGAGGAAACGCTGGAGCCCATCCGCAGCGTGGATGTGCCGCTGGATGACCCGGAGGAGCCGGAGACCCCGGAAAAGGCTCCGGAGCCGCCCCGGCCCACCATGGTGTTTGCAGCCGACAAGCCGCTGCCGGAAAAGAAATCGGTGTTCCGGATGTTCGGCGACGCCGATGACGAGAAAAAGCCGGAAGTCCCGGAAGAACCGGCAGCCCCGGAGAAAACATCTCCCGCCGCGCCGGTGAAAGCCCCCGAGGCAGAGCCGGAAACCAAACCGGACGAAGATACCATGAGCCTGCCGCTGGAACCGCTGGACGCTCCGGAGACGGAACCGACCGAAACGCCGGTGGCTGCGCCCGCCGCAGACACTGCCGAAGCGGAACGTGCCGGAGAGACGGAGCTGAAAACCGAGGCGGAGGACGCCCTGCCGGCGGAGGACGAAGCCCCCGAGAGCGTGGGCGAGAAGCTGCGCCGCATGAGTGCAGAGCTTACCCTGCGCTGTGTACTGGCCGGGATCCTGGCCGTGGTGCTGCTGCATGTGGGCCTGGTGGCCGACCGGCTGCTGCCGCCGCTGGCCGCACTGGACCCGGATGCCGCCCCGGCGGCCTTCTACGCCGCCAATCTGCTGCTGTATGCCGCCAGCCTGGTGGTGAGCTTCCCGGTCCTGCGCGACGGCCTGAACGGCCTGCGGGGCCGCCCCTCGGCAGAGACGATGCCCGCACTGGCCGCTGTGGCGGCGCTGCTGCAGGCCGTCACGGCCCTGCTCACGGCCAACTCCTACCGCACCACCGAGGGCCTGTCCATCCTCACCGGCGTTGCAGCCCTGGGGCTGTTCCTGGCGCTGCTGGGCAGCCGGGTGATGCTGTCTGCCGTGCGTGGCGGCTATGAACTGCTGGGCGAAGCCACCGACCTGCAGGGTGCGTATCGCACCCGGGACAAGGACCTGATCCGGGCACTGGCACGGGATCTGGAACAGAAGGACCCCTGGGTGCTGCTGAGCCGCCCCCGGACGGCGGACGAAGGCTTTGTGGCACAGAGCCTGGACGAGCGCGCCGGGGAACGCCGTGCACAGAAGAACGGGTACATCCTGCTGGGCGTGGCCCTGCTCAGCGCCCTGCTGTGTCTGGTGGTAGGCCGTGACGTGAAGCTGGCCGCCGCCGCCCTGACGGCGGTGCTGTGCATGGGCGCACCCCTGTCCTCCACCCTCATCGCCGGCATGTCCGCGCTGCGCCTGCAGCGTACCGCCGGTGCCGTGGGGGCCGTGGTGCCCGGCTGGGCGGCCATTCAGGAACTGGGCGGCATCGACACCCTTCAGGTGGATGCCGAGGACCTGTTTGCCGCCGACAGCGTGGTGCTGGAGGATATCCGCATCTTCAAGGGCGGCCGCATCGACCGCGCCATCCTGTACGCGGCCAGCGTGCTCAACCAGAGCGGCGGTACTCTGCAGGGGCTGTTCCGTCAGATCATTGAGGACCGCACCGACATCCTGTTCCCGGTCAAGGATCTGGAGATCCACCGCGGGCTGGGCTTTGCCGCCTGGTGCGACAACAACCACATCCAGATCGGCACCCGCCGTTTCCTGGAGCAGGAGGGCGTGGCCCTGCCGGACGAGGACTACGAGAACCAGCACTCCAAAAACGGGGAACTGCAGATCCTGTATCTGGCGGTGTCCGGCAACGTGCATGCCATGTTCGTGATCCGCTATGTGGGCGGCCGCAACATCGCCCGCAGCCTTGCCGCCCTGCAGCAGGAGAACATCCGTCTGCTGGTCACCAGTCTGGACCCCAGCCTGACCGCAAAGCACATCACCGAGGCCTACCGCCTGCCGGAGGGCATGGTCACCCTGCTGGATCAGGAGCAGTGCGCCGCCCTCGAGGCCGCCCCGGCCGAGGATGCGCCCTGCTGCATGTACCATCAGAAAGGCTTTGCCAGCCTGACCGGCGGCCTGCGCGCAGCCGACAAGGCCCAGAACGCCGAGACCACGGCCACCACGGTGCAGATGGTGTCGGTGCTGTTCTCGGTGGCCATTGCGGTGCTGCTCACCAGCGCCCGCAGCATCTGGCAGCTGCCGGTGACCTATGTGCTGATGTATCAGGCGGCATGGAGCGCCCTGAGCATCGCCGTGTGTGCCCTGAAACAGCATAACTGAAAATAATTCTCAAAATAAATAGGAATGATTCTTGATTTTCTTCATCGTTTGTGGTATACTCTGTTCAGAGACAAGGACCTGAAGCCCCGCAGTGGGGCTGCCGATACAGACACCGAATAACAAAAGGAGAAGAGAGTATGGAACTCAAGGGTACCAAGACCGAGAAAAACCTGTGGGAAGCCTTTGCAGGCGAGAGCCAGGCACGCAACAAGTACACCTACTTTGCCAGCATGGCCAAGAAGGAAGGCTATGAGCAGCTGGCTGCCATCTTTGAGGAGACCGCCGGCAACGAGAAGGAGCATGCCAAGATCTGGTTCAAGCTGCTGTGCGGCGGTGCCATCCCCGACACGCTCACCTGCCTGGACATGGCCGCCGGCGGCGAGCACGACGAGTGGACCGAGATGTACCCCCGCATGGCCAAGGAGGCCAAGGAAGAGGGCTTCAACCAGATCGCAGCCCTGTTCACCATGGTGGCACAGATCGAGAAGGAGCACGAGGAGCGCTACCGCGCCCTGGCCGAGAACCTGAAGAACCAGAAGGTGTTCGCCCGCGAAGAGCAGCAGCTGTGGCAGTGCCGGAACTGCGGCTACACCTTCATCGGCAAGTCGGCTCCGCTCAAGTGCCCGGTGTGCGCACACCCCCAGAGCTACTTTGAGCTGAAGAAGATCAATTACTGATGTGACCCACCCCAGAGGGACGACGGCAGTCGTCCCTCTTTTGCTGTTCAGAGCAGCGGCCGTTCCGGCAGAAAGATCATTGTCCCGCGGGAAGAATAGATCAGCCGCTGCACGGCGCAGCCGTACAACAGAAACAGCACCGCCAGCACCAGCACGGCCAGCATCAGCCCGCGCAGCCAGTGCCGGTGCCGTGGGCGGAAGGAACGGTGTGCTCCGGGCCGGTATCGCATGGTCTGCGCCTCCTTTTTTGCATTTGCCCATCCTATGCAGGGCCGCAGACGATTGTGCAGGCGGGGCCGCTGTGGTAAGATAAAGGGAGAACCATTCATCCAAAGGAGTTTTTATGCTGACCATCACCTTACTGGGCACGGCGGCCACCATGCCGCTGCCGGACCGCGCCCTCAGTACGGCCTTTGCAGCCTGCGGCGGCCACGGCCTGCTGTTCGACTGCGGCGAGGGCACCCAGGCGGCGGCCCGCCGTGCCGGGGTCAACCTGATGCGTGCGGACACCGTCTGTCTGACCCATTATCACGGCGACCACATCTTCGGCCTGCCGGGTCTGCTGCAGACGCTGGGGGCCCAGGGCCGCACCCGGCCGCTGCTGCTGGTGGGGCCGAAAGGGCTTGCCGGCATCTGGAGCGCCGTGCGTGCCCTCACCGGGCCGCTGCCCTATGCCGTGCGTCTGCAGGAAGCAGACGGGCCGCTGGCACTGGATGCGCTGTCGGAGGGCTGGCCGGCGGGTGCTGTGCTGCGTCCCTTTGCCACCCGGCACCGGGTGCCCAGCGTGGGTTATCGGTTGGAGCTGCCCCGGGCAGGCCGGTTCGACCCGGCCCGGGCCCGGGCGCTGGGGGTGCCGGTGCAGCAATGGAAACTTCTGCAGCAGGGGCAGAGCGTTCTCGTGAAAGGCCGTACCGTGGTCCCGGCGGAGGTGCTGGGCGCGCCGCGCCGGGGGCTGAGCATGGTATTCTCCGGCGACACGGCCCCCTGCGCCGCGCTGGAGCAGGCCGCACAGGGCGCTGACCTGCTGATTTGCGACGCCACCTATGCGCTTCCGGAACAGGAAGCCCAGGCAGCTCAGTGGGGGCACAGCACCTTTGGGCAGAGCGCCGCGTTGGCGGCCCGCGCTGGGGCGCATCGCCTCTGGCTGACCCACTATTCCCCCATGATCACCGACCCGGAAGCAGATCTGCCCCAGGCGCAGAGCATCTTCCCGGCGGCAGTGTGCGGCGCAGACGGGATGCAGATCACCCTGCAGTACGAGGAGGCGTGACCCATGCAAAACATCCGATTGGACGCCGGTGCGGCGGCTCTGCTGGCCCGGCTGCACGGGGCCGGATATGCGGCCTACGCGGTGGGCGGCTGCGTGCGGGACAGTCTGCTGGGGCGCACCCCGCAGGACTGGGACCTTTGCACCAGCGCCCGGCCGGAGCAGGTGCTGGCATTGTTCGGGGAGGGGCAGTGCATCCCCACCGGGCTGCAGCACGGCACCGTGACCATCAAGTACGGCGGCCAGCTGTACGAGACCACTACCTTCCGCACCGAGGGGGCCTATACCGACGGCCGCCACCCGGACGAGGTACACTTTGTGCCGGATGTGCGGCAGGACCTGGCCCGGCGGGACTTTACCATCAATGCCATGGCCTACAACGATGCCGAGGGGCTCATCGACCCCTTTGGAGGGCAGCAGGACCTGCAGCAGGGCATCCTGCGGGCCGTGGGCGACCCCGCCACCCGCTTTGAAGAGGATGCCCTGCGCATCCTGCGGCTGTACCGGTTCGCGGCGCGGTTCGGCTTTGCCATCGACCCGCCCACCGGGCAGGCGGCCCGGGCACTGTGTGCCCATCTGGACTGCGTGTCGGTGGAGCGGATCGAAGAAGAGCTGTCTAAATTGCTGGCAGCACCCGCCCCGGCGGCATATCTTGATGAAAAAATACTGAAAGTTATTATACCGGAGCTTTCCGCCCCGGCATTGCAGGCCGCAAAGTCGGTGGTGGATGCCTGCCCGGCGGGCACAGAGGACCTGCCCGTGCGGTGGGCCGCATTGCTGATGAGCCTTGGCGAGGACGGCACCCGCAAGGCCCTGAAACGCCTGCGCTGCTCCAACGCCCTGATCGAAGAAACGGCGGTGCTGGTGAGGGAAACAGGAGGAGGCGGCGGAAGTTTCTCCGAGGACCGTCCGCTGGGGTGGGACCCTGCTGCCGCAGGCAGTAGGGCGGGCGATGGAATGGCCCGATTCGTGTCCGAGGAGAAAGCTTCCGCCGCTCCCGGACAGGACGCTGCCCCCGATACGGCCATCCGCATCCGGAAATTGCTGGGCCGGTACGACCTGCACACCGTACAGCGGCTGGCGGCGCTGGGCGCTGCCATGGAGCCGGAACGGGCGGCTGATTTTGCCGCGCAGGCAGAATTGGCCGCACAGCTGGACGCCGACGGCGTGTGCTGCCGGGTCAGCCAGCTGGCCGTGAACGGCCGCGACCTGATGGCGGCGGGCATCCCGGCAGGGCCCGGCCTGCGCAGGACGCTGGAAGCCCTGCTGGACGCGGTCATCCGGGGGCAGCTGCCTAACAAGCGGCAGTGCCTGCTGGACGCCGCAGGGCAAATTTCTGCGTCTTGACAACTGGTTTTTGCCGCGTTACTATTATACTACTATTTTAGTGTGTTGAACACGCCAAAGGAGAAGCTATGACCACACAGAACTCTGCGCCCCGGCCCCCGCGCGCCCTCATTGCCATGAGCGGCGGCGTGGACAGCTCGGTGGCTGCCTGGCTGATGCAGCGGGACGGGTACGACTGCACCGGCATCACCATGCGCCTGACCCACAACGAGATGCTGGGGCAGTCCGGTTTCCACACCTGCTGCTCGGAAAAGGACATCGAGGACGCCGCCGAGGTGGCCTTTGCCCTGGATATCCCTTACGAGGTGCTGGACTTCACCGCCGACTTCCGGGAACAGATCATCGAGAAGTTTGTCCGGGTGTATGAGGCCGGCGGCACCCCAAACCCCTGCATTGATTGTAATAAATACATGAAGTTCAACCATCTGTTGAACTGGGCGCAGGCCCACGGCATGGAATATGTGGTCACCGGTCACTATGCCCGGGTGGAACAGGACCCGGACACCGGCCGCTGGCTGCTCAAAAAGGGGCTGGATGAGGGCAAGGATCAGAGCTATGTGCTGTACAACCTCACCCAGCAGCAATTGGCTCATGTGCGCCTGCCGCTGGGGGCCCTGCACAAGACCGAGGTGCGTGCCATCGCCGAGCAGCATCATTTCATCAATGCCCGCAAACACGACAGCCAGGACATCTGCTTTGTGCCCGACGGCGACTATGCCCGCTTTATGGAGGGCTTTACCGGTAAGCACTACCCCGCCGGTGATTTTCTGGACGAGAGCGGCAAGGTGGTGGGCACCCACAACGGTGCGGTGCGTTACACACTGGGCCAGCGCAAGGGCCTTGGGCTGGCACTGGGGGCCCCGGTGTACGTCTGCGGCAAGGACATGCAGGCCAACACGGTCACCGTCGGCCCGGAGAGTGCTTTGTTCGACCGCATCGTCTATGCGGAGGATGTGAACTGGATCGCCATCCCGGAGCTGACCGGACCGCTGCGGGTCACGGCCCGCACCCGCTACCACCAGACCGAGCAGGCCGCCACCGTTTACCCGGCGGAAAACGGCTTCCGGCTGGAGTTCGACCAGCCCCAGCGCGCCCCCACGCCCGGCCAGTCGGTGGTGCTGTATCAGGGGGATGTGGTGCTGGGCGGCGGCATCATTACGAGAGTGGAAAAGTAACAAGGAGACAAAACGCAATGCAAGATCAGTATTCCCGCACCCAGCTGCTGCTGGGCGCAGAGGCAATGGAAAAGCTGCACAATTCCCGCGTGGCCGTGTTCGGCATCGGCGGTGTGGGCGGCTACACGGTGGAGGCACTGGCCCGCAGCGGTGTGGGCGCACTGGACCTCATCGACGATGATAAGGTCTGCCTGACCAACCTCAACCGCCAGATCATTGCCACCCGCAAGACCGTGGGCAAATTCAAGGTGGATGTGGCCGAGGAGCGCGTCCACGACATTGACCCGGACATCAAGGTCACTACCTACAAGACCTTCTTCGGCCCGGAGACCCAGGACAGCTTCGACTTCTCCCAGTTCGACTATGTGGTGGACGCCATCGACACCGTCACCGGCAAGCTGGCTCTGGTGATGAAGTGCAAGGAAGCCGGGGTGCCCATCATCTGCTCCATGGGCGCCGGCAACAAGATGGACCCCACCCGCTTTGAGGTGACCGACATCTACAAGACCTCGGTCTGCCCGCTGGCCAAGGTGATGCGCACCGAGTGCCGCAAGCGCAAGATCAAGCACCTGAAGGTGGTGTACTCCCGGGAGCCTGCCATGACGCCCCTGACCGAGGACATGGCACCGGAAGCACCCTGCCCGGCAGATGCCCAGCGTCCGGGGGCTCCCCGTCGGTCAACGCCGGGCTCCAATGCCTTTGTGCCCTCGGTGGCAGGGCTGATCATTGCCGGGGAGGTCATCAAGGACCTGGTGGGCTTTGTGCCCCTGAAGGGCTGATCTCCGTTTCCAAAACGTAAAATGCACACAAAAATCCCGTCTGAACTGCTTCAGACGGGATTTTTGTGGCGCTTGTCAAGGGGCGGCACAAACCGCACCCGCAGCAAAAAGCCCCGCCGACAGAGGGAAAGGTGTCAACGGGGCTTGCGGGAATGTCGTTATTCAGGAACGGTCAGAAAGCGGCTCAGTCGTCGGCGCTCTCATCCAGGTTGCCCAGCTTCTTGGCCTGCTCCACCACGGCGGGCACCAGCATTTCGGGCAGGATCTCGTAGCGGGCAAACTCGGTGGTGAACCAGCCGCGGCCCTGGGTGGTCTGCCGGATGAAGGTGGTAAAGTTTGCAAGCTCTGCCAGCGGCACTTCGGCGATGATGGTCTGCAGGCCGTCCTCGTCGGGCTCCATGCCCAGCACGCGGCCGCGGCGCTTGGTCACATCGCCCATGATGTCACCGGTGTTGTCGTTGGGGACATGGGCCTTCAGGGTGTGGATGGGCTCCAGAATGACCGGCCCGGCCTCCGGCATGGCGGCCTTGTAGGCCAGCTTGGCGGCCATGATAAAGGCCATCTCGGAGCTGTCCACGGGGTGGTAGCTGCCGTCCAGCAGGGTGGCCTTCAGGCCCACCACGGGGTAACCGGCCAGCACGCCCTTTTCAGCTGCCAGGCGCACGCCCTTTTCCACGGCGGGGAAGAAGTTCTTGGGCACGCTGCCGCCGAACACCTTTTCCTCAAACACCACCTGCTCGCTGTCGCAGGGCTCAAAGTTGATGATGACGTCACCGAACTGGCCGTGGCCGCCGGTCTGCTTCTTGTGGGCTGTATCCATGATTGCTTTTTGTATATCTTCCATTCGATTATCTGCTAACAAGCAATGATATAATGTGTTGATTTCCTCGATCCCTTGCGAAATTCCCTTTGCCATTCCACGCGCTTCTCCTTTGGCAATCCCTTGCGCAATTCCTTTCTCTATTCCTCGTGCTTCTCCTCGTTCTTCATACATATCTAACAATACACACATATTGATTCTTCCTCCTTTTCCTTCTGTTTCCTGGATTAGTTCTTTTGCTTTCCGATATCTCCTGTCATTTGTCACCGCAGACAGCCAATCTAAAAATGCTTCCGGGTGGTCTAATTGAAACTCCGTTGTTTGGAAATATTCATCCAGTTTTCTTCTGTCATTTCCACAGGACAGATAACGGACTATGTATTTAAAATCCGATTGATACTGGCGAATTGTCGTTTCCGGCTGACTGGCAAGGTTAATCACACAAACCGAATACGAGGGTATCCATTTTGTAAGTTCCTCACCAATGTCTTCCGGAAATTCCAGCATATCATTCAGACATCTTGGCTTTCCCCATTCATTCTGACTGTAATTCAAAACTAGAGGAATGACTGGGCTTAATTTCTGTGAATCGTTAAGTTCTTTTGTCATCGGGGTTGGATAATTGCCGGTTTTCCGATTACTTTCTTTCGCTTCCTTGATCTGCTCCATATATTTGGGGTGCTGGTATCCCATATCTCGCACCGGCATAACATTATTTTTGTCACTCTGATTTTCCAGACATAAGAAAAAACTTCTATTGTGCTTCTTACACTTCATCGGCACATCCATCTGTAACTGCCGAAGTTTATCATCCGATACGGCTTTCGTAATCAACTCGCCGGGTTCTCTCGACAACTCTTCCGCCGACACATAACATCTGCCACCAAATAAGTTTACATTTACAATGTCTGAAAATACATCTTTGTATTGTAGTAAATTTTTCTCTGCTAAATCTTTTGCTCCCAAATGGTACCCTCCTCTTACTCTCCTATCCCATACTCCTGTAACAATTCTTTTTGGTAGTCTGTATCTATGATTGCTTTTTGTATATCTTCCATTCGATTATCTGCGATCAAAC
>ENA-UPTB01002738-UPTB01002738.1-human-gut-metagenome-genome-assembly--contig:-NODE-2738-length-11619-cov-3.247098_pt1 | contig 11619 bp, 9 predicted proteins | sample MGYA00250046_ERZ773369 | MGnify/ENA primary metagenome ERZ773369 (study PRJEB29103, sample SAMN06111938) | human gut metagenome | biome: human gut; feature: ankylosing spondylitis patient; material...
CTTAATATGAATCTGATACAAAAGTAATGATTAAATCTGATACTTCATTAAATTTCCCAAGAAGTTTAAGTTCATTTCTGATCCTCAAAGGTTCCGACATACTTGCTCTTGTTTTCCTCGGATATCGAAAAATTACCATCTGCCATCTGTCCAAGCAGTTCTCCGGTATCTTTTACCATCTCATTGAGGGTTGCACATGCCTCCTTAAAATCTCTCGCAAGCTGGCCCAATTCATCCGGAGATTCATAAGTGATCTGCACATCAAGATTGCCGGCTTTCAGATCTGCTGAAGCCTTCTGTATCTCCTTGATTGGCTTGAGCATATTTGCGGTGATGGCAGCACGGATACGTATCGCAAAAACAAAACTGATGGCTGCCAGAATAATCATGACAATCAGGCTAATGCTGCCTGCTACCCGCGCAGCCCTATATTGCTGCTGTGCATCCTCTGTGGATTCGTTTCCAATGTTGACCAGCACCTTCTGTAAATTCTCCGTTGCCGTATTATAGTCACTATTAAAAAGTCCAATAGCCTGTTGTGTATTGCCAGCCTGTGCATATTCCATAATCCGGCTTCTTGCATCCTCAAATGCAGCCAAAGCAGTTTGTAATTCCTCTAACGCCTGCTGATCCGGATAAGACTCCATCAGCAGCTTAACATTTTTGCTCATATTATCGGCAGATTTATCCGCAGAATTCAAATACGCCCCTGACTGTCCGGAATTTGTAGCAGTCAGCGCCCGAAGTATATTCTTTCCCGTCATCTGCACATCCTTACGTATTTCCATCTGGCGCACACTGTTTGTGTATGCCTGCGCATAAAACCGCTTTGTATTCACATTCATAATGATGATTGACACAAACGCTACTGTAATGGCAATCATAAACGTCGCAATCACTGTTCCGAATGCATACTTAAGTTTATTTTTCACATCCAGCTTCCGGTAGAATTCTTCCATATTATGCTTCTTTCCGGAATGCGCACTCTTTCTTTTCTCCTTCCCCATCACAATTCCCCCTTCTACACTGTGCACAATACTGCCAATTATATTGACATATTAATATTATATTCTCCAGCTTTGTGCAAAGCAATTAAATAATTTACGATAAATCTATAAAATTATTCGATTCCACAAAAAAACCGGTCTACATATAAAATGTATGAACCGGTTCTTATCTCTTCTGACTTATCTGTTTTACATTTTCTTCAAGATTTCATCGACGATTGATGCGGCAACCGCAGCCTTGCTCATCCGTTCAAGCTGTCTGTTGTCGTCCTTCGTAATGATTGTCACGACATTCGTGTCCGTTCCAAAGCCTGCGCCCGCCACTTTCAGATTGTTGGCAACGATCATATCCAGATTCTTTTTCATAAGTTTTTTCTTGGAATTTTCCAGCATATTTTGTGTTTCCATAGAAAAACCACATAAGAACTGATGGGGTTCCTTGTGCTCGCCGAGATACTTTAAGATGTCATCAGTACGTTCCAATGGAATAGACATGACATCTCCCTCTTTCTTTTTGATCTTTTCATCTGCAACATTACAAGGCCTGTAGTCTGCAACGGCAGCAGCCTTGATTATGATGTCCATGTCATGGCTTCTGGAAGTTACTTCCTCATACATATCTTTGGCTGATATGACAGGAACGGTGTTAACAAAAAGCGGTGCATCAAGAGCGGTACGCCCGGTTACCAGTGTGACATCAGCGCCGCGGAGCATGCAGGCTTTTGCAATGCTGTAACCCATTTTACCGGATGAATGGTTTGTGATATAACGGACTGGATCAATGGCTTCCTGTGTCGGTCCGGCTGTGACAAGTACTTTCATACCGGCCATATCCTTTTCATGTGCAATGGTTTTGCATATGTACTGGAATAAGGTCTCGGGTTCCGGCATCTTTCCGGCTCCGCTGTCACCGCATGCCAGGTGTCCGCTGGCAGGAGTGATCACCTCCATGCCATAATGCTTCAGCAATTCAATATTATCCTGTGTGACAGGATTCTCATACATTGCGGTATTCATGGCTGGTGCAATGATCTTTGGTGCACGGCTTGCAAGAACGGTAGTTGTCAGCATATCATCGGCGAGACCATGCGCAAGCTTTGCCATGACATTAGCAGTTGCCGGTGCGATCATGACAATGTCTGCAAGTTGGGCAAGTGCAACGTGCTCTACTTTAAATTCAAAATTTCGGTCAAATGTATCTGTGATACATTTATGTCCTGTCAGAGTCTCAAAAGTAATTGGATTGATAAAATTGGTGGCGTTCTTAGTCATGATGACATGAACGTCAGCGCCTGCTTTTACCAGAAGACTTGTAAGTGTTGCAATTTTATAAGAAGCAATACCTCCGGTCACGCCAAGCAGGACATGTTTTCTTCTTAACCTAAGCATTCGTCCTCCTTTCAAGGCTCAAATAAAATAATACAATTATAATCACTATATCGCTTTTTCTTCATTCTTGCAAGCAATAGTAATAAAAATACATAGAACCCGCAGGAAAAGACGAATCATAGTAATAACTGTGAAAAATAAGCAGATTGTATGGATTTTTATACTTGTTTGGCAGTTCCCGGAATGCTATAATCGGACTCGTAATTGTATTGTATCCCGGTCACCGGGAATGATAACAAGGAGGAAAATTAAATATGAAGACAAAGAAACATGACACTAGTTGGATGGTCAGTGTTGCACTTATGGCAGCGATCGTAATCGTTCTGGCGAACACACCGCTTGGAATGATACAGCTTCCGATCATTAAGGCAACAACTGTACATATTCCGGTAATTCTTGGAGCAATTTTGTTAGGACCTGCAGCAGGCGCAATCCTGGGCGGTGTATTTGGTATCTGTTCACTGATCAGTAACACGATGGCACCGACACTTTTATCATTTGCGTTCTCGCCGTTTATGAGTACTACAGGAATACCAGGGGCAATAAAAGCAGTCTGGATTTCAGTAGGATGCAGGATATTAATTGGTGTGGCAGCAGGATGGCTTTGGATTCTTTTTTCAAAACTGAAAGTAAATAGTATCATCGCACTTCCAATCGTGGGATTTGCAGGAGCAATGGTTAATACTATCACTGTAATGGGAAGTATCTATATTCTTTTTGCAAAACAGTATGCAGAAGCAAAAGATGTGGCAGTCAGTGCCGTATGGGGACTGGTAATGGGAACTGTTACAGCATCCGGAATTCCAGAGGCGATTGCAGCAGCAATTTTGGTTCTGGCAATCGGAAAAGTATTACTTGGTGTATTTCGAAAAATGAATATTGGAAATGTTGCGAAAGCAAATGTATAGAGGAAAGAAGACCTTCCGGCTCAAGAAAGAGAGCCGGGAGGTCTTCTTTTGCTATGTATTTATAAGAAAGAAGCTGCCAGTGACTGGTTCTGTAGATACGAAAAAACAGAAATTTTGCAAAAAAATAAAAAAATTGAAAAATTCTGTTGACAGATGTATGATTAATATGGTATAAATAATGAGTGCTCAGCGATGATGTACAACAAAATAGAATATAGGGGATTGGTCAAGTGGTATGATAGGGGTCTCCAAAACCTTTGGCGGGAGTTCGATTCTCTCATCCCCTGCTCCTATGAAAGAGCGGAAAAGCCTTAATTTATAAGGTTTTCCGCTCTTTTTGCGTTATAAAAATAACGGGAAATTTAAAGCGTTATATGAAAAAATTATTCGATGCATTCAATGCAGATACAGTGGGGGCATTGATGTGCAGGACGCAGATTTCCGTGGATTATGATGGACAGTTGTATGATTGTGATTTTAATCTTGCGGCAGGAATTCCGGTTGTTGGAAATCAGAAAATTTTTGATGTGACAGGAAAGCCATATCAGGTTCGTAAAATACGGATGGATAAGCATTGTTATGCATGCACGGCGGGAGCCGGTTCCAGCTGAGGCGGCGCAACGAGTTAGGCAGGCTGCCTGACAAATACTTCTGGAAGAAGAGCGTGTATTATGTTACACTAATGCAGTATGAACAATAATTATGCATGGAAATGTAAGAATATACAAAAGGAGAAAAGAATATGCCAGTTTTTGATTTTAATGCAACACCGGACGAGAAGAAACCAGCGGAATGTACATATACGGTAATCCGCTCTAATGAAAATGAAGCAACTATAGAAAAACCAATGATGATCCTGGATAATAAGCAATGTAAATGGGAACATCATTCCTGCGGCGTATTTACCAATCCGATCAAGAGGACATCATTCGAATTTCAGCAGGAAGACGGAACCGTAAGTGCAGACATCTTAAAGATCGATGCAAGGTTTGTAAGTCTGTTAAAATGGCTCGGAGAGAATCATATTAATGTGCGTCTCTCAGGAGAGAATACAGAAGAAGGATATGCAGTATACAAGATCCGCGAGATTGCATTTGGCGGCGGTACAAAGTTATCTGCAGAAGATGGATTCCTGCAATTTATGATCGAGCGTCTTCTGGCAAGTAATGCACCGGCAGAAGAGGAGAATGATGAAGATGAAGACGAAGCAGGAGATGATATGAAGCTTACCAGTCTTCAGAGTATCACAGACTTCATGAACTGTGCGGGAAGAACCCTTCCGGATAATATCCGCCTTTGGGCAAGACGTAATCTTGCCGTGGCACGTTCTCATGAAGTATCACCGGAAGAAAGACGTCATGCACAGAGAGCGCTTTCTATTATGATGAATGTACAGTGGAAGAGCAATTATTTTGAAGCGATCGATCCGGATGAAGCGCGCAGAATTCTTGATGAAGAACTTTACGGAATGGAGCGCGTAAAGCAGAGAATCATCGAGACCATAATCCAGATCAACCGTACACATACATTGCCGGCATATGGACTTCTGTTAGTGGGACCGGCAGGAACCGGTAAATCACAGATTGCCTATGCGGTGGCACGTATCCTGAAGCTTCCATGGACGACTCTGGATATGAGTTCGATCAATGATCCTGAGCAGCTGACAGGAAGTTCTCGTATCTATGCCAATGCAAAGACAGGTATCATCATGGATGCCTTTGCCATGGCAGGAGAATCAAATCTGGTATTCATCATTAATGAGCTGGATAAAGCAGCATCCGGAAAAGGAAATGGCAATCCGGCCGATGTACTTCTGACATTACTGGATAATCTTGGATTTACAGATAACTATATCGAGTGTATGATTCCGACCGTAGGAGTATATCCGATTGCGACTGCGAATGACAAGTCTCAGATCAGTGCACCGCTGATGTCACGATTTGCCGTGATCGATATCCCTGATTACACACCGGAAGAGAAGAAAGTGATTTTCTCCAAATTCGCACTTCCGAAGGTATTAAAGAGAATGAGCCTTAAGGAAGACGAGTGTATCATGAGTGAGGAAGGATTGGATGAATTGATCAAGTTATATTCTAATACATCCGGAATCCGTGATCTGGAGCAGGCGGCTGAACACATTGCGGCGAATGCCCTGTATCAGATTGAGGTAGATCATGTGAAATCTGTTACATTTGATGCAGAAATGGTAAGAAATCTGTTGAGATAATGAAAACTGCAAGAACAACATTTTTTACAAGAGATAAAAATTTTTATAAGACATTTTTCTGGTTGATGCTGGTTGTGGCACTTCAGAATCTGGTGGCTTACAGTGTGAATATGCTTGATAATATCATGCTTGGAAGTTACAGCCAGAATGCATTGTCCGGTGCGGCAACGGTGAACCAGATATTCTTTATTGTGAACCAGCTGGCATTGTCTATTGGAAATGCACTGGTAGCAATCTGTTCTCAGTACTGGGGAAAGCAGGAGACTGAGGAAATCCGGAAGCTGACAGGAGCAGCACTGGCACTCAGTATTCTGATCGCAGCAGTGGTCGTGACAGCCTGTACGTGCATGCCGGAGCGGCTCCTGGGAATATTTACGACGTCACCTGAGATTATTGCGGAAGGAAAGGCATATCTGGGACTCCTGAAGTGGACATTTTTACTTTTCATGATAAGTAATCTGCTGATTGCTATGCTTAGAAGTGTAGAGGTAGTGAAGATTTCATTTGTCATATCAGTAGTGTCATTGATCACAAATGGTTGTATCAATTACACATTGATTTTTGGACATTTTGGATTTCCGGAGATGGGGATCAAGGGAGCAGCAGTGGGAACGTTAACTGCAAGAATGCTGGAACTATTGATCATTGTGGTGTATGTGTGGAAGATAGATACGAAAGTCCGGTTATTTGACGTCAATTTGATCAGAATCATATTTGCGCCGGTGAATAGAAAGATATGGATGGCATTCTTAAAAGTTGCATTTCCAATCATGTGCTCAGGGATGATCTGGGCAATCTCAGTACCGATGCAGACGGCAATTCTCGGACATTTGTCCGCAGATGCAATTGCTGCAAATTCTGTATCCAGCACATTCTTCCAGTATCTGAAGGTGATCGTAATCGCCATATCATCTGCATCTGCAGTTGTGATCGGGAAAGATATCGGAGAGGGAGATATAGAAAGAGTAAAATCTGATGGAAGAACGCTTTCTGTGATTGATCTTCTGATCGGTGTAGTGCTTGCTTCTCTGCTATTTGTATTGAGAGGACCGCTGTTATCCATGTATAAACTGACAGATACGGCAGCAGTCCTGGCAGATCATTTCATTATGATCATGAGCATAGTTATGGTAGGAATGTCATATCAGATGCCGGTATCGGTAGGTGTCATTCAAGGCGGGGGAGATACAAAGTTCTCTATGTACACGAATCTGATCTCTACATGGGGGATCGTGATGCCGCTGTCATTTTTGGCGGCATTCGTGTGGAAACTCCCGGTGGAACTGGTCGTGGCTGCAGTGCAGTCGGATCAGTTGTTCAAAGGAATTCCGGTATTTTTACGATTTAGGAGCTATAAGTGGATTCACAAATTAACATAAAAAGAAGTATGGAATGGAAAGAATTTGAAACAACATTTTCGGTAAAATTAAATCAACAGCAAAAAGAAGCAGTACAGAGCACAAAAGGGCCGGTACTGCTTCTTGCCGTACCCGGATCAGGAAAGACCACGGTACTGGTGACACGTCTTGGTTATATGATCTACTGTAGGAATATTCCTCCGGAGAGCATACTTACGGTTACATATACGGTGGCAGCGACAAAAGATATGTCCGAAAGATTTGCAGTCCGTTTTGGCGAGGATATGGCAAAGAGACTGGAATTTCGGACGATCAACGGAATCTGCGCAAGGATTATCCAGTATTACGGAAGACGGATCGGAAAGACACCGTTTGAACTTGTGAAGGATGAAAAGGCAACGACGGGGATGCTGATCAGAATCTGTCAGGATCATGGCATGGGATATCCGACGGAGAGTGATCTTAAGAATGTAAGAACGTTGCTCACATATATAAAAAATATGATGCTGAACGAAGAAGAACTTCAAAAATTAGAGGAAGAGTCAGATATCCGGATTGCAGGAATCTACCGTGAATACTGTAGGCAGATGCGAGAACAGAAGATGATGGATTATGACGATCAGATGTTGTATGCCTATAATATGCTGCGAAAAGATCCGGGTGTGCTTGCATATTTTCAAAATAGATATCCATATATATGTGTGGATGAAGCGCAGGATACATCAAAGATCCAGCATGCGATTATTGCGCTGCTGGCAGCCGGAACAGGCAATCTTTTTATGGTTGGAGATGAAGACCAGAGTATCTATGGATTCCGGGCGGCATATCCGGAGGCATTGCTGTCATTTGAAAAGAAGCATCCGGGAGCAAAAGTCCTTCTGATGGAAGAAAATTTCCGCTCAAATGCAAAGATTGTAGAAGCGGCAGATAAATTCATTCAGAAGAATACACTTCGGCATGAGAAGCATATGAGAGCGGCAAGAGAAGCCGGAGCGGATATCCGGGAAATTTCTCTAAAATCGAGGAAAGCACAGTATGTGTATCTGATGAAAGCTGCACAGGAATGTACGACCGGAATGGCCGGCATGAGCGGATCGGAGGAACATAGGGGCAGGGCAGATGCTTCGGTGACGGAGACAGCAGTTCTGTACAGGGATAATGAGTGTGCGATTCCACTGATCGATCTGCTGGAAAGAAAGAATATTCCGTATCGTATGCGGAATGCAGACCTTTCCTTTTTTACCCACCGGACGGTTCTGGATGTACAGAATATCATCCGGTTTGCAATGAATCCAAAAGATACGGAACTGTTCATGCAGATCTATTATCGGCTGAAATTGTTCTTTAACAAGAAAGATGCATTAAGATATGCACAGATCAGTCAGGAGAAAGATATGGAGGTGCTGGATGCGGCATTAAAATACGGCAATCTGGAGAAATATCAGGAAGATAATATCCGTAATCTGAAACGGCAGATGGTACGTATCTTAAATATGCCGGGGGATGAGGCTGTCAACCAGATCCTGACATATATGGGATATCAGGATTATCTGAAGAAAATGGGCATGAATGCCAACAAGCTGGAGACGGTCAAGTTGATTGGAAGCAGGGTAGAATCTCCGGAAAAATTACTGGAACGACTGGAAGAACTGAGAACGATCATTCAGGAAAAAGTATCAGATAAGGATTGCCCGTTTATTCTGTCTACCATGCATGCAAGTAAAGGACTGGAATATGATACTGTCTATCTTCTGGATGTTATGGATGGGATATTGCCGGAAAAAGTACTGGCAAATCCGCGGACGGCATCAAAGGAAGAACTTGAAACTTATGAGGAAGAAAGAAGACTCTTCTATGTAGGTGTGACCAGAGCAAAGAATCAGCTGAATGTATTTACGACGAATAAGCCGTCCAAATTCTGCAGTGAGTTGCTGGGAAAGAGGAATCTGAGAGAGAATCAGCAAAAAGAATATGCAGGAATAAAAAAATGGGGAGATTATAGTCCGGCGGGAACATATGGCATAAAGGGAAATGGAATGTATCATGGATATGGCACCGGGCATGGATCTCAGAAGCAACCTGGAAAAAGCTATCAGGAACTTGCGGATGCACTTGGTGAAGGCATGATTGTAAAGCATAAGAAATTCGGTGAGGGCGTCGTTGTAGACATGGAAGGTGAGCACATCCGTATCCAGTTCGGAGACAATGTAAAGAACATGGATCTGAAAGTTCTGGCAAGACTTGGGATGCTGGAAATATAAGAATAAAAAATGACCAATAGTCAAAAATTGTATTGACGGTTGGTCTTTTTTGATGTATATTGCAATTAGGTACAAAAATGACCAATGGTCAAAAATGCTGATAAGAGTAAGAAGAAATAAAAAAGGATGTAAAGAAATGGTCATAAAAGGAGGGGCGGTTATGAATATGGTTGCATTTGGTAAAAAGGTAGTGAAGTTCAGAATTCCGATACTGATCATCAGTATCTTACTTTTGATTCCGGCGGGACTTGGATATGTGAATACAAGAGTCAATTATGATGTGCTGACATATTTACCGGAAGACATTGAGACGATGCAGGGTCAGGATATCCTGGTAAAAGACTTTGGAACCGGTGCTTTTTCAATGTTTATCGTGGACGGAATGGAAGATAAAGATGTATCGGCATTGAAAGCAAAGATCGAAAAAGTAGATCATGTGCAGAAGGTTCTGTGGTACGATTCACTTGCAGATATCAGCATGCCGAAGAGCATGATGCCGAAAGATGTCTACGAAGTATTCAATTCAGATACGGGCACGATGATGGCAATCTTCTTTGATGAGGGTACTTCTTCCGACGGAACGATGGAAGCAATCGGGGAGATCCGTAAACTGGCCGGAAAGCAGTGTTTCTTAAGTGGTATGTCTGCAATTGTTACGGATACGAAGAACTTGGCTGAGAAAGAGACACCGTTATATGTACTGATCGCAGTTGTTCTGGCGGTGATCGTATTAGGACTTACGATGGATTCGTATTTTATCCCGTTACTTTTTATGCTGAGTATCGGAATGGCGATCATTTATAATCTGGGAAGTAACTATTTCCTAGGAGAGATTTCCTATATTACGAAAGCGTTGGCGGCGGTACTGCAGCTTGGCGTTACACTTGATTATTCCATTTTCCTGATGCACAGTTATGAGGAGCAGCAGGCAAGATATAACGGAGACAAAGAGCGTGCAATGGCACATGCGATATCCCAGACATTTTCATCCGTAATCGGAAGTTCCGTTACAACGGTAGCCGGATTTATCGCATTGTGCTTCATGACATTTACGCTTGGTATGGACATCGGTGTGGTTATGGTAAAAGGTGTCGTCCTTGGCGTGATCGCCTGTGTGACAATCCTTCCATCCATGATCCTGTGCTGTGATAAATGGATCACGAAGACCATGCATAAGCCGTTTCTTCCGGACATCGGAAGGATATCGGATAAAGTTACAAAGCGGTATATGATCTATGTGATCATTTTCCTTGTACTTTTATTCCCGGCAATCTATGGAAATAATCATACATCCGTTTATTACAATCTGGATGAGACGCTTCCAAAGGATCTTCCGAGTATCATTGAAAATGAAAAACTGAAGGAGGATTATGACATGAACACGACACACATGATCCTCGTGGACAGTTCGGTTGAATCCGCAGATGTGGCAAAGATGATCAACAAGATGGATGATGTGGATGGTGTCAAATGGGCACTCGGCCTGGACGCGCTGATCGGACCGGCAATCCCGCAGAGTATGATCCCGGATTCCGTAACCGAGATGCTGAAGAATGATAAGTATCAGCTGCTTCTGGTCAATTCTGAGTATAAGGTTGCATCGGATGAACTGAATGTCCAGATTAAAGAACTGAATAAGATTCTGCACAAATATGACAAAGGCGGTATGCTGATCGGTGAAGGACCGCTGACGGCAGATCTGATCGACATTACAGATACAGATTTTAAGACGGTCAGTGTGGTATCGATCGGTATCATCTTTGTGATCATATTAATACTGTTCAAGTCCATTTCACTTCCAATCATTCTGGTTGGCGTGATTGAATTTGCTATCTTTGTAAATATGGGAATTCCATATTATACAGGAACGAAGCTGCCATTCGTTGCATCGATTGTTATCGGCACGATCCAGCTTGGATCTACCGTAGATTATGCGATCCTTATGACGACAAGATATAAGAGAGAACGCAATCACGGAGCAGAAAAATATGATGCGATCACAACTGCACACCGCGCATCGGCACAGTCGATCATGGTAAGTGCACTGAGCTTCTTCGCAGCAACGATCGGTGTCGGATTGTATTCGAATATTGATATGATCAGCTCACTGTGTATCCTGATGGCGAGAGGTGCGATCATCAGTATGATCGTGGTTATCTTTGTACTGCCGTCGATGTTTATGGTATTTGATAAAGTGATCGTGAAGACGAGTAAGGGATTTTTGCCATAACTCTGGAACCACGGGGACGTGAAAAAATGGCTTTTTTTACTGTCCCCGTTGGCATCCGGTAATTAAATATACAAAGCCGGAATGTAAAGGCCGGAAGGATAAATATATTGTCATGATTATGCAAACATGCTACAATATGACTTTGAACTGGTTCGCAAACCTCCCAGTATAAAAAACTAGGCAAAGTACATAACATGTATGATTACTTTTGTTTAGCTATTGCGCTGAGAACCGAATAT
>ENA-UPTB01002743-UPTB01002743.1-human-gut-metagenome-genome-assembly--contig:-NODE-2743-length-11605-cov-10.324080_pt1 | contig 11605 bp, 8 predicted proteins | sample MGYA00250046_ERZ773369 | MGnify/ENA primary metagenome ERZ773369 (study PRJEB29103, sample SAMN06111938) | human gut metagenome | biome: human gut; feature: ankylosing spondylitis patient; material...
GGCCCGAACATGATCGGCCCTTCCAGCTCCCACACCGCAGGTGCGGAGATCATCGCCTTTCTGGCACAGAAGATGATTGCCCCGCCGCTGAAGCGGGTGGACTTTACCCTCTACGGTTCCTTTGCCAAGACCTACCACGGCCATGGCACCGACCGCGCCCTGCTGGGCGGCATCATGGGCTTTTCGGCCGATGACACCCGCATCCGGGATTCCTTTGCGATTGCCACCGAGCGGGGTCTGGCCTACAGCTTCACCCCCAATGAAGCGGAGACAGACATCTACCCCAATACGGTAGATATCCGTATGGAAAACGCCGCCGGTCAGGTGATGACTGTGCGGGGAGAGTCGCTGGGCGGCGGCAAGGTGCGTATTGTGCGGATCAACGGCGTGGAAGTGGACTTTACCGGCGAGTATAACGCCCTCATTGTGGTACAGCAGGACAAGCCCGGCGTGGTGGCTCATATCACCAAAATTCTCAATGACCGCGGTGTGAACATTGCATTTATGCGCCTGTTCCGCGAGGAAAAAGGTCATACCGCCTACACCATCGTGGAGTCGGATGAACGCCTGCCCGAGGGCGTGGATCAATTACTGCTGGCAAACCCGAACATCCGTGATGTGATGGTCGTACAGCAGTAAGGAGGGAACACAGGATGAACATGGATTTCAAATCTGCAGAAGAGCTGCTGAATCTGTGCGAAGAAAACCAGCTGCCGATTTCTGAGGTGATGCGCCAGCGCGAGTGTCTGCTGGGCGAAGTACCCCGGGATTCTGTAAATCACCGCATGGGAAAGGCATGGGAGATCATGCGCTCTTCCGCCACCCAGCCGCTGAAAAAGCCCATCAAATCCATGGGCGGGCTCATCGGCGGGGAGGCGAAGAAGCTGGAAGCACACGAAGCAAAAAAGAAGAGCATCTGCGGCGACGTGCTGGAAAAAGCCATTACCTATGCCATGGCAGTGCTGGAAGTAAACGCTTCCATGGGCCTGATCGTGGCCGCGCCTACTGCAGGTTCTGCCGGTGTGGTGCCGGGTATGATGCTGGCCCTGCAGGAGTGCTACCGGATCTCTGACCAGCGCATTGTGGATGCATTGTTTAACGCCGGAGCCGTGGGCTATCTGGCCATGCGCAATGCAACCGTGGCCGGAGCCGTGGGCGGCTGCCAGGCAGAGGTGGGCGTTGCATCCGCTATGGCCGCGTCCGCTGCCGTGGAGCTTATGGGCGGCACGCCGCAGCAGTGCCTGGATGCAGCTTCCACTGTGCTCATGAACATGCTGGGCCTTGTGTGCGACCCCGTGGGCGGCCTGGTGGAGTACCCCTGCCAGAATCGCAACGCTGCCGGTGTGGCCAATGCCCTCGTTGCAGCGGAAATATCCCTGAGCGGGATCCGCCAGCTGATCCCCTTTGATCAGATGCTGGATACCATGTATGCCGTGGGCAAGCGTCTGCCCGCCGAGCTGCGCGAAACAGCACAGGGCGGCTGCGCCACCACCCCCGCGGCCTGCGCGGCCTGCGGCCTGTGCGGCTGAGAAAGATCGTTAAAAAATGAGGCAGGATTCCCGGGGAAAGGGATATCCTGCCTCATTTTTGGCTTTTTGGGTTTTAGTTCAGTTTCAGGTCGTTCTCTTTGATCCAGCCCAGCTTGCGCTCGATCTCACAGAAGATCACGCTCAGGACAGCGGGGAGAACGAAGCAGACGAGGACCAGAGCGGCCCAGTCCATCGGGGTGATGGCGGCCTTGGTGCCGGCGGCAATGTCGTTGATCCAGCCGGTGTAAACGCCGATCTGGCCCACCAGACCGCAGGTGCCCATACCAGAGGAGACGGCGGCACCGTTCATCTCCATGTGGAACACGCAGGTGGCCAGAGGGCCGGTGATGGCGCTGGCCAGCGTGGGGGCGATCCAGATGCGGGGATTCTTGACGATGTTGCCCATCTGGAGCATACTGGTGCCCAGGCCCTGGCTGATGAGGCCGCCCACGCCGTTTTCCTGAAAGCTCATCACGGCAAAGCCCACCATCTGGGCGCAGCAGCCCGCCACGGCGGCACCTCCGGCCAGACCCGTCAGGCCCAGGGCCGCGCAGATGGCGGCGGAGGAGATGGGCAGGGTCAGCGCCACGCCCACGATGACCGAGACGAGGATGCCCATGACGAACGGAGCCTGCTCGGTGGCCCACATGATGAGGGTGCCCACCTGGCTGGCCGCCGCGCCGATGGGGGCGGCGATCAGCATGGAGAGGCCGACGCCCGCAAAGATCGTGACCAGCGGGGTGACAAGAATGTCGATCTTGGTCTCCTTGCTCACGGCCTTGCCCAGCTCTGCCGCCACAATGGCGATGATGAGGACGGCCAGCGGGCCGCCGGCTCCGCCCAGCGCGTTGGAGGAGTAGCCTACCGTGACCAGGCTGAACAGCACCAGCGGCGGGCAGTGGAGTGCCCAGCCGATGGCGACGGCCATGGCCGGGCCGCTCATGGCCGTGGCATAGCTGCCCAGGTCCACCAGCACGTCCAGCCCGGTCTGCTGGCCCAGTGTTTTGATGATGGTGCCGATGAGCAGGCTGGCAAACAGGCCCTGCGCCATGGCACCCAGCGCCTCAATGAGGTAGCGCTGCGGGGTAATGACGATGTCTTTTCGTCTTAAGAAATCTTTTACATTTGACATATCGCTTCCGCCTTTCCGTACGGTGTGTTCACAGTGCAGCAAAGCTGCATGTCCATCATGATACCATACACCTGTCAAGACAGCAAGAGGAAAATTGAAAAAAGAGAAGAAATTGCATCTTTTTTGCGCGGCAGGTGCAATTTTTGCGTGTTCTGGTTCGTATTCTGAATGGAGCGTTTTCTCTTGGACCAAAAAATCGGATTTGCAGTGCTGCTTCTGTGGCGCGGAACATTGACGGGAGCTTGGGTTTGGGTGTATACTAAAGAGGTCAAAATAGCGTTATCGGAATGCTCCGGGGGCCGCAGGGCGGCCCTGTGAAAATAAACGGGCGATGCAGGCCCGATCAGGCTGGAGGCAAGCAGGCGACATGAAACAGAACACTTCAAACTCGGCAAAGAAAGGCGCGCGGCGCGGCGCGGGCCAGGCCGTGGCAGCCATGGTCATGGCGCTTGCGGTTGCTGTGGGCGGCGTGGGCACTACGGCCCTGCTGGCAGCCCAGCCGGTGGGCCTGACCGTGGAGCCCTCCACCATCCAGTGGGAGGACGACTCCACCCAGACCAGCACCAATCAGAACCAGAAAAAACAGGAGCAGAAAAAGCCCACGGTCAAGGCGGAGAGCGAAGCTGCAACGGAGCAGCCCGCAGAGTCCAAAGCCGAGAGCACGGCAGCTTCTGTGGAAGAAAAAGCTGGATCCGCAGCGCCCAGCGTGAGCGAGGCGGCATCTTCCGAGGCCGCGCCCAGTGAGCCTGCGCAGAAGCCCGCTCCCGCAGACCCCATGGCGGGCGAGGGCACCGGGCTGGAACAGGAGAATGCGTTCCCCGTCTTCCAGCAGGAGACCGATGAACTGGCTGCGGAAGACCCCCTGAGCCCCCGGGTGGAGAATACCGCCATGGATGGGGCCGCGGACACGGCCGTGAGCACCGCCGGGGTCAACTCGGTGGAAGACGCGCTGGCCGAGGCCCAGATCAAAGATGAAAACGGCACCATCCTGCTGACGCCGGAGGAGATCCGGGCCGCGCTGGATGCCGGCACGCTGGATGAAGACAGCATCGACGCCCAGTGTCTGGCCGACGAGAACGGCCTGTTGAGCTGGCTGTGGAAGTGGCTGTTTGGCAAAAAAGAGGATAACACCCCTGCCCCGGTCTACTCCGGCTGGCGGACCGTGAACGGCAAGACCTATTATTATGACCAGAACACCAACAAGCCGGTCACGGGCATCCAGTCCATTGACAACAAGCTCTATTATTTTGATGCCGATGGTGTGCAGCAGAGCGCAAAGTTCGGCATTGATGTCTCCAAATACCAGTCCAACATTGATTTTGAAAAGGCCAAAAAGGCAGGCGTGGAGTTCGTCATCATCCGCATCGGCTACCGTGGCTATGGCTCCGGCACGCTGGTGCTGGACCCGATGTTCGAGCAGCATTTCACCAATGCCCGGAACGCGGGCCTGAAAGTGGGCGTCTACTTCTTCAGCCAGGCCGTCAACGAGAACGAGGCACGGGAGGAAGCCCAGGGCTGCTGGTATGTCCTGAACAGCCGCAAGCTGGATTACCCCATCTACTTTGATTCCGAGGCTTCCGGCGGCTCCAATGGCCGTGCCGATGGTCTGGGTGTCACCGACCGCACCAAGTGCGCCATTGCGTTCTGTGAGGAGGTCAAGGCGCTGGGCTACCAGCCGGGCGTGTACGCCTCCACCCTGTGGTTCCGCAACCGGCTGGATCTGAGCCAGCTGAGCCAGTACCCCATCTGGAACGCCCATTATAACGTGGCCAGCAGCCCCATCCCCTGCCAGATGTGGCAGGGCACCTGCACGGCCCGCATCCCCGGCTATAACGGCCAGATCGATGTGAACATCAGCTACATGGGCTGACGCCCTGAAAGAAAAACAGCGCTGCATCCAACCGGACGCGGCGCTGTTTTTTGCATATCATATAAAAATTCCCCGCGGGGGACACGGTCAGACCCTGCGCGGGGAGAGGTTCGGTAAACTTTTGCGGGACGGTTACTTCGTCCACTTGCGGAACTCGTCGTCGGTGCACTTGACGTAGTGGCTGCCGCTGACATGGTGGTTGGTGCCCTGGGTGTAGTCGATGCCGGAAGTGGCGTAGTCGTACGTCTCTGCCACGCGGCGCTTCTCGACCACGGGGTTGGGCAGCGGGATGGCGGACAGCAGGCTGCGGGTGTAGGGGTGGATGGGATTTTCAAAAATCTCTTCCGTGGTGCCCGTCTCCAGCAGGTGGCCCAGATGGAGCACACCGATGCGGTCCGAGATGTACTTGACCATGGACAGGTCGTGGGCAATGAACAGGTAGGCCGTGCCGGTCTCCTGCTGGATGTCTTTCATCAGGTTGACCACCTGGGCCTGGATGGACACGTCCAGTGCCGAGATGCACTCATCGGCAATGATGAGCTTGGGGTTCATGATGAGGGCACGGGCGATGCCCACACGCTGGCGCTGGCCGCCCGAGAACTGATGGGGGTAGCGCTCGGCGTGCTCCGGGGCCAGACCGACCTTGGCCAGAATGGCCTCGACCTTGGCGCGGCGCTCCTCCTGATTCTGATACATGTGGTGGATGTCCAGTCCCTCGCCGATGATGTCCTCCACCTTTTTGCGGGGGTTCAGGGAGGCCATGGGGTCCTGGAAGATCATCTGCATCTGAGTGCGCAGGGTGCTGTTCTGGCTGTGGTTCAGCTTGCCGCTGATATCCTGCCCGTCAAAGGTGATCTTGCCCGCGGTGGGGTCGTACAGCCGGATGATGCTGCGGCCGATGGTGGACTTGCCCGAGCCGGACTCGCCCACCAGACCGTACGTTTCACCGGGATAAATTTCAAAGCTGACATCGTCCACAGCCTTGACGGTAAAGTTTTTGTTTACCTTGAAATATTGCTTCAAGCCCTCGACTTTCAGCAGAGGGGTAGCACTTTGAGCTGCCATGTTACTCCGCCTCCTCGATCTTTTTTGCTTCCGCTTTCATGCGGGCAATGCGCTGGGCCAGCTCCGGCGGCATCTCCACCTTGGGAGCGCGGGGGTCCAGCAGCCAGGTGGCCGCATAGTGGGTATCGGTGATCTTGAACATGGGCGGGTCTACCTCGTCATCAATGTTCAGCGCAAAATGGTTGCGGGGGGCAAAGGCGTCGCCCGGCTTCTCATGCAGCAGGTTGGGCGGCGAGCCGGGGATGGTGTACAGGCGGTCGTCGGCGGTGTCCAGATCGGGCATGGCGGACAGCAGGCCCCAGGTGTAGGGGTGGCGGGGCTCGTAGAAGATCTCGTCGATGGTGCCCGTCTCCACGATCTTGCCGGCGTACATGACGTCCACATAATCGGCGACTTTGGCCACAACGCCCAGGTCGTGGGTGATGTAGATGACCGAGATGCCGCGCTCTTTCTGGATGGAGCGGATCAACTCCAGGATTTTGGCCTGAATGGTCACGTCCAGAGCGGTGGTGGGCTCATCACAGATGAGCAGGTCGGGGTCGCAGGCCAGCGCGATGGCGATGACCACGCGCTGCCGCATACCGCCGGACAGCTGATGGGGGTAGTTCTTCATCCGCTTTTCCGCATCGGTGATGCCCACCTCTTCCAGCAGTTCCACAGCCTTTTTGTAGGCCTGATCCTTGGGCATTTTGAAGTGCCAGAGCATTCCCTCCATGATCTGCTTGCCGATCTGCATGGTGGGGTCCAGGCTGGTCATGGGGTCCTGGAACACCATGGCGATCCGCTTGCCGTTGATGTGGCGGCGGATCCACTTTTTGTCTTTCTGCAGCAGGTCCACGGTCTCAGGGGAGCCGTCGGCGTGGTGGTAGCTGAACTGGATGGAGCCGCTGTTGACGATGGCGTTCTGGGCCAGGATGCCCATGGCGGCTTTCATGGTGACGGACTTGCCCGAGCCGGACTCGCCGACCAGAGCCACCGTCTCGCCCTTGTACAGGTCGATGTTCACGCCGCGGATGGCGTGGACCTTGCCTGCGGTGGTCTTAAAGGTGATGTCGAGGTCACGCACCGACAGCACCTGTTCTTTTTTGTTTTCAGGCATGGTGTGTTCCTCCTTACATGCTCTTCATCTTGGGGTCCAGTGCCTCGCGCAGACCATCGGCCACCAGGTTGAAACTGAGCATCAGCAGGCTCATGACCACGATGGGCGGGATGATCTGGTAGGGGTGGGTGGTAAAGCTGTTGTACAGCTCACTGATGAGCGAACCCAGCGAGCACTGGGGCACCGGGATGCCCAGACCCACGAACGAAAGGAAAGCCTCGGTAAAAATAGCGGTAGGGATGCTGAACATGACCTGGGTGATGATGGGTCCGATGATGTTGGGCAGGACTTCCTTAAAGATGATGAAGAAACTGCCCGCACCCAGCGTGCGGGACGCCAGCACGAACTCCTGATCTTTCAGTTTGAGCATCTCGGCACGGGCAATGCGGCTCATGCCCACCCACTCGGTCAGCATCAGGGCAAAGATAATGGTGATCATGCCGGGCTGCAGGATCAGCAGCAGCAGGGTCACGATGACCAGACGGGGGATGCCGTTGGCCACTTCGAGGAAGCGCTGCATCAGCATATCCACTTTTCCGCCAAAGTAGCCTGAGATCAGGCCGTAACTCATGCCAATGACCATGTCGATGATGGCGGCAGCCACGGCGATGATGAGGGAGACGCGGGCACCCTCCCAGGTGCGGGTCCAGATGTCACGGCCATACAGGTCGCTGCCGAACCAGTAGTACACATCGTCCTTGCCTTTTTCGACGTAATTGTTGACGATCTTGGTGCCGGTGGTGGTGCTCATCTTCTCGCTGCCGTCCAGAATGCCGAAGCTCTCGATGCCCGGCACACGGGGGGCAAAGTTTTTCTGGCTCAGCTCCTGGCCGGAGTAGGTGTAGCTGTTCATGCCCGGGCCAAAGATGGCCAGCAGCACGATGAACACGATGAGGATGAGGCCCAGCACGGCGCTCTTCTTGCGGAAGAAGCGGATGCGGGCATCTTTCCAGAAGCTCTGGGCCGCAAAGTTGGAGTCCACGGCGATCTCATCGTCGTTGTGCTTGAGGGTGAAATCCGCCTCGTTGAACTTGTGCTCGGGGTACAGACCATCCACGGTCTGGGTGACGGCGGCGGCGGTGGATTCGCCGCCCAGCCGGATCGCTTTTTCTGCCATATCAGTCGTCCCCCTTTGCCAAACGGATGCGCGGGTCAATGATGCCGTACAGCAGGTCAACGACCAGCATGATGCCAATGTACATGGCGCTGTAGATAAAGCTCAGACCAATGACAACGTTGTAATCGTTGGACTGGATGGCCGTCACCAGCAGGCTGCCCACGCCGGGGATGGCGAAGATCTTCTCGACCACCAGAGAGCCGGTCATCAGATCCACGATCAGAGGAGCCAGCACGGTGATGATGGGGATGAGGGCGTTGCGCAGCGCGTGACGGAAGATCAGCGCCGGGCCGGAGATGCCTTTGCTCTCGGCCAGCAGCATATAGTCGGAGTCCAGCACCTCAATCATCTCACTGCGGGTAAAACGGGCAATGGACGCCATGGTGAACATGGAGAGCGACACGCTGGGCAGCACGCTGGAACCAAAGATGTCTTTTGCGGAGAACAGCATGGGGAACCAGCGGAGCTTGAAGCCGAACGTATAGCTCAGTGCCAGCGCAAAGACGTAGGACGGCACCGAAACGCCGATGACCGAGATGATGGTGGCGACGGTATCAAAAATGGTGTCCCGCTTGAGGGCGGCGATGATGCCCAGCACCAGGCCCACCAGCGCGCCCAGCGTGACGGCCATGCCGCCGATCTGGATGGAGATGGGCAGGCGGGCCTGCACCAGCTGGGAGATGGGCGTGTTCTTGGAGATGTTGTAGCTCACGCCCAGGTCGCCCCGGAGCATGTTGCCCACATAGCGGAAGAACTGGATGTAGATGGGCTGATCCAGACCGTACTTGGTGTACAGCGCAGCCCGCATGTCAGCGGTCAGCTTTTCATCGTTGAACGGGGAGCCGGGCATCAGCTGCATGAGGATGAACAGCACCAGCAGGATGGCCAGCAGCGTGAACAATGAGGTCAGAAGCCGCTTGAGCGTATATTTTTTCACGACGGGTGAACCCCCTTTTCTTTTGCAGCCGCGGTCAACCGTGCGCGAGCTGCGGACAGGTACAATGCCAAAAAGTCGCACAGTGGCTTTTGCGGGCCACTGTGCGGCCTTGTTCAGCAATGGATGTTCAATTAGACGCTCTTGGTGGTGCGCTTGTACACGCGGTTCAGAGCGCAGGGGTGATGCTCCACACCCTTGACGGCGGAGGAAATCATCTCGGCGTTGCACTGGCCGTACAGCGGGAAGATGACGGCCTGATCCAGCACGATGGCTTCCGCGTCGTACAGGGCAGCCCAGCGGCCCTCGGGGTCGGTGCACAGGTCGCCCGTGGTGCACTCAGCAATGATGGCGTCATAATCGGCATCGCTCCACAGACCGTAGTTGTTGGAGTTGCCGGTGACCCACATGCCCAGGTAAGTCATCGGGTCAGCGTAGTCGGGGCCCCAGCGGGTCAGAGCAACTTCAAAGTTGCCGTCCTGCATATCCTGCACGCGCTGCTTCTTGGGCTCCACAGTCAGGTTCAGGGTAAAGCCGTCCAGCGTGGTCTCCAGCTGCTCCTTAACGACCTGAGCAACTTTCTGGGGAGCGTCGTCAGCATCCACGATCATATCAAAGGTGAACGAATCCTTGCCCAGCTCGGCCTTGGCAGCCTCATAGAACTCCTTGGCCTTGTCCGGATCGTATGCGCAGGAGTCTGCAAACTTGGTCTGGTCGGCGCTGAAATCGCTGCCGTCGGGGCCGGTTGCAAACTGCGGAGGAACAGCGGTGTAGCAGGGAGCGGAACCATCTTTCAGCACGTCGCCGGTAATGGCGTCGCGGTCCAGCGCAAAGGTCATGGCCTTGCGCAGGTTCAGGTTGGCCAGATCCGGCACAGCGTCCACGTTGGGGCTGATGTACCACAGGTAGCCGGCACCCACGCTGGTGAACTCGGGGTCATCCTTGACCTGATCGACCTGCTCGCCGTTCAGCAGGGTCATGTCCAGAGCACCGGTCTGGTAGCTCATCAGGGCCTGCTGGCTGTCCTTGATGACCTGATAAGCCAGACCATCCAGAGAAATGGAGCCAGCGTCGTAGTAATCGGGGTTCTTGGCCAGCTCAAATGCGGTAGCAGCGGGCTGGTAATCGGTCAGGATGAACGCGCCGTTGGACAGCACGGTGTCGGGGCTGGTGCCAAAGGTATCGGCGCAGGTGTTATAGAATGCCTCGTTGACGGGGTAGAACGTGGGGAAGTACATCAGGCTCAGGAAGTAGCTGACAGGAACGTTCAGCTGGACCTCCAGGGTCTTGTCGTCCACAGCGGTCACGCCCAGGTCGGTAACGGGCTTCTCGCCAGCAATGATCTCAGCGGCGTTGACCACCTGACCAATGTCGGACAGCATGTAAGAGTACTCGGAAGCGGTGGCGGGATCGACGGCGCGCTGCCAGCCGAACACGAAGTCCGCAGCCGTCACGGCATCGCCGTTGGACCACTTGGCATCGCGCAGGTGGAACGTGTAGGTCTTGCCGTCCTCGCTGAGGTCATAGGTCTCTGCAATGGCGGGAACAGCGGAACCGTCGGCATCCATCTGCATCAGACCGTCGGTGTAATCGGCGATGACCTCAAAGGAGGTGCCGTCGGTGGCCACCTGCGGGTCCAGAGACTGGACCTCGGTCTCCAGCATGACGTTCAGGGTGCCGCCGGCAGCCGTGCCAGCAGCTGCGGAACTTGCACCGGAAGCTGCGGTAGAAGCAGCAGCCGTGGAGCTGGAAGAACCACCGCAGGCCGTCAGGGCCAGAGCAGCAGCGGAGACACCTGCAGCAGCCAGGAAGCTGCGGCGCGAAATACGACGATCGAATTTCATAATATCTTTTCCCCTCTCTTCACCGCTTTAAAGCTATAAAGCGATATCTTCTAAAAAATGCACAGGGCGGTCTGCTCCCCCTCTGGAGCTTCACACACCTTTGTGCTATGGCTGCATTATACTCCCCGTTGCACAAAAAGAAAAGTGGTTTTTCGCTGTTTTGACGGGAAAGTGGGTGATTTCTGTGAAATGCCCAATGATGCAAAAAATCTACTTGCTAATTTTTGTATAGTTTTGCTCTTGTGCTGTATCTGATACAAGGACAACTTACGCGAAATAAGTAATACTTGTATCTTCCACGAGGACGAATCTTGAGGGCTGCTTTTTTTTTGAAAGAAAACGGCTCATTTTTCTTTCACACAACTTGAACAATCGTCATCTGTTTTTATACCAGAAACAAAAAGAGCCGCTGCAAACGCAGCGGCTCTGAAACGATGAGATTTTACTTTGCGTATTCGACGGCACGGCTCTCGCGGATGACGTTGACCTTGATCTGGCCGGGGTAATCCAGCGTGTCCTCGATCTTCTTGGCAATGGAGCGGGCCAGCAGGATGACCTGATCGTCGCTGATGACGTCGGGCTTGACCATGATGCGGACCTCACGGCCTGCCTGCACGGCAAAGGCCTGCTCGACGCCCTCAAAGCTGGAAGAGATCTCCTCCAGGTTCTCCAGGCGCTTGACATAGCTCTCCACGTTCTCACGGCGGGCACCCGGGCGGGCAGCGCTGATGGCGTCGCAGGCCTGGATGATGAATGCCAGCGGGGTCTTGGGCTCCACGTCGCCGTGGTGGGCCTCAATGGCGTGGATGATCTGGGTGTTCTCTTTATACTTGCGGCAGATGTCCACACCGATCTGGACATGGCTGCCCTCGATCTCGTGGTCCAGTGCCTTGCCGATGTCATGCAGCAGGCCGGCGCGGCGTGCCAGCGTGACATTGACGCCCATCTCGCCTGCCAGCAGACCGGCCAGCCAGGCCACCTCCATGCTGTGGGTCAGAGCGTTCTGGCCAAAGCT